>ERZ1026876.81-NODE-81-length-60500-cov-8.779055_pt1 | contig 60500 bp, 79 predicted proteins | sample MGYA00380168_ERZ1026876 | MGnify/ENA primary metagenome ERZ1026876 (study PRJEB33269, sample SAMEA4719804) | human gut metagenome | biome: human-associated habitat; feature: organic feature; material: feces | place: Cameroon | collected 2013-10 ... | reverse complement strand
TTCTCGCTCAGCAGCGGAAAATCCTTGTGCTTGTAATTGTTGTGGTCAAATTCATTAGGACAAACAGGATAACTATATCAGCAGGGACCTCCGGGCTCCTGCTTTCTTTCTGTTCTGCCGCCGTTTCGTGCATAATGCCGCAAAAAGCGTCATTCTCGAAAACTTTTTGCCACAAATTGCCAGATTTTGCTTGACATTGTCCCTTTTAGGGTCTATAATAAGGGTGTAAGAACGAACGTGACCCGAAAAGGGTAGGAGGAAGATTATGAAAACTCTCGAATCCATGAAGCAGTTCATCCGCGAAAACAATTTCACCGCTCTGGTCAATGAGCTCGTCACCGGTGCCGACATGGACGTTGCAGACGCTGTCGAGTACGTCTACGACATGAAGACCCTCAGCAAGGCTCAGTTCGCAAGCAAGTATTTCGGTTGATGGTCGATAGGGGGTAACGATATGTTCAAAAAGTTGGTCAAGGCAATCGCCGCAATCCAGAACGAAAACGACCGCGACGAGTGCTACTGGCAGATTGACCGTGCATTCGAGGAAGAGCGCATCTCCTTTGAGGACCACGAGCTCCTCTACGGTCTGGCTGGTATGGTTGAGGTCGCTTAATTTTTTTTGCTTTTGTGTGTCCCTTTTAGGGACGTTAAGCAAGCAGTAAGACCCATTTCGGGTAGGAGGTTTTTATGGAGCTCTACAAGTACACCGGCAGCGTTGCCGCCCTGACCGTTCGTTTCGGCAAGGCCGAGACCATCACCCTCTACGACAGCTATGACGACAGCGTCGCTCCGGTTCGTCTGGATGTTCGCGGAGCTCTGGCCGAGTACATCAAGAAAATCGAGGGTACGGACAGCGAGGAGCGGTACATGAATCTCGACTGGTACTACGACTTCAATATGCTGCTCCGGCGCATCGAGGTTCCGGGCGTCCCGTCCGAAAAGTTCCAGATGGCCGGTGTCCCGGCCAAGGTTCTGACGCAGACCCGCAGCAATCCGGACGAGCTCGTCTGCTTCGGTTGCCCCGATTTCATCAACACGACCAAGCCGGTCTCGATGGGGCCAGATGATTACCAGAACTTCCTCATGTGGAAGCGCGAGAACAGAGACTAAGGAGGGATTGCATCATGCTTATTTTCAAAGAGGACAGCCGTACCGGTGTCTCGTGTGGGCTGAACGATTTCGGGGAACTTTTCATCGGCAACTCCCGCTCCGGCTACAATCTGCCTGACACCCCGGAGAACCGAGAGAAGATTCTGAAAGATTTCGACTGCTGGTGGACCGGCTGGACGAAGCCCATCTTGTGATGGCCACAGCAAGGTCTGAAAGGAGTATTTTATGACAAACGAAAGTAATTTCCCTGCCGTGTTCTTTGAGGATTTTCTCGCCGCTCTCCGCAAGGTGCAGGACGAGAACCGCATCCACGGGAATGTGGAGGTCTTTGAGCTCCGGCCGTCTCCTGACGGTGCTGTTCATCTTGGCGTGAGCTGGCCCTCCATTGGGACGGTTCCGCCGGAGGAGGCGAAGAAGTTCGCCGAGGAGGTCGCCCGGGCGGCCGCCGCCGCTGCCGCTTTTCCGTACAATGGCTATGTGTATACGTTTGAATAGGAGGTTCTTCTGATGACCGTTCTTGAGCGTTTGAAAGCTGCCGGGTATGACCCGGCCATGTCCCTGTTCCCCGACAGTATCGGGAATGCTGGTTCCATGGAGTGCGAGCGTATCCAGATTCGCACGTTCTTCTGCCGTCCTCGCGAAAACGAGGCCGCCATCGGGGTGACTGCAACCGCGATGACCCACTTTTCTGACGGCTCGACCCGTCCGTACCCGGACGGCTGGCCGCGCAGCCTCGAGGCCAGCGTCACGCTCTACTTCGCTGGCGACGCGGACTTTCATTATTTCGGCAACGTCGCCACCGACCTTGTCGGCTCCGATGCTGAGTTCCGTTACAGGCTCTTGAGCCGCTGTATTCAGGACTGCAAGTATTTCCTCGGCTGCGGCTCGCGTTTCAGCAAGTACCTCTGGGGCTGCTGCGTTGAGAATCATATTCAGGCCATGCGCATCCTGTGGGACAGTTTTTCCGACGACGAGAAGCCGGAGTGGACCTCTCTCGAGGAGATTGAGCGGTTCAGCAAAAAGATGCTCGAGGAGGAGATTTACTGATGGCTGCCCAGAATTTCAAGCTGTTTCTTGGCTGTCTCGGAAACGGCGTAACGGTCTGTAACTCCGCCGTGATGGAGGACGGCGATTTCAAGATGGTCGCCCACGTCTCCAACGAGGGGAAAATCACTTGGTACGTCGGCGAGGATTACCCGCCTGCGGATGCTCTCGCAAGCATCCGGGCCTGCGCGGAGCAGGAGCGGGCAAAGTACGAGACATGGCTCAACGGCCTGTCTCCGGCCGCGCGCCGGGAGTATCAGCTCGAGCGGCTGCCGCTCCCTGAGTTTCTCGAGGAGCTCCGCAAGGCAAAGGAAGAAAGGGAGGGAGCCTAATGGTCCGCGATATCCACGATTATGACAGCCTCAAGAAGGCATACGATGTCCTGCTCATGTTCGAGCGGTTTCCCGGCCCGGTGCGTAGTGAGCGCGTTGAGGAGTTCGTCGCTCAGCTCAAGCGCGACATCCGAGAATATGTCAATCGGGTTTCCGATTGCCACATCATCCGCGACGAGCTCGATTCTTTCGTCGAGCTCGTTAAGCTGCCAGAGAAGCTCTCTCCCCTCTCAAAAGAGAGCGTTCTCGAATGGTTCTATATGCACCGGGCCTACCGCGACGACCGTTATGACGGCATGGGGTGCTCCGGTCAGTTCTTTACCACCCGCGTCAGGCTCTTTCGCCGTCGCGGTTGCTGGTACGCCTATCATTTTGTTTCGGTTGATATGTAAGGAGGTTCGCATGGAAATAAATATCACATACAAAAGCCCGGAGCACGAGGCCGCGTTCCTGTCTGAGCTTCAGCGGATTCCGAGCATCGTAAATCCCGAATCCGGGCGCATCAATCCGTATTGGGGCGCGTCCCTGTATCTGCTCTCCGCGCTCACGCGCTGGCCGGAGCTCCGTATTGCCGTCATCGGTGATGACTACATGGCGTTTGCGGCTGCAAAGGAGGCGTTCAATTTGAGCCAGAACGAGCGCATCGTCGTCGAGCTGGCCGCCAATTTCTACAACGCCGGTCTGTTTTGTATGCCGGGTTTCGAGATGGTCTACGCCACCTGCGACACGGCTTTCACGCTCATTCTTGAGGCGTTCCGCCTGCGCCGTGCAAAGCTCTTTTACAAAGATGGGGAGGTGTCCGCAGAATGGGAAGAAAGAAAATGAGCCTCCGGCGCGCCGTCGCCATCCTGCGCCTTGTCGCTGCGGATGACCTGTCCTCCGGGCGGGCAATCGACGGGCAGAATGAGGCTGCTGCCGTCGTGCTGGAAGATTACGAGGAGACAAAGAAAGAGCTCGCAGATTGGGTGAATGCTTCTCCCGAGGAGCTCGCCGATGTTATAGCCGGGATGTAAGGAGGCCTGTACCGTGGCTGCTGTCTATCGGACGTTGTATGAGAAGTATGAGCAAAACGACGTTTTGCACGTTGGGATTCAGGAGGTCGTCGAGGCCGAAAAGGAGATTGACACGTTCCTCAAGTCCCTCGACCGGGACCAGCGCGACCAGCTCGACACGCTGCTGGGGCGTCTATCCCGCGCCTACGAGATGCAGGGCTTTCTTTTTGGCGGTCTTGCATCCGGCGCGAAGTGGAACGGCAAGACGGCTCCCGAACCGGGCGACGGCTACGGCCGGAGCGTCCGGGCCTATCACGGCTCAACGCTCGCTCCGGTCTGCCAGATTGACCGCAAGACAAATCAGGTCATCCATGAGTATCCGAGTATCGCTGCTGCCGCCCGTGCTACCGGTCTGGATGACAGTGCTATTGGAAAGGTGTGCAAGGGAAAGTTACCCCATGCTGGCGGTTTCCTTTTCCGGTACATCGAGCAGTAAATCTTTCACAGGTACGCAAAAATATTTCAACAATTTGCCATTTTTCTCTTGCTTTCCACGCGCTCGCGTGGTATAATATAGTCAGTTGAGGGGGCTGCTCCTCAATGAGTAAGGTGGCAAGGCCAGAAAGGAAACGACATGGACGACGAAATGAATACCGCCGAGGTGCTTCGCGACGAGGCAAAGGAGAACCGGACCCGTGAAATTCTTGAGCTTATGCGTAACAGCAAAACGCTCGAGGAGGCCATGGAAAAAGTAAAAGCCCTGCTCAACAAGTAAGCAGGGCTCTCCGATGAAGAACAAAGGCCGATGACGGCGGCCTGAGTTCTGAAACGCTGGGGGAGTGAGAAAACGGCTTGCAACGCCTCACTCCTCCGGCATTTTTATAATATCAGAATCAAGGGAGGATTTCAAGATGGTGTCTATGCCACTTACAGCTCGCATAATCTATCTGCGAGAGTCTCGCGGGCTGAACCGCACCCGGTTGGCGCAGCTCTCCGGCGTCTCGCTGCGGACGCTTGAGGACTGGGAGGCCGGTCGCCGCGTTCCGCGTGATGTTTACCAGATTCATGCCGTCGCCGCTGCGCTTGGCATGAGCATTGAGGATTATCTTGGGCTGTAAAGAATCAGGAGACCCGACGTCGTGCCGGGTCTCCCTTTTTGTTATTCGGGCATAAAGCCGTAACCGGCCTCAAATGCCGCTACTTCTCGGAGGTAGGCAACGCGGCCTGCTGCGCTGTCGATGGCGTCGCGCAATTCGCGGTTATCCACCAGCTTGAGCAGCGCGGTGAGCGTGTCCTCTGCCTGCATGATTTCGCGGGTGTCCTGCGGGTTGACCTGCTCCATGTAGAGCTCATAAATAGACTGTTCCATGCTTGCCTCCTATGCCCGCCAGAGGTTGAGCTGCCGCTGCGCATACACGATTTGCGCCGCGCGGTTCTTCCCGCTGCGGGTATTTTGGAGCAGCCAGAGTGACGGGAGGGCTGTTCGTGGTCCCCGTATAGCCCTCTCCATCACCTCCCTGTGGGCCGTCTCCCGCAGGCTGATTTTAACTTGATGGCTATTTGCCGGTAGCTTTTCGGGACACTTTCTCCTGCGTCGAGACGTAGAACGCCACGAGCACAGCTCCGGGGCCTCGATTTCGGACTTTTGTGGTCTTGCCGTAAAGTTTGCCGCCTGACCGTTTCGACGCTTTGTGGGTCTCCGCAGGAGGCTTTCGTCACTTGCTGGGTCATTTCACAATTTCCGCCAGCCTCTCGATGGTAACATCTGTCTCGATATATGGGCTGCTGCCGGTGTCGTCTGTATAGGTTCCCGTGATTCCGTCCGTGCTTTTCCAAAGTATCAGGTTCTCCACCTTGCTGCTGTTGCCCTCGCTGAACTCCTCCACCTTGTACTCTGAAAGCGTAATTCCAAGCTCTGCCGCTTTATCGAACGCCGCCTGCGCCGTCTGTTCTGCCACTACCGGGAGATACAAACCACCAGAGGAAACGGTTCGGATTGTGAGCGTGTACTTGTTGCTGTAATAAAACGCATCAATCGACGATATGTAGGCTGTGCTCTCTTTGTCCAGCGCGTTTAGCGCGGTTTCTTCGAGGACGCTTCGGTTTGTCTCTGTGGTTGACACTCTGGCCGTACTGGCCGTTCTCTTTCGTGGAGCTATGAGGTCGAATCCACCAAAAAGCATGAACGCAAAAAGGGCGGCGACAGCTATGGCAATGACGGTCGCCTTTTTGTTTTGCTTCTGACCCGGCTCTGCTGCCGGGTTCTTTTTTTGGGGCTGCGCCTGTTTTTGTTCCGGCGTCGGTTCTTCTTTCACGCGGTCTGCAAAGCTCACATTTTCTTTTTCGTCGCCGAAGTAGGCCCAGAAGCACTTTTCTTTTTCGTCCACATACAGGTGGGTCATGTACTTCCAGCCATGCTCTGTGTAGTATTTCCCGAGAACCTTTTTGTGCAGGACATCTATCACCGCAAATGCTCCGCTGTCCTCGTCGTTCCGGGCGTTGTACGCCGTCTGGCACACGGCGTACTTTGAGCTGTCCGAAATAGACGCCGCGTTCACAAAGGATTCCGTCTCATATACCAGCTCCGGGGTGAACGAATCGTCTGTGATGTAGAACTGTTTCCCCCAGAAGCAAGCAATCTTGGAATCCCTGCTCATAACGAAGTTGATTTCGAGAGACGGCTTGTATGCGCACTGCTGTTTCAGCCTCTCCCGCACCTCGTCCAGCGGGATGCTGGCCGGGTCTACGAATCGCGCGTTGCTACTTGTTGCCCCCCCCCCGAACAGTTGTTCGTGGGTAGGGGACACAGTTGTGTTACCCATAACTGTTGTCCTCCTGTCCTTGTGTTGGTGGTCGTGCTTTTATGATAGCACCTAAAAGGGACAATAGCAACGGCTTTCGCACCAGCGATTGCCAAATCGCTGAATATAATATACCCTCTACTATACTCTTCTTTACTCTACTCTACTTTGTCGATTGTTTCGCCGGAAATACACGGAAATGCTGTTTTCAATGTATATCCGCGCGGATATGTGCTCAAAACGGTATTTCCGTTCCGGTTATCCTGTTTTCGTGGGATTTTGGGACAATGGTGTGCGCCACTCCTCGTGACCCTTTTATCAACTTTTTCCACCTAGTTTTCCACTTTTCGGGTCATTCTGGTTTTTCCGGGCCGCTTTTCACCGGTTATCCACGGAAATGATAGAAAATGTATCAAAAAGTGCTTTTTCGCTCCGAAAATGCCTTTTTAAGTGAATAACCGCGCCGGAAATGCTGTTTTAAGTGCGTTTCCGGGGAAGATATTGCAAAAAACGGCAATAAAAAAAGAGCCTCCCGGCCCTCTTGTGTGAGGTATACCGGGAGGCTCATGCTGTTATGGGGTAGCTGCTGGGGCGTCCTTAGTGAATCTGGTTCTTGACGCTCTCGTAGGTCTTATCGCCCTCGAGGGCTGCCTGCGTAAAGCTGTTGTTAAACCACCAGTTGACGACCGCGCTGCCGACGGTAAAGCCGGTGGTGATGAACTGCTCGAGCTGGGCGTCGTCGATGGGGATGATAGGCTTGCCTGCTGCGCTCAAAATCTGGTTGGCGAGTGCCAGAGCCAGAGCGGAGGTGCGGACGATAGTGCCGACGGAAACATGATTCTTGTTCATAGTGTTGTCCTTTCTCATTCGATGATTGCTTTGATGCCACAGCGGGAAACAACTTCCCGCTGCGCGTGTTTGACCTTGGAGGCATAATCTAAGGCCGCGTGCATATCTCCGTTGCAATGTGCATCGGGAATACGCTGCACGGCCTTTGCTGTGGCCTCGCCTAAAGCGATGGCCGCAAGCGAGGTTTCATAGATGCAGATTTGCAGCTCCTCGCGGCTCTGCTCGCGTTTGGCCTCGGCCTCGCGCCGCTTCTTGTCCTCCTCCGCGCGAGCTTTCTCGCGCTGTTCGATGCGGTGCTCAATGAGCCACAGCCCAAAAGCAAAAAGGCCGGAGGGGACGCCTGCGGCTACAAGAAATTGCCACGGTTCCACTGGTATCACCTCCTCCCTCACAGATACTTGTCTGCGCCAGACAGGACGGTCCAGCTCTTAGGGCCGCAAATGCCGTCCGGTGCGAGGCCGTGCTTGCGCTGCGCCTCCATCAGGGCTTTTGTGGTAGCCGGGCCGAAACTGCCGTCGTGCGGGATGCCGAGGAGCCGCTGCAGCATAACCGTAGCTGCGCGGTTAGCAGCTCCCTCGCAGCCCTGCTCGATGGTCGGCAGGACAAACTTGTTGTAGGTGGTGCTGGGATACACGCCGGGCTGGACACAAAGCCATGTAGCCTTGCCTCCGCGCGTGTCGGTGTGGACAATGGCGGCCTTATCGTGCCAGTAGATGCCGACCGCGCCAAAGCCCTGTGCGGCCGCGATGATGCCGAGGGCGACGGGGTTGACGCTCCGGTCCCTCGTGCGCCAGTCGGCCGCAATGCCGTAGAGGTGGCGGCTTGTCCGGCTGCCGCCCACTTTCGGGTCTGCGTTGTGCTTCACACACCGGTAGCCCGACGTAACCTTGATGGCCTTGCCGAGCTTGGTGCGGATGGTCTGCATCTTCTGGACGAGCTCCGGGTCAATCATCTGCGCCGTGCATCCGCACGGGCAGGCAAACTCGGACCGCTCGAAGTCTGTGGTGATTTTCGTGTGGTCGTTCGGCTTAAAGGTAATTACGCTCATTCTCGCCGTCTCCTTTGTCGGTCTGTTTGAGTACGGAAAATTCTGCGTGTACCACCGCGCGGGCTGCTCCGTAGCCCTCCGGCTCCCCGCAGTTCGTTTCGAGGGAGTATTCCTCCCACCGGTCGAGCAGCTTAACGGTGGCCGTCAAAAGCTGTTCGAGCCTCTCCTCGCGGTTCATTGGCGGCTCCTTTCAGCGGCTCTCGCCGCGCCGGAACAGTGTGTAGTGCGGATGCTCCTCCCCAAACAGCAAATATCGCAGCCAGTCGTCGAGGACGATGGCCGCGATAGACACGAAAATCCACAAAATGCTGAACGGGAGGCAAATCTGCCCTTTGTAGTTGAATGGCATCCCGGAGTAGTCCCAAACGCCGAGGCCGAGCCAGACGTTCAGAATCATGCCGGTAACGAGCTCCGCTCCTGTCACGATGGCCGAACCGATGACGCCCTGCCAAATGAGCGGGGTGTCCCACTCAAGCAGGCCCTCGTTCAGCTCGCCGAGAATCAGGAAAAGGAATCCGCCGAGGACGAACATCGTCCAGTGTGTATGCCCGCGCCATGCCATCTCGAGGAGCGCGTAGGCCGTGCCTCCGGTCAGGAACAGCACGGCCGCCTTACTTGCCCGATACACTGGCGATGACCTGCGCCATGTTGGTCGCAAGGTCCTCCGGGAGCTGCGCGCCGTAGTGGATGCCCGCCAGCTCGTCCGCCGTCTTTGCGCGGGTCGCCCACTGCTTCGCATGGTTGAAATAGGTGGTGTGGTACAGCTTGTGTGCGATGGCTGCCTCCGCGACGGCGTTGATGTCGGCCGCGCTGAACACGCAGCACAGCTCACCATCCGCGTGGTAGGGGTAGCCCTCTGCGCCCGCTTTCACGGCTTCGAGTGCGACGTTGAGGTTAATCTGGTCTGCCTCCGTCAGCGCAAAGTGCTGGGTGGAGCCGTCTGCCAGCTCGACCCAGCAGCCCTCGACGATGGCCTTGCGGCAGGCGTCGTCCAGTTCGGCCAGCTTTTCGGGCAGCAGCTCCTCGAGCTCCTGCTTGCGGGCCATTTCGGTCCATGCGGAGACGTTGGCCTTGATGCTGTCCTCGATGCCCTCCCGCCACGGGATGATGAGGGTGTACTCCTGCGCCGTGTATACGGTGGTCTGCTCCTCGCCGTTTGCGCCGGTCGTGGTGCGGGTCTCCGCGTTGATGTTCTCGTGCAGCAGCACCTCACACTGTTCGGGGTTGAGCTGCGTTACCGACACAATAGGCGGTTCGTGCGCGTATTCTCGCTTCATGTCTGATAGCCTCCTTTAGCTTTTTGAAGTTCACATACGGCTTAACGTACTTCACGAAAAAGCCGTGGCAATGTGCGTGTTTCAGCCATCCGCAGTAGCTCATAACCGCTGCTGCGTCCCGCGCTCGCACTCTGCCTGTTTTCTGGGTATGCTTGTAGGTTTTCTTCACCCTCCGCCTCAAGCGCAGAGCGAGGTTCTTTCGCAAGGTCGTTTTCTCGCGGAAGAATCGGAATCCAAGAAAATCCACCGCGCGGGCAGCCGTCGGGAATATCTGCCAGTTCGCCTTGAGCACAAGGCCGAGGCCCGCCAGAAACTTCTCGATTGCTTTCACCGCTCTGTGCAGGAGCTTTTTGCTCGATGCCCAGAGACACATATCATCCATGTACCGGACAAAATACCGTATGTGAAGCACTTCCTTGATGAAATGGTCGAGCCGCTGCAGAAGGAAGTTTGCAAACCACTGTGAGGTGTAATTGCCAATCGGCAGGCCGTCCGAGCTGTTCAGCACCGTCTCACACAGCCGCAGCATCCGCTTGCACTTTATAACGTGCCGCAGTTCCTGCATAACGGCCGGGGCCTTAGACGATGGGTAGAATTTTCGGATGTCGAGCTTTGCGCAATATTTTGTGTTCTTCCGGTCCAGCTTGTACCACTTCTCGATGTGCTTCTTTCCGTAGTGCGCGCCGCGTCCGGGGACGCTGCCGCAGTTCGTTTCGCACATCCCGCGCATAAACACGGGCTCGAGAACGAGTATCATCATCCAGTGGACGATTTGGTCTGGGTAGAATTTCGGGCAACAAATTTCTCTCACCTTTTGCGTCGCGCCGTCCTTGATTTGGAATCTGCGGTACGGTGAGGGCGTAAAGCTCTCGTTCGCAATCATGGTGTAGAGTTCATCGACGTAATGGTCGATATTATTCAGGATGCGTCTCACCGACCTCCGGCGACGCTTTTTCCGTGATGCCTTTATGATGGCGTCCCTGATAAGCCCTCTGTCGAGGAGCTTTTCATACAGGAATCCTGCCCTTTTCAACAGGCATTCACCTCTTTCTTTTAGCCTTGAGGGTTTTCGAGGCCTGTCCGGTCCTACTAGCTCCCACCTGATGTGGCGTATTTTTGCCGAGTGGCAAGGCGGCCCGTTCTCCGGGTCCGGCTGCCTCTAGGGCGGCGAAATGGTGTGCAATAATTTATGGGAACGCATAAAGAAAGACGCGCGCGGCGGTTCCAGTTCGAGTTCGACGGGGCATTGTTGCAGTTGAAGTAACGAGGGCCGTAGTTCCGGCCATCATTGAGGTTGCCGCCAGCAATCACCGCGAGCAGAGCACACCAAGTCCCTGTTGGAAATTAAAAAGCAAAAGAATAAAGACAGGAAAGAAGAAAGGGGGGCTGGCCGCCCCCATTCCCCTGCTGTCAGGTATTTTAAGAAAGACGCGCGCAGCGGTTCCAGTACGAGCCCGACGGGGCATAGTTGCAGTCGAAGTAACGAGGGCCGCAGTACCGGCCAGCATTGAGGCCGCCGCCAGCAAGCACCGCGTTGACCGCGTTGCGTCCGTACCAGTAGTAATCAGCGTAATAGGTGGAGGAGCTGCCGCCGATTGTCTTGGTTACGCGGATGAAAGGATAGCGCGGGTCTTTGCCGAGCTCCTTGACGTAGCCATCCTGCCCGGGCATCTCGAAGTCGAGCTGCACATAGTCGGACGATACCGTGCCTCCGGCGTATTTGGTGGGGTCAGGCAGATAGGCCATGTGGTACTTGTAGTTGCCCTCCGCGCCCTCTCTGACCTGCAACAGGTCCGCCACGTTGACCCATGCGTTCGCGTAGGGGTTTTCTTTGCCGCGATAGATAAACGGGTACTTGCCGCTGGTATTGTCCACGGTGGAGCCGGAGCTGGCCGCCACAACATCGGCCGCGCCGTTCACCCACGGGCGGGAGCTCACATGGCAGCCCTCCGTAACGCTGACTGCTGCGCCGTCGAAGTAGAGGTAGGTCTGGTCCGTGCTCTTGTCCTCGATTTTGGTAATGATGCGGTTCTTTGCAACTTCATCACTCCAAATGTTGCTCTTGGACAGGCTGATGGTCTGGCCGACGACGTAGCCTGCCGCCTGCTCTTTCGTAATGAGGATGCGGTTCGTGCTGTCCTCTGCTGCCAGCGCAACATGAGAATCGACATACGGCAGGGAGCTCGCGCCCATGATGACGGTCTGCACATCTTTCGTGCCGAACTCAATCATCATCAGCAGGCCGTCGATGTAGTTATCAACCGCCAGCATACCGGTGTACTGGGAGCCCAGTTTCTTGATGTCGGTCGCCCATCCGTTCAGGCTGTTGTAGTCGCTGAATACGCCGCTCCGGCTCGTGGGCTTCTTGCTGTCGGTCTCGCCCTCCATTGCGACGAGGTAGGCGGCGGAGTAGGTGCGGGGCATAAACTCAAAGCCCGGCACCGGGTAGGTAGATACGGCCATGACCTCATAGTCGCCGTCGATGCCGTCGAAGTAGTAAAACTCCGGCGTCTCGACGTACACCAGCTTCGCCGGGTCGTTTGTGGTGTAGCCCGGTTCGCCCTCGTATGCAGTGACATGGAACGTGCGGTCTGCGTCGCGGTAGCCGTTGCAGCGGCGACGGCCTGCGAACGGGTAAGCCTTGTCGAAGTCGTTGGTGACGGTCTGGCTGCCAACACCAGCCTCCGCCGTCATGCCGACGCTGTCATAGATGCGCTCGCCCTTGCTTGCGCTCGCGCCCTTAGGCCAGCGGACGCCGTAGATTTTTACGTGCTCTTTGCGTTCCAGTGCGGAAATGCGGTCATCCAGCTTGGTGAGGTCCGCCTTAGTGGCAAGGCTCGACGGGTCGATGGTGACCTTGACCTCCGAAACGCGGTCGATGATGGTGTTGATGTCGTAGGTCGCCACGTTGGTGATGGCCGTACCCTCGGGGCGAATCCACTGAGGGTTGTCGGAGAATCCAGCGTAGGCGTACAGAATCTCTTTGCCGTCGGTGTCCTTTGCAAAGACGCCGATTTCCTTGACGAAAAAGCCCTGCGTCACGCCGATGCTGGAAACGGTGACGACGATTTTTGCCTCGCCGTTCTTCGGGTTGTCCACGCTCTCGATGGTGGCGTTTTTCAGCTCATGCACAAGGGCGTTGAGCGTTGCCGGGGACGCAGGAGGAGTGCCGTCGCCGACCGCGACGCGGGTAATCTGTAATGCGCCTTTCTGCGCCAGCAGTTTGCCGATAAGGGCAATGCCTTTGTTGGTGGTAATAGAACCGTCCATTTAGATACTCCCTTTCTGTGCTGTCTGCACAATGTAGTGTGTGTTCTCGATGACGCCGCAGCCGGTCCGGGCCGTGTACGCCGCTGCCGCGCGCTCCTGCTGAAATGCCGGTGCGATGGCGACGAACGCGGTCTGCGCATAGGCCGCACCGGTTCTCACGGTGCTCTCTGCGCTGTCCTCCCGGCCGCTATACAGAATCATGTCTGCGGCCGTTCGGCTGCTCTCAACCATGCCCGTGCGGGCGTGGAGTGCGTTCTGTGCGCCGTGCCGCTCCGGTGTGGGCAGGTCAATGGCCGTCTTACTCGATTCGAGGACGACGGCCGCAGCGTGGAGCCCGGTCTCGAACGAGAGCCCGGGCTGCGGGTGCAGGTCGATTCCGGTCCTGTCGCTCTGCGTGATGTAGCTGCCGGTGTGCAGCTCTCCGGCTGCGCTCTGGCCGACAGGCGGCGGGGGTACGATGTCGTACCGGTTGCCCTCGAGTGCGTTCGAGCCAACATAGAGCTGCTCCGAGAACTCGATTTCGATGTTGGTGTATACGCCGAGGTGCGCAGGAATCTTCTTTCGCAGGATGTAGTAATAGTCATCCTCCGGTGGCGTGTCCTTGATGTCGGACTTCACATGGATGTAGACCGTTCCTCCTACGAAAGAGACCTCACAAGTGCCCTCTGTAAAGGCCCGGGTGATGTCCTTGATTTCTCGCGCGCCAATGTGGTTGCCGCCGATGAAGTACGAGGCGACGAGCTTGCGCCGTGCCTCGAGGGTGCGCTTCTGGTTCAGAGGGATGCCGAGGAAAGTTTCCATCTGCGCCAGTGCATTCGTGTCCATCAGGGAGACGAAGTTGTTGTTGACAACAGCGTCCACGCCGTCCTCGATTTCGTCCAGCCCGCCTCCGGCTGCGCGCCAGATAGCGTCTATCTCGAAAACATCCCGGTAGAACACCGGGTAGAATGTTTTCAGCTCCTCGTATGCGCTGGGGAATCCGTTAGGATACAGGGTTGGTTTCACTTACTGTCACCTCCCCCAAAACAAATACCTCCTCTTTTCCAGCCTCGACGTTTGCCGTCTGGCCGTTGAAGCGGAGGTTTGCGTAGTCCAGCACTCCCAAGAGGCTGTAAATCGTGTTGCCGACCGTGCTGATGCGCAGGGTGGGCGTTTCGCCGTCGTCCGTGGTGAGGTTGATGCTCTTGATTTGAGCTTTGAGAGCGGTCTGCGCTGCGCTCCTGACGGTGGCGAGGTCTCCCCCCTTTGCGAGCGTCACGGAAAAAGAGATATTGACCCTTTTCGCCGTGGCAGAAGTCGCGGTGAAGTGCGCGCCGATGTTGGCCTGTCCCTCGCCGAGGCCGGTCCCGCCCGGGTCGATGTACTCCTGTACGCGCTGCACAACAGCCTCCGACGCCGGGCCACCCTCCGTGTCAATGAGGACGCCTTTGACCGTGTTCTCTCCTGCCCAAAGGGGAACGATACGCGCGCGGCCGACGCCAGAGATGCTCTCGCACCACGTTTTGTAATGCTGCTGGTTTCCGTTCTCTGCCGGTCCGGCGATTTTCTCCTGTACACGTTTGCGGAGGCTCTCGTCGTCCTCGTCGTCTGCGCCCGGTTCGAGCTCCTCGACGATGGAGCAGGCCGTGAGGCTCCGCTGCGTGTCGGTCGGCACAACAGAGGTTCCGACCGGGATGTCGTTTGCCTCCGTTCCGGCTTTCTCCGCCTCGATGTAGATGCCGAGGGCGTCATCCTGTGCCAGCACAAAATACTGGCCGCTGCAGAAGAAGCGCGTCCCGAGCTCCGGGAGCTCCCCGTCGTACTTGATACGGTACTTTGCCGTCGCGGCCGCCTGCCGGTAGACGGCGTATTCCTCCGCCTTGAGCGTCAGGTAATCGCCGGTCGCCGTCACCAGAAACACCATCTCGAACACCTGTTCGAGGTCTGCGTAGTATTTGGCGATTTTGAAAGCGATGCCAGCAACAGCATCGTAGAAGATGCTGCCCTGCCGGAGGTCGATACCGTCCGGCGCGCGGCTCAAAATCTCCTCCAAAACCTTGTCGTAGGTCTGGGCTTCAAACACTCTATATCACCTCCTCGACCTCTGTGGTCCCGTAAATAGTGTCCGCCGTGAAGTGGACGTTGCAGGAATCCTCGTTGAACTCGAACTCGAAGTCATAGACTTTCAGAATCCGGCCGTCGCAGAGGAGCGCGTCCTCCACAAGTCTCGGAATCTCTGCCCTGATAAGCTCCTCTGTCGCGTTCTCATCCGTGACAGTGTCCTTGATTTCGCTGCCGTACTGGTTGTCGTAGACGAGGCAGTGGAAACGCGGGGTGAGGAGCGTTTTCAAAATGAACTGATTGACAGCCTCGAGGCCGTCAACCTTTCCGACGATGCGCCCGGTATCGAGGTCGAGCTTGTATGTGAGCGACGGCTGCTCTTTCTCCTCCTCGATGCCGGAAATGGGAATAGGAACATATACTCTGCTCATACGATAGCCCTCTCAAGAGCATAGTAGCTCTTACCGTCGTTGAAGCGGAGAAGGTAGACAGATTCGCCCGTCTTGAGCGCATTGTAAACGGTCAGCAGACCGCTCTCAATGGAAAAGGTTTTCAGCGAGTGGATGTGCGCGCTCTCCTTGCTGCTCTCGACCTTGTGATAGTCTCCCACGGGCTTGTCCTTATCGCCCTCGAACGGGCAGCCTACGAGACCGGTCACTCCTCCGCCTCTGGAATCGAACAACTGGAACTTGTGGCCGTGCGCGCCGCCCACATGGGTGTTGCTGTCGATTTTGCCGTCCGCGAGGGCGATGTCTACTTTCACTTGATAGTCGGTCAGGTTCCGGGGGACGAGGAGCGCGCTGCCTGAGATTTCGAGCTTTTCGTCGTTCTCTATCTGGATGGTGAGCGGGCTCTCTTTCGTGACCGTGCCGACAACGATGCCGCCGTCCTTCGGCAGCATGGAGAGAAAGAGCTGCTTTAGGCTTGTCGCTTCATCCGGGTTCATGTACAGCTCCTCCTATCCGATTTGACTGGCGTCCACCCATCCATAGACGGTGCTCTGCTTGTCCGTGTGGATGATGTGGTACGGGTGTTTTGCGTTCTTGCTCTTGGCGATGGCGGTGATTTTCGCCGGTCCTGCTTTCGGGCTGTTGGTCGGAGACGTCGCGGTGGACGCAACGTACTGAGGCCCGCCCGAAAACTGGACCTTATCACCGACGGAGTGTGAGGTCGAGCTCTTTTCATCGCTCGCCTTTGCGCTCCGCTCGGTGTCTGTCGCCATGTTCATGGTAAGACGCATCGAATGATAGTTACCCTTGAACGTGTGTGTATCCTCGTCTACATAGTAGCTGTTCGAGATGCCGAGCGGCCTGATGATGATGCACAGGCCGACGCCGGAAATGACGTTTGCCTGCCCGAGGCCCTCGATTGTCAGCTTTTTGCTGGGGAGCTTCTGCTCTGCGAGCATGGATTCAGCCATGTCCGTGAGGTTTGCCTCCTCGGTGTTGCTGTCTGGGGTGGAAATGTCCTGCATGATGCCGATGGTCTTTTCGAGCTCCGTGTCCGCCTTTTCGGCGAGCACTTTGTCCTCCTTAGACAGCAGCTTTATGCGGGTTTTCACCTTCTCTATGCTGCAGGTGTAGTCGTAGCTTATAAGGTTCCGGCCGGTTTCCACCACCCATTGCAGGATGCTGTCTTTCCGCTTTATCAAGCTCAGTTTCCCGTCGGCTGACGTCACATAATGCCTGATGCCGGTGGCCTTAAACGTGAGGCTCAAGGCGTCCAGAATGACGTCGCAGGCTGTCGTTTTGGCCTTTGGCAGCTCCGAGATGACATAGCCGGTGTCGGCCACATCCTTGTACGGAATCTGGAATCGGTCGCAGCAGTCCTTGAAGATTTCGGACGCCTTTTTCTGCTTGTAGCAAAAGCTGTCTTTGTTGTTCGACAGGTAGATACCCACATCGTAGGCCTTGATGGTCATGGTCTTTTTCGTGCTCTGCTTCTGCTGCATGATGATGCCGCGAAACAGCTCTGCGCCCTCCCAATAAAAAACACAGTGGTTTCCCTTGGTGACATCAATGCCGGAACGGGCGTGTTTCCAGCCGTCATCGTCAATAAGCGATACGGAAAGAGTGCGCGCCGGGGAGCCCTTGCGGCCGCTCCATGTCACGCTCTCCACCAGCTCGCTCATGTCGTAGGTGGTCTCGCCTTTTGTGACGAGGAATGTAATCTTGCCCATTGCCTCACCTCACGGAAGCTGCAACACCTGTCCGGGATAAATCAAATTCGGGTTTTTGAGCTTATCCTTGTTCAGGGCGTAGATTTCGTTATACCGGCCTCCGTCGCCGAGGGTCGATTTCGAGATGTTATAGAGGCAGTCTCCGGGCTTGACCGTGTAGGTTTTCGCCTGCACTCGGTTGTCTGTCCGGGTGGAGCCGCCGGAGACGGTCGCGGTTCCGGTCGAGCTGACTTTGACCTGCCGGATTCTGACCTCTCTGTACTCCTTGAGCTTGATTTTGTAGTAGATGCTCCCGGGGTCGCCGCCCTTTCTGTAAGGCTGCAAGCTCTGGATAGCTGCGTAGAAGTTCACGCGCGTTCCGGTAAGAATGAGATGCACCGGCTTCGCGCTGATTTTCCACTCGAAAAGCCGCTGTATCATCGTGTCCGGCGACGACAGCATGAATGGCGTCTGGATGCCCGGAAAATACGCGGCCGGGAAAAAGCTGTCCCACGATACCTCCACGGCCGCCCGGTCCTGCAAAATGAGGATTTCGCCGAGGCCACTGATGGTGACGCTCGTGTTCTTCGTCCCGTGAGTGACGTCGAACTTCGTCGGAAGAACGGGAAAGCGCATTTTCTCGCGCTCTCCGTTGTGCGTAATCCAGAGCTGCATACTGCTCTCAAAAATCATAGGCAAGGTCTCCTTCCTCGAAGATTTCGCCCTTGATGATGCTCATAAGGACCGGCTTTGCATGGCGCGTCAGAATATCGAGGACGGATTCCTCGTTCATGCTGCCGACGTCGATGGAGCCGCTGCCGTTGATTTCGAGGATAATGCGCTTGACGGTCTCGCCGATGCTGGGCGCGTCCGAGGTGGCAGCCGGGGCCTCCTGCTGCGCGTCGCTGGCGGCCGGAGCCGTCGTGTTGACCGGGGCCTCCTCTGCGGGTGCAGCCTCCTCCGTGGTCTGCGCCTGCACCTCCGGTTCGACGTACTCGATGCCGGTAGGCTGCGCATCAGAGCCCTGCCCGTCAGCCGTAAGATAGGAATACTCCTTGACGGCCTCCATGCCCTCCGGCAGGTCATTCTCCGGGAGCGGGCTTGCCGTGGGCTCCGGGAGTGCAGCGGCAGCGAACGGCGTTGCGGGAACGTCCGTGGGCAGTTCGGGCTCCGGGGTGGTCGTCGGTACTTCTACCGTCGCCGTGGGTTCCTCGGGGCTCCCTGTGGGCTCTGCCGGGGCTGCGGTGGTCTCCGGTTCCTGCTCCGGTGCAGTCGTCGCGGGCTCCTCCGGCGCGGGATTCACCTCGGCCTCCTGTACAGGGAACGTGTCAGCCGGAGCCGGTACGGGCTCCTCGGCCCCGTTGTCCACAGGAGCGGCTACGGGGCTTTCCTGCGGCACTTCCCGCCAGACAACATAACTTGTCTCGGGAGGTTCAGCAACCGTCTCTGTGGGGCGAATTTCGGTCTCTCGCGCCATGGGCTCCCGCGCGTCAATTTCGTCCGGAATCTGTTGTGCAATCTCGACCGGGGCCTCCTGCTGCGCGTCGCTGGCGGCCGGGGCAGGAGCAAGGGCCTTGGCCGTGACGGGCTCCTCGGCAACAATGCTCTCAGGAGAGGATTTAGAGCCCTCCTGTGCCACTTCCTGCTCAACAGGGTAATTTGCTTCTACCGGCTCTACGGTGGCCTCTGCGGGCAGAATTGCCGCCTCCGGCGCGGTCTGCGCTTCAACGGGCGCGTGAGGTTCCGCAATCTGCTGCACAACGGGCTCCGGCTCAACGGTAGGGGCAGGCTCTCGTGCAGACAGCGGCGAGGCCGTCGGCTCCGATGGAGTAGCCTCTGTGGGCTGCTCCTGCGGCAGTTCAATGGCCGGAGCCTGTTCCGGTGGCAGCTCCGGCAGGGGTTCCACGGGCTCTGCCTCCTCGGTCGGCATAAGCTCTGCGCCGTTCGTCGCGGTGCTGGGCTCCTGTTCCTTGAGCTCCTGCATGGCAGGCTGCTCAATCTCCGGCAGCTCCGGTTCCGGCGCGGTGTCGTCCGGGGCGTTCGTGGCGTTTTCCGCGCTGTTCACGGCCGCGAGGATTCTTTCGGTCTCCTGCGTGGGGAACACCTCGGACCCGCGCGCGCCGATGATAAGCTCGGGGCCTTCCTCACCGGCGATATAGACGTCCTCCCGCGCGGACAGAGTGCCGTTCGCGTGACCGGTAACTGTCGTTGCGGTGGGCGTCGTTGTCGGCGTGGTTTTCAGGTGGGAGGCGGCTGCGTTCGCAACGGCCTCCGCTGCGCTCCCGGCCTCGCCGGTCATGGAGCGGATTGCATCACAGTAGGCCTTGATGGTGTCCTGTGCTGCTTTCCGGGCCTCGTCGGTCATCTCCATGTTTTCGACCGTCTTGGACATCCGGGTCTCGATTTCGCCCATCTTCTCGTCGAAGTCGGTTTCCATCTTGGCGACGTTGTCTGCAAAGGCGTCTTTTGCCTTTTCAGTCTCCTCAAACTTGGAGTTAAACTCGGTGACGAACTTGGAGGCTGCTGCGGGCATACCCTCGGTGCTACCGCCCAGCTTCTCGATGTTCTGGATGATGGCGTTGATGTAGCCCGCGCTTTCCTCGCTGCCATCACTCAACGACTTAATCAGGCCGTCATCGAGGCCGTATTCTGCGGCCTTTTTGAGGTTCTCAGAGTAGAGGTTGAGGTAGTCCGTCTGGCTCTGCATGGCCTTTTCCATGTCGCTGATGGACAACTCGGACGAGGTTTTCATCGTGTCGAACAGACCGATTTGCCCCTCGATGCTCGTCCGGGCCGATTCATACGCCTTGTCGTAGGCCGCTGTGAGGTTGTCGAGCTCGGTCTGTGTCGTGCTGACGGCCGCGCTCACAGCCTCCTCATAGCTGACGGTCTGGTTCTGCGAATCCTCGACCGCCTGCGCGACGCCGCGCCACTCGCCCTCGATGTCGGAGAGGGTCTGCTGGTTCTCGTCGTAGGCAGCTTGCAGCTCCTCGAGGGATTTCTTGTAGTCGTCGATGTCGGAAGTCCACGCCACCCACGGGCTGTCCTCCATCCAAAAGCCGCTGCCGCTGACCCAGTCGCCGGTGACGTCGTCCTGCCTCATACCGCGCCGCTGACGCTCCGCGTCGAGGTTGGCCTCCGCCTCCGCGATTTGCTGCTCGAGGCTGCTCTGCTCTTTCAGCAGGTCAACATAGGTCTGCTGCTGCTCGGCCTTGTACTCCGAATCAGCCTGCGCCTTTGCGGCTTTCTTGATGGCCTCGACGGTCGCGTCTACGCTCTCGGTCACGCCGTCGTAGGTCAGGCCGAGACCCGGGACGTCGGCGTTGAGCTGGTCGATGATGGCTTTCATCTCCGTGTAGCTCGCGGTGGTCTGCGTGTTCTGCGAGGCCAGCTCCCCGAGCCGCTGGGTTAGAGCCAGTGTGCCGAGCTCTTGGTCCTTGATGCTCGAGGTGGAGCTGTTGTAGGCGTCCATGACCTTGTTGTGGCTCTCGACGAGGCCGTCGCACTCCGCCACAAACTCTTTGACGGTCTGCCGGTTGGCTTCAAACTCGTCGTTGAGCTGGTCGAGCTGGTAACGCAGACTGTTGGCTGCTTCGGAGTTCTCGCCGTACTGCTCACAGGCCGCATTGTACTGGTCGTTCAGCCTCTGCAGCTCGTCGTACTGGTCGCGGCAGGTGGCCGTCATGCCCTCGTACTCGTCGCTCTGTGTAATCAGCACTCCGGTCAGGGTGACGGCCGCTGCGGTGACAGCGACAATGCCTGCTGCTGCGAGGACATAAGGGTTAGCCGCCAGTGTCGCGGTGAATGCCTCTGTAACGAACTTTGCAGCCGTGGTTGCGAGGTTGTAGGCAGCCAGCGCGCCCGTGAATCCGCCCACACCGACCGCAATGGCCGAAATGGCGGCTACGACGGCCGGGTACTCGTCCACAAAATCGCTCATGCCTGCAAATACGCCGGTGAATCCCTCGTAGACCTGCGTGAGCGCGGGGTTGAGCACGTCTCCGACAGAGATTTTCAGGTTGTTAAAGGCGTTCTCCATCCGCTGCTTGCTCTTGTCGGTCGTGTCCGCCATCGTAGAGTAAGCCTTTTCGGTTGCGCCTGCGCTGGTACGCATGGAATCGAGCACACTGTTGTACTTGTCTGCTCCTGCGTTGAACAGAGACAGCGCGCCGATACCGGCCTCCGTGGAGTTCCACAGGGCGTTGAATGCCGTGCTGTCTCCGTCTACCGCGTCGCCCAGCATAGCCATAACATCGCCGAGGGAATAACCCTGCTCCATGAGCTGCGCAAAGGTCTTGCCGGTGGAGTTCAGCAGGACCCCAGAAACGCTGCTGCCGGTGTCGCCGAGCTCGTTCAGCATCGACTTGAGGTAGGTGCCGGATTCTGCAGTGGCGATACCGTTGGCGGTTAGGACAGCGTAAGCCGAGCTAAGATTGTCCATCTGGACGTTGTACGCAGACGCCAGAGGAATGACCTTGCCGACGCTCTGCGCCAGTTGGTCCACGCTCGTTTTGCCGAGGTTCTGGGTGGTGATAAGGTAGTCGGAAAGCTGCGCTGCATCCGACGCCGCGAGGCCGTAGGCATTGATGGCCGTTGTAAGAACGTCCACGGCCGTGGTCGCCGACGTAAAGCCGCCGACGGCCAGCTTGGTCGCGGTTCCCGCAAAGGCCGCAGCGTCCGCTGTGTTGACGCTGGCGGAAATGGCCTGATAGGTTGCCTCCGCCATGTCGCTGGCCGCCTCGCCGGTCTCGTTGGAGTAGCTGCGCACCTCTTTCGAGATGCTGCTCAAAGATTTCTGGCTTGTGTCCGCGATGGTGGCGACCATTGCGGTGGAGGTCTCGAACTGCGCGGCCGCTTCGGAGCAGTCAAAAAAGCCGTTCTTAATCTCGTTAAGAGTGGCGGCTATTCCGGCCGACGCAAGGACGCCTTGCAGCTCCTTGATGCCGTCGCGGCTCTTTTTGCTCGATTCCTCGCTCTGCTTGCCAGATTCCTCAGACTTATCACCGAACTTCTCGACCTCCTCCGAGGCTTTACGGGCTGCCTCCGCTGCCTCGTCGAGGTTCTTCTCGGTCTCGGTCGTTTTCTCGGACAGGATGCCGGTAGAATTTGCCGCCTGCCCGGTGGCCTTTTCGTAGTCCCCGATGGCCGAGGACAGGTCATCGACGGAATCAGCAGCAGCGTCGGTGCTCTTGGCGGTCTGTGCAGCCGTGCGGGAGACTTTGCTCAACGCTCCGTCTGCCGCCGTGCCAGTGTTCTCGAACGCCTCAAGAGCCCGTTCGCCGCTCTGCGTCATCTCGTTGAACTTGGAGGAGATTTCGTCGATGGCCTTGAATACGACTTTCAGTGTTGCCATGTCGGTCCTCCTATCGCCTTATAGGGACGAGCTTCATGGTATCTCTTCTGCACGGTCGCGCGCTTTCCTCCTCCTCGGAGGCGATGTAAAAGAGCTTCTGCCTCCGGCTCATTCGGTCGAACTCCTCCGGTCGGAGGCCGTGCCGCTGCCAAAGAACATGGGCCCAGTACGTCTCGCTGCCCGCGCTGCGAATTAGTTTTTTGCGTCGTCGATTTCCTTTTCATCGGCCTGCTTCTGCTCCTCCTCGGAGAGCTGGCCGCCGATGCCCAGCAGAGCCATGACAACGCGGGTGACATGAGCAAACTCGTCGGCACGGGAGAAAACCTTTTCCGGCATCTGGGTGATGTCCACGCAGTTGTAATACTTCATCAGCTCCGGGTCGTCCAGCTTGGGGTACTGCAGGGCCTCAACGAGGATGTGGCGGGTGGCCTTTGCATTGTCGCGCTCGTCGCGGAAAACCACGTTGCCGCCGTTGATGTAGGGATTGCCCTTCTTGTCCAGAGCGACAGTGTGGGTGTGGTATGCCTCGTTGATTGCGCGGATGCGCTCAGAGGACAGTACCTTGACCTCGAGCTGGATGACCTTGCCGTCCTCGTCCTTAAAGCTCTCCGGGGCCGGTACGGTGACGACCTTCTCCACCTCTGCTGCCTCGCGCATAAAATATTTCAGGTTCTTGCTCATAGCTGTCTCCTCCAAAATAAAAATCGGAGCCCCTCCACCTAGGAGAGGCTCCGCCTGTATGCTCCCGGCAAAAATGTCGGGAGGTTAGATGATGTTCTTGATGTTGAAGTTGATGACGTCATCGACCACGCTGCCGCTCTCTGCGTCCAGTGCAGTCAGGGGCAGGTCACCAGTCAGGACGCAGCCGACGCAGGTCACGACGTCGGAGCCGTGGGCTGCATAGTAGTCGGAGTTCTCGTCGTCCATGATGCCCTGAATCAAGAGCTCGGGCGTTGCCTTGGTCGCCTGATACTCCTTGATTTTGGTCTTGAGCCAGTTGTTGGTCCGGCGACGGGTCATGCTGCCGGTGATGGCCGCGCCCACCCAACGGGTAGACGGGGTGATTTCGTTCAGCTGGCGGCCGGTCCATGTCTCCGGGGTGAAGTTGATAGTCATCTTCACGCCGTCCATGACCTCGACGCCGTCGATGAACGCATGGCCCTCACGGAGGCTAATAGGGTTTTTGTTGTACTGCATAACTTACCTCCTGCTGCTTTAGCGGGTCTTGACGGTGAAGAACAGCTTCTCGGCAGAATCCATAGGCTGGATTGCGACGATGAAATAAACCTCGTCGCCGCTGCTCAAAGATTCGTCGATTTTGAAGTCCGCGTCATAGTCCACGTTCTTGATGGCCCCCATGTCCTCGTACTGCTTGAGGATGGTCTGGCCGATGCCCTTCATAACGGCGTAGCCGGTCGGGCTGTTGTCGTACTTGTTGGGCGGGAAGTTATTCTGGATGGTCTCCTGAATAGCGTCCAGAGTGCGGATAACGCGGTTCTTGCTGTACGTCTTGTCCTTGGGCTTCTTGAAGGAGACCAGAGAGTTGATGTCGTACTCAATGATGACGTTGCCCGCCTCGGAGTAAGAGAAGAACATCTCGCCGTTCTTGATGGCCGCAATGGCTGCTTCGTTGTCCTTGGGGTCCACGATGCCGGTCGCGCCGTTGTAGACCTCGTAGGTGTTGGACTTGATGCAGCTTGCGGATGCAGTGATGCCAGCGACGAACGCGCAAGCCTCCGCGTGGGTCAGCTCAACGTCGTCAACCACAACAGAGTTGGTGACATTGATGACGCCCTCGTGGTCGGGGCTCTTTGCGTCCGGCAGAACAACATTCACGCCCTTGCCCATGCTCTCGCGCATATACTTGATTTTGGTAATGGCTGCGGTCTGCAACGTAGCGTCGGTAACGGGGAAGCACAAAGTATTGAACTTGATGCCCTCCATCTTGTCCACAAACGCGGTGGCGTCGCCGTTTGCACTGGTGACGTTCGTGCCGCCTGCCAGCTTCACGCCGGATGCCGCTTTCAGCTCGCCCGTACCAGTGAACTTCACCAGCTTGTCGTCTGCTGCGGCCGCAATCAGCTCCTCGACGGTCTTGACGCCCTCGTACACGGCGGTGGCGTCAGCATCCAGATACACAGTGACGTCAAAGCCGCCGACGGGATTCGTAACGACGGAAACATGAATATCGTTGCCGCGAGTGCCGCCGTACTTGGCCGTGACGGTCAGCGGAGCGGCGGCTCCGGTTGCGGCCGTGCCGCTCTCCGTGATGTAGACGATGACCTTGGCGGCCTTTTTGAACGCCTCACGAATCAGGCGCATCTTGGCGTTGGTCGCGTCGTAGACGCTGCGGCCGAGCTCCACGCTGTAAGCATCCGGGGCTGCTGCCGTCAGGGTGATGGGCGTCTTGGCGGGGCCAAAGTCGTAGCCAATCAGGGGCAGCAGCACGATGCCGCGCTCAGAGTTGCCGACGGTGTCGTTGCGGTCACTCTCGAAGTTGATGTAAGTACCCGGGCGGGTCTTTCCCGCCAGCTTATCGTATTTACCACCTGCCATTAAACAACGGCCTCCTTTCCGAGCCACTCGTCGATGTGCTTCTGCATCTCCTCGACGGTGTATTCACCAGTCATGCCCGCCGTGGCACCGGCGAATGTGCTGGCCGAAACATGAAAAAGCGTCCGGCAAGCCTTTGCCAGACGCTCAACAGGGAACTTCTGCGCGGTCTGTGCCGCGTTTGCGTTCTTCTCTGCCATGCAGATACCTCCTATTCAGTTTTTCCCTCGGCCGCTTTGAGGTCGAGGTTGTAGTGCATTACCTTCTGGCAATCCACCCTGTTGTACGGACGGCGGCTGTCCCAGTGGAGTGTGAGCTGGGCTGTGCCTGTGTCCAGCCGCTTCACTCCTCCGGGGTCTTTGAGCCGCACTCCGCCTCCTGCCGCTGCTCCCGTCTCGTCAATGAGCGGAACCAGCAGGCGAGCTGCGCAGAGGGCGTTCAAGGCCGCTGCCGCGCTTGCGTAGGCGTCCTCGTCCGTGCTGGCGAAAAACTGGATGTACCAGTCGTATTCCACCGCATAGGACGCGAACGTGTCGCCGAGAGGTGTGAGCTCCGGCTGCGGAAAGAAAACAGAGGGTACGACGAATCCCTCCGGGATGTCCCAGTAATAGGGCGTAATCCCGGGTACGGAATCGAGTATAAAGCGGATAACGCTTGCGATTTCCTGCTCTAAGGCAGCCATAGGTTTCACCTCACAAAAAATCCTTGAAATACTCGTCCAGCCAGCTCTGCAGCTTCTTTTCGAGCAGCTCCGGGTAGAGCTTTTCTAGGATTCTGATGGAGCTTTCCCAGTAGTGGGAGCCCTCCACCCATTTCATTTTTAGGACCATCCCGGTCTTTTCTCCCGGGGTGTAGATGAAGCGGTCCTTTCCGTTCGCCTTTTCCCAGTGTCCGGGAACGAATCGCCTCTCTATCCCTTTCGGGTTGGTCCAGTGACCGTCATTTACGAACTTGGCGTACTCGACGTTCGTGCCGACCTCAAGGGTCAGGCCGTTCTCGTCGAGCGTCCAGACGTTCTCCTCGTCGCCTTTTTGGAAACTGTGGAGCAGCAGCCGATAGTCCAGCACGTTCCGGCGAACGATTTCATCTTGCAGAATGCGTAAGAACTCCATGCCGAGCCCTTCAAGGAATTTGTTCAGTGCCCGCTTAAAATCGCCCTGCGCGGCCTTTCCGAGCCGCTTCACGAAGTTTTCGAGCTCTACTGTGTCGAATGTCACCTGCGCCATTACAATGGCCTCTGTTGGGTTGTTCGGTATATCTTTACCGTCATGTGATGCCCTCGGATGTTTCGCGGTTGACCTGCGGTGTATTCGAGCCCTGTTTCGCTGCTGACGATTTTGTCGTTGAGCCTGATGTCCGTTCCTGCCGGGAGCGTGAGCTTTATGTCGCTGTCCATATCGTTCTGCGGTTGCTGCTGGGCGATTTGGATGGACGCGCTACGCACTCCGAAATGGCACGGGACTTCCTCGAGGTCCGGCTGTTTGGGGTACTTGAACTTGGGGGAGCCGGGGAGCCCGTAGCCGGGGCTCGTGCTCTCCTGCTGGGTGTGGTAGATGCTGCAACGATGGTCAAAGAAGTCCTCAATAGCCATTGGCTCAGAGGCTCCTTAACCGCATCGTGACGCCGTTGAGCGGCTGCACGACGACGTAATCGTCCAACAGGCTCTCCACGCCCAGTTTCCCGACGTCTATGATGCTGCTCTCTGCCGTGTAGGAGTAGTCGTCAAAGGTCTCGCTTTTGAGGCGGACTTTGGTCTGCTCAACGGCATTGTGGGCGTATGCCTCCGCGATAAGGAGGACCGCCGTCTTGACGTTCTCCGGGATTTCGGGGTATTTCTCCGGGTCGTCGAATCTGTTGTTGCAGTAGTCGATGACCCAGCTCTCCGCCCGGGAGATGTCAATTTTGAGCTTGCTGTCGGCGCGGTTCTTTACTTCCTCAAATTCTGTGTACTCTTTGAGTTCCTCCGGCGTGACCCACGGCCGTTCGGCCATCAGCCCTCCGGGGCGATGATGGCGGCCGCTGCGGCTGCATCCGCCTCATACTCACGAATCTTCTGCAAAATGCTGGCCTTAGTGGTGCAGCCGGTCAGGTCGATGCCGTTGTCCTCGGCAAATTCCTTGAGCTCGTCGAGCTTCATCTTGGAAATGTCAGGGACTTCCACGGGCTCCTCGGCGACGGCCGCGACGACCTCCGCCTTGTCCTTGCCGGTGGTATCGACGCCCATATCGTCAGCCAGCTTGTCGAGCTGCTCCTCGTCCATCTCGCCGAGGAAGTCGGCGTCCAGATGACCGGTGACAGTGTGAGCGTCAGGGAGAGCCTCGAAATAGCCGCTTTCCAGCAGCGCGGTATATTTCTCGGGGTCGTCCACAAAGACGTCAGGATGCGCCGCAGAGGCGCGCACAACGCCATCATAGGACAGACCTTTAATCAGTCTGAGGTGCATAGCGTCCTGCCTCCTGTTAGATAGATGCCAGACCGGTCACAATGGCCGTTGCGTCCAGCTCCTCGACCAGCGTATCGAAGTCGAAGTGCACGACATAGAAACGCTTGTCCTGATAGATGGCCTCCGGGCCCTCGGTGGTCTTGCGGATGACGACGCCGTAGGAGTTGACGACGACCAGATTCTTCGGGTCGGTCAGCATAATAACGTCGTCGGGCAGGGCCGGGACCTCGATGACGGGAACGCTGGCGGGATTCTCGACGCGCTTGTCGGTAATGATGCCGCCTGCGGTGACTGCCTGATTCAGGATGTAACGCTCCCACTCCTGACGGCGGTGGGGGGACATCAGCCAGCGGAGAGAGCCGTTGTTGAACTTGTCGGGAACTGCGCGCAGGCCCTTGTAGAACACATCCAGAACCATTGCGCCGGAGTTGATGCCGGACACGTCGACAACGTGGCCGCCCTCCTTGAACTGCTTGACCCAGCCGTCGTTCACCTTGAGGAAGTCGGCGTCATCGACAGTGCCCAGCTCGGTGGCCTCGCCTGCGTTGAATGCGCCTGCGGTGTGGGCTGCGGTGTACTGGTAGACCTTCTTGTTGTATGCGACGAGGTCGCCAATAGCGTAGGTCTCAGAGGAGCTGAACTCCTTGACCTTGGCATACCGTTCGTCGCCGTTCAGGCACAGGTCCTCGCGGTCGCAGCCAATCTGACGGGTCATCAGGTTGGTGACGATGGTCTCGTAGTTGGAGCCCTCGATGTTTTCGCGCAGGGTCTCCTCCGTGATTTCCCACGGCAGACGGACAGGGGTGCAAGCGTATTCCAGCTTGCCATGCTTCACGCCGGAGCGGTAGCCGTCGTCGGTGTTCTCGGTCTTTTTGCGCAGCAGACGGCGGCCGACGCCAATCTTGTCGATTTCGCCGGTCTTTGCGGAGCGCAGCTCGTGGCGGACGAGGCCGCTCAGCGGAGTGGCCTCAAAGGTCTGCTGAATGAACTTCTTCGCCTGCTCCGGGTTCAGTGCGCCGCCAGCGGCCAGACCGGCGGTGGTGATGGTCTGGCCCGCTGCGTTCACGATTGCCTTATTGCTTCTCATGGTCATAGTGCTTGTTCCTCCTTACAGGATACCAGCGAGATAGTGCGGCTCGGACTTCTCGACAGGGTCCTCCGGGTCGCCATCATCGTTCAGGTTGGTCGGCAGGCCTGCGGCCTTGCGGACGGGTGCGACAGCCTTTGCGACGGCCTTTGCGACGACGTCCGCAACATTCTCGGCGGTCAGCAGCTCCGGGGTCTTTTCGGGCTCCTCCTGCTGGCCGAGAGCCTTTGCGACGGCCGCCTCGACCATCTTGCTGACGGCCTCGACGGTCAGGCCTGCGGGCTCTGCTGCCGGTTCTGCGGCTTTCTGGACGGGGTCAGTCGCGGGCTTCTGCTGGGTTTCCAGTGCCTTGGCGACGGCTGCCGCCACGGTATCTTCGATTTCTTTCTTGGTCACTTCGGTTTCCTCCTGTTCTTCTTCGGGGAATTTATCGAGGAACTCCCCGAGGTTTGTGTAGATGGACTGCAACGTGCTGCGGTTGGCCTTGCTCATAGCCTTGCCAGCCTTGATGACGGCGCAGCTTTCGAGCGATTTCGTAACGGGCTGCCCTTTGGTGAGCAGCTCGGTGACGATGTTGTTGAAGTCGTTCAGGGCGTCGCGGATGGTCTCCTCGTCCGAGGCGAACTCCCAACGGTCATTCACCCAGTTGTACCGGTACAGAACGTCGTTGAGCGCGTAGAACGCAGTCCAGAAGTTGTCGCTCTGGCTGCGCTTGGTGTAGTTGTCGGCAACTTCACCTTTCTCGACAACATCAAAGCCGAGGGCAGCGGCCATCTTCTTGAAGATGCCGCGCATACCCTTTTCGGGCTGCTCCTCCGCCTTTGCCACTCCGTCATCGGGCAGCGGGTCGTCCTCGTCGCTGTACTTGCCGACGCCGCCCATGGAAAAGCCGGTGATTTCGCCTTTCTGGACTTTCTCGAAAATATCCGGGTCGTCCACCTCGACGGTCATCATCCATGTGCCTTTCTTGATGGCCTGCTCGCCGACGCTCATATCGCAAGGCGCGACATAGCTCTCGACGACGGCCGCCTTTTCGAGCGGCTCGAACGAGTGCTGCACATCCACCTGATTGCCGTTCTTGGCGAACCAGTACGCGGCCTTGGTGATTTCCTGCTCCGTCATGTAATTGCCGTGGGCGTCCTCCGTGAGGGGCTCATAGACAATGCCGGTGATGTAGTGGCTATCAGCATCCGCGTTGACGATTCGGCCGTAAGAAGCAAAAGAGGCGGAGCCGTGCTCCGCCTTGGTGATAAGAAACTGTTTCTTGTTGGCCGCCTTGTCTACGAGGCTGACAAAAGAAATCTTTGCATCTGTGATGGCGTATGCTTTCTCGATTTTGCTCATGGTTTTCTCACCTCCTCTCTACGCCCCTAGGTAGGGCGTCTAATGGTCGGCCATGCGTCCTTACCGCTGCGCTCAAGGAGCGCAACATCAAAGGGCTTGCGGCCTATATCCTCAAGCGATGAATAGAACCAAACGACCATATCATCGCACTGGGGCTCGTCTACGATGGAGAAGATGCGCCGGAGCTCGTCCTCCGGTGCGTCTGCCGGTGCTGCGCACCACTTGACGATGCGCAGCTTCCCGGGGAGCTGGTATCTCTCGACCCGCTCCACATGGTACTTAGGCTTGAAAAGGCGGCGAATAATCGCCGAAACGATGCGGTCAAGTGCTTTCCACATGGGGCTCCTCCTCCGGCATAATGATTTTGACGTTGGGGTTCTCAAGCAGAGCCTCAATCTCGGATAAATCGGCTCCGAATGCAAGCCGTAATTCAAGCGTTGCGGGCTGTCCTGCGTCATGGTGCAGGGTGTACCCGTCTACGATGTTCGCCAGCTCGATGCCGTCGATTTTGAGACTAGGCCACTTTCCAACTCGGGCTTCGTCGATGGTAACTTTCATGTGTAGTCCTCCTCGTTGATGCCTGCGCGCGCCTTGTTCTGCGCGTCGAGTTCTTTCTCCCACTCGCCGTCGTCGTCCGCGATGGCCTGCGCTTGGAGTGCCTGCCGCTCCTCAAGGGAGAGGCCGAGCACCTCCTCGCTCACGACCGGCTGCAAAAGGCAATGGCAGTTGACGCTCTCTTTCGGCGGGAGGCAAATGTCTCTCGGGGTCATGGGGTAATAGGTATTCCCGTCGGCTCCAATCAGTGTGAACGGCTGGTCTTTCGGGACGCGGACGCCGTCCATATCCACATGGTTCTGTCTCGGGTCGTTCCGGTACGCTCCGGTGTGTTTCCACATCTTCTCCTCGACGGCCGGGCTCTGGATGTAGCTTTCGAGCTGCGCGTAGCCGTGCGCCCGGAGCACCTCCGTCAGGGCCACGCGCCTCGCGCGGTAGCCCGGGGAGCGGATGCCGCTGTCCGCAATGAGGTTTGCGACGTCGTTGATGCCCTTGCCGTCGTCGAGGCCCTTTTTCAGGACCGCCTCGATTTCGGTTTCGGTGTCCAGCTTCATAATGTCGGCGAGGTCGCTGCTCCACGAGCTTATCCAGTCGGTCGTCCTCTTGGTAAGCTGCGTGACGGTGAGCTCTGCATCCGTTTTCTGGACGTAAGCCTCAACATACGTCGGCATGATGGTGGAAAACTGAGTATGGAAAACGTCGAAAAGGTCCCGCGCCAGCTTGCTCTTGTTCTTGAACTTCGGCCAGTTATCCTTGAAGAAAGTTTCAAGGTCGATGGCGTCCGCCAGCTCCTTGAGCAGGTCGTCGGCGTTGTCCTCGAGGAGCTTCGTCACGACCTCCTCGATTTCGTCCACGGTGTTCAGGCTCTCTTTTGCCTTGAGGTAACCCTCCATTGTGAGCTGCTCGTACAGGTCGTTCTCCGCTTTGGCGAGGTAGGCGTCGATGGCCTTGATTAAAGGTCCGCAGCGTAAGCACTTCACTCCGCTTCGCCCTCCTCCTGTTTCATATCAACCAGCAGGCGGCGAACCTCTTTCATCACGGCGACGAGCTCCGTCTCATTGGCGGCCGCCGCTTTCTGAATCTGGCCCTCGAGCTGCTCCTCTACGCTGGGCGTACTCTGCGGGGCGTTCCGTGCGGTCTCGCCCTCCGTCTGTGCGTTTTCCTTACCGGTGGAAGAACCGCCATTCTGCGCCACGCTGGGGCTGTTTCCCGCCACGGCGAGGGCTGCGGCCCGCTGCTGCGCGTTGGTGAACGCGAGGGGAATGTCTCCCCACTCCTCGGGGAAGTCCTCCGAGGTCTCGCCGAGAGCCTTGTACAGGACGCTCTTTGCCTTGTTCGGGGTGAGGCCGCCCGCGTTGTTGCAGACGGTCAGCAGCTTGTACAGGTCGTCCGGGTTGGAAACATCCGGCGCGCGGAAGAAAACCTCGACGTACTTGAACTGATAGCAGTTGAGCAGCCTGTTGTTGATGGCCCACGCCAGACGCCGCCGCTCCGGCTGGAATACCTGTTTCTCGGTCACTTCCATGGCCGTCTGTGCCGTCGCGCGGTTGAAGTCCGTCGTGTATCCGGTGTAAAGGTCCGGGAGCTGAAATGCGCTCTGCACCTTGCGCCGGTTGTTCTCGAGGTAGTCTTGGAAAAGCTCGTCCTTTTGCAGGATGGCGGCAAGGTCCTTGACCTCGACCTCCGGCCGGTTCTCGGCGTTGAATCCGGTGCGGTTGTCTGCTGCCTCCGTTTCCAGCACCATGAAACTGTGCTGGCCTGCCTCGCCTCGGATGCCGTTCATGTACTCCTTGAGCTTGGCGAAACTATCGTCCGTCAGACTGCCGCCTTTCACCATAATCAGCAACGGGGTGTGGCGGCCGTTCAAGAAATAGTTATTGTTGAGGCTCTCCGCTCTCCGGGCTCCGTCTACGGTCAGGATGGAGCCCACCCACCGAACCTTGCCGTATGTAGCGGTCCCGATGGCGAACTCGATGATTTCGTTGGCGCGGCTCTTGAACTCGAGCTCGGAGACGTACTCTCCGCTCGTCGGGTCCATGATTCGCGGGTCCCCGAACTCCTTGTAGTAGACTGTCTTGCCGTTGACGGTCTGCTTATACTTGCGGAACTTCCTCATGCGGTTCTCGGTGTGGTCTCGGTGGAAATACGTCACCTCGACGCGCGGGTCCAGCCTCCGGCTCTTTTCCACGCTGGGGGTGTCCTCGATGAACTCGAGCTGCGTGACGTTCCCGTCCATGTCCCGGATGACCTCGGCATAGGCGCAGCCGTAGGTTTCGCGGGCCTCCACGATGTCCTCGAAGAGCTCGTTGCTCTCCTGCTCCATGTTGAGCATCTCGACGACCTCTGTGGCGTGGTCCCACTCCGCTTTCATCTCCGGGGTTTCTTCCGCGTCTGCAAAGTCGTCTTTGTACCGGATGTCGATGCCGAATCCGGCGATATTGGACTTGTAAGCCCGGATGCACTGCGGGAGTATGGTGCTTTCATCCACCATCTTGGAAAGCCCTCGGAGGTCGAACGGCGGCTTTGTCCAAATACCTGCCGTGTACGCCTCCTCCGGCGAGATTTGCAGGGAGCCGTCTGCTTTGGCGATGGGCTTCATCCCGCCGCGCTGCTCCGGGTCGTCCGCCTTTACGATGCGGACGTTTACCCGCTGCTGGGCGGGCTGCTTCTTGTCGCTCACTTCTTAACGTCTCCTCTCCTCTTGGGTTTAACCGGCAGACACAGCAGGAGGATGCAGTCGGCCTCGTCTGGCGAGTGCATCCCGCGCTTTTTCATGGCGTCCTTGCTCTCCACGCGGATTTTGGCATCGTCGGTCATGGAATACTTTCGTGTGGAAAGCTGGCCGACGAGGTCGTTATCGTTCGGGAGAATGAGCTGGACGGGCTTCTGTGCGCCCTCCGGCGTCTGCGGTGCAAGTAGGTTCTTCACGACGCTCATCATGTAGGTGGTGCTGTCGTAGTAAAAGTCATGGTGTATGCGCTGGCCGAAGTAAACGGGGATAATGTCCATCCACCAGAACCGCTCCGGCTGCTCGCGCTTGACGCGCTTGAGGCGGTCCGTGACGCCGCCGCCGAGGCCGCTGTCGTCTATCTTGATGGGGATAGCCTTGTCGAACCGGTACTTTTCCATGAGCTTTAGGCCGAGCTCCATAATGTCGTCGGCCGTCTGCATAAGGTCCTGCCCGCTCTTGCGCTTGTAGAACATGGCCTTTTCGTCCACCTTGTAACCGATGACGGTGCGGTCGTCACCATATCGGGCAACGTCGCAGCCGATGTCGATGCGGACAGGTTTTGCCGGTTCCGTCCATTCGGTCATAATGGATTTTTCGACGAGCGGCAGAGGGATGAAAACATCGTTCTCCTGCCGGGGGAACTCTCCGGCGACACGAACACGGAAAACGTCCGAATCCTCGCCGTACATCTGGATGATGGTTTTGACGAAGTCGTCCGAGACGCGGCTGCTGTTCCGTCCGTCAACATGGAACGTGGTGTAACTGCCTCTGTTCTTGTGGTGGCTGTCATAAAAAAAGCCCGACAGCTGTGTCGGGTTTCCGCACATGAGCAGCCGCGCTCCGGGCGTCGAAAGTGCGCCCAGCACTGGCTCGAACACCTTGTCGTCCACGCCGCTGGCCTCGTCGATGATGTAGAGGATGTCGTCGGCGTGGAATCCCTGCAGGGCGTCCGGCTTGCTGGCCGTTCGGGCCACAGCGAACCACTCCTCGGGGTACTGCTTCATGTAGACCTTTTCCTTTGTCCACATCAGCTCCCGCTCGAGGGCTTTATTGTTGCGCAGCCACTTGCTTATCTCCGCCCACAGAATATCGAACAACTGATGCTGTGTCGGGGCTGTGCAAGGGATTTTGGGGAATGGCCGGGTTGACATGAACCAGATAACGGTCCACGCCTCGACCGCGCTCTTTCCGATGCCGTGGCCGCTGCGGACGCTCGTCATCTGGTTCTTTGCAACGGAATCCAATATAGCGCGCTGGTTCTTGTCCGGCGTAACGTGGAGCAGGTCCTCGACAAAATCAGCCGGGTGGTCTGCGTAGTACAGGATAGCCTCTTGGGTCATCATGTCTGTTCTCCTCGTTTCCGGTTCTCGTATGCAGCTGCGATTTCATCAGCGAGGGAGAGCGTGGTCTCCTCCTGCTCATCCGCCGTCTTTCCTCCGGCCGTGACGCCTGCCTCCTCCATCCGGTTATCCCGCTCGAGCTCTGTGGCCTTGTCGAGGAACTGGATAATGTCCTTTGGCGTCATCGACCCGTTCGGCAGATTCTTGAGCTCCGCGAGGGCTTTCTCTTGGAGCTGTAAGGCGATGCCGATGTGGCGGGTCCTCATTTTTTTGTACTTTCGGAGTGCCTCTTGTCGGGCTACGTCATCCAAATGGTTGTCATACGCTCGGCAGCGTTCTCCCCACTTTTTCTCGCGGCTCCAACGCTTGATAAGCGTGTCACTCTTGGATAACTGTTCGGCAACGACCCGTAGGCTCCTGTTTGAGCCCATGTCTCGGTAGATGGCAAATGCCTCGTAGGCCTGCGCGCTTTCGCCCGGTTGACGCTCCCAAAGGTCGTCTTTGGTCCTATTCGGCATTGTCCTCCTCTCCTCACTTTCAGCTCTGTCCCGGGCTGCGAGGCTCCGCGCCCGTAATCCAGAATAGGGTGCTTTCCGGTGCGATGCCGGAGCTTCTAAACCACTGCATCGTCTTTGCCTCGTAATGAGGATGCAGGCGAATTCCCCCCCCATGTAGCCGCTGCGGACTTCTCATAGACGAATCCGGGGCTGTGGAAAAGGTCGTGGTACTCAAACTCTCGGTCTGCGCCGTACTTTTTGAGGGTCTCATGGATGAATCCGCGCCGGTCCGGGGCCGTGGCGACGAGGTGCATCCTCTTGACCCGTTTCCCGTACCTGTGCAGTCCTATCATCACGCCGGTGGCGGTGATGCCGCTGCCGCAGGTCATCACGAGGTTTTCTATATCGTCCGGGAGGTTCTCTGTCTGCGCCGCAACTGCGGTTAGCAGCGTGTCGCCGTACCCGATGATATTGATGCCGTACTGGACAATAAAGCTGTTTTCCTGCGCCGCCAGCTCTTTTGCGCGGGCGTGTAAAATGCTGTGGCGGCCGGAACGTGCTGCGAGCACTATGGACGCCCCATATTTCATCGCCAGCCGGGGCATAGGCAGAGCCGCAACGCTCTCCCGGGTGGTTCCGCCGTACACGATTCTGCACGGCATCCCGTTTGCCCGGGCAACCGCTGCGGTGATGGGTGCTTGCGGGGAGTGGATGCTGCAATACGTCAGCAGGCTCTTGTAGTCCTTCTTGACGCTGTTCACCAGCATCACGCATTGCCGGAGCTTTCCTCCGTTCACCTCTCCGGGGCCAAACGGGGCATAAAGGTCGTCCCGCTTGATGTGCAGCCCGTCCACCTCCTGAACCGGCGTCAGGCTGTACTCATTCATCCAGTCCAAACACCTTTCTGTGGTAGTCGGTCTTTTTGGCAAGCTCCTCCTGCATCAGGCCGTAAAAGCTCTGTTTTGCAATTTTGCGCCCGCTGCCCGCGCTCTGGTTCAGCGTCTTGAACGGTCCGCCTGTTCCGACTTCTTTCATCTTTTCCGTCGGCTCCGGGTTCTTGCCGTTCATCAGCATACAGAGGTTATACTCGTTCGGCCGGAATCCGGGCAGGCCGTCGATGCCGCAGCAAGTCATGCTGTCGTCCATCGCGCGGAGCCGGTTCTCGCCGCTGTAGAATTTCAGGCCGTACCGATGGCACTCCGCCTTGATGGCTTCAAAATCGTGCCGGAGGCGGGGCAGCGGATAGCAGAAGTCGCCGCCGATTTTCGTCATGCCGGGTTTGGCCTTGAAGAACTTCATGCCCTCCACGATGACGCCGTATGCTCCTGCCTCCGCGATGCGAGGGATGTTCTTCATAACGTCATGGAACACCTCGGGCATATACGGCTGGATGCGGACGATGGTGCGCTGCACTCTGGCCGATACCGTCTTGAGGATGGAGAGCCGCTCCTCGTAGCTGGGCGTCCCGCGTTCGAGGCGGTCGTACTTGCTGCACACCATGCTGATTTGCAGCACACAGTTGCACTGCGCCAACAGGTCGAGGTACTCCGGGTCCGCAACGAGGCGGCCCTTTGTGCTCACCACAAACGGGTATTTCGTCTCCGCCAGCAGCTTGAGGCACTCGTAGCTGGCGCGAATCTGCTTTTCGACCGGCTGGAACGGGTCACTCATGCCGCCCCAGTGGATGGGGATGTTCCAGTCGCACCACTCCGTTTCGTTGCCGCGCTTGCCCTCGATAAAGGAGCGCAGGCCGTCTACGCTTTCGTCGCGCTCGATGTGGCTAATGTCGTTCTTCTTCTGTGCGAAGCAGTACCGGCAGCCGTGTGAGCAGCCGCGATAGGTGTCGAAACGCACAGGCAGGTTACAGAGAATAATCTGGCTCCCGCATTTGCAGCCCATTAAATCTCACCTCTAATCTTCTGGACGATGACGGCAACAAGGTCCTCTTTGCCGTTGTCCTTTATGTACTCTTTCAGGACGTCGCGGTCCTCCGCGCTGAACTTGAGCGAGATGTTGAACGTCTCCTCGATGCTCTTGAGCTCGCTGTCGAGAAAGTCGCCGTCTACGAGAGCGTCCACGTTGTTTTCGAGGGCCTCGATTTCGTACAGGTCGAATCCCGTCTCCGAGGCCGCGTCTCCGAGGCCGTCCAGCAGCTCCTTGAGCTTTACCTCGTCCCACTCGCCCGTCACTTTGTTCATGGCGATGTTGAGCTGCTTCTCTGCGGTCTCGTCGAGGTCAACAACAGATACGTCCGTCTCGGTGACGCCCTCATTCATAAGCACGGTGAGACGCTGGTGGCCGGACACGACACGGTTCGTGCGCTTGTTCCAGATTACCGGGACTACCACGCCGAACCTGTCAATGTTCCTCTTGAGCTTCTCGTACTCGTCATCGCCGGGCATGAGCTCAACGCGAGGGTTATACTCCGCGCGCTCCATGTCCGCGATTCTCTTTTTGATAATTTCCATCAGATAAGCCCCTTTGCCTTGTTCACGAGCAGCTGCGCCAGCTCAACCTTGCCTGCAGGGTTCTCGTCGATGTACTTGTCCATCGCCTCGTGAACCTCCTCGGGCAGGGTGAATGTCATGGTGTAGCTGTTCGGCTCGCTCTTTCCGGTGTCGGAGAAGTCCTCGTTCAGCAGGTCCTCGATGTGGTCGTATGTAACCTTGAGAGCATCGAGCTCCCAGTCATCAAAGCCGGTGAGGGCCATTTCGCCCTGCTCTTTCAGCTCGTCCAGAATCGCGGTGAGCTTCTCGTTGTCCCACCGGCCGGAGATTTTGTTGAGCGAAACATTGAGGATGCGCTCCTCCTGCTCGTTGAGCTCGACCTCTACCACCTGTACCTCGGTGTAGCCATTCTGCACCAGCACCTTGAGCCTCTGGTGGCCGCCTACGATGTTGCCGGTGGTCCGGTTCCATACGATGGGCTCAACGTAGCCGAAGGTTTCGATGCTCCGGGCCAGCTTTTCGTACTGCTTGTCGCCCGGTGCGAGGTCCTTCCTCGGGTTGTAGTCCGCCGGATGGAGGTCACTCACCGGCAGAGTGATAATTTTCATCTGCCGTTCCTCCGTGACCCGTTTCGGGTCGTTTCTGCGCATAAAAAGAGGAGCCGCCCTGCGCAAGGCGGCTCCTGTCAAGTAGGAGAAAATAATTATGGGTCCAAGGGGATTTCTTCGCTGTTGGTATTCTACATTTTGTAGTTTAGCACTCGTACAGTGCCTTGTCAATGCCGCGTTTTTGCCCCGAAACGGGTCGTCCGTCTCGTGCCGTCAGGCTTTCTTGATGCCGTCGATGCCGAAAATCAGGGCGGAGAGCGTGGCGCAGGCCGCGTCCACATCCTTGTAGACCGTCCGCTTGTCGATTTTTTCCCGCTCTGCCACGGCCGTCGGCGAGAGTGGCCGGTCTCTCAGATAGAGGGCTTCGATTACGCGGTAATGCCTCTGCTCACCCTCGTCTACGCTGTTTTCGCAGACGACCTTGTAGATTCCGAGCATCCTGTTCACATGACGCATGATAAGCTGCGTCCGGGCTGCCGACTTCATAATACTCTCGACCTTGAGATTCTCCTCGAGCAGCTCGTCCAGTGCCTCCACGATTTCCTCGACGCTCTCTTCTCCGGTGGCCGCGCTGGCCGCGTCGTATACTGCATGGGAGCAGTTGGCGTTGAGCACGGTGTAGTTCCGCAGCAGGAGCTTGGTATTGCGGAATCTCCGGTCGCTCCGGCTGTCGCGGAACTTCTTGCGCTCCTGCTCCACAGCCTTGATGCTGGCCTCCGCTCCGAGGCGGGCAGCGTCCGTCACAGCGGCCTCGACGCTCTCCTGTATCTCTTTCCCTAAGATGGCCCGAACGGCAGCGACAGCCGCCTTTGCCGCCACCTCTGCGGCCATCATCACAATTTCCTGTTCAGTCATCGTGCTCCTCCTCTTTGTTTCCATCCGGCAGTTCGTCGAGTGTGGCCCGGGCGATTTTTGCAAAGCGTTCGCAAACTTCCGCAACTTCGAGTGCGGAGACCCTGCTTTTCTTCATGGCCTCATTGAGCTTGCCCGCGCTGTCCTCCGTGATGGGGACGCCCATAAATGAGAATATCGGGTTTTCCATGTTCGGCTGCTCCCTCCGTATTTCGTTCACCAGCATAAAGCGTTCCGGCGTCGTCCAGTCCATAAAGCGTCTAAATCTGTACACGGCCGCGCGCCACTCTTCCGTCTCGGGCTGCGTCCCGTAGGGCATCCCACAAAACGCCGTGAGCACATCGCTCACGTTGGAAAGCGGGTTGATGTCGTACATCGTCGGGATGCCTCGCAGTAGGTCCGGGGTAAATCCCGGGCCAAACCGCACGGCATACTCCTTGATGTCTGCCTCCGTGACGTAGTTCCTGCCGTATCGCTGCTTCATGCTGCGCCAAACCGTCCACGGGATTCTGTATACCCGCAGCCCGTCGAATGTGGCGACGATGAAGCAGTGCGCGCCGAGGGCTGTGTAAGAATCGAGCTTTTTGACCTGCTCCGGTAGTACGCGGTCTTTGTTCAGCCTGCCCGTCCCGGTGCTCTTTGCCTCGAACATCACCGCGCGGCCTCCGAGCACGACGCCTTTGAAATCCGGTTCCGCCTTTTTGGTATACACCGCGCGGAACTGACCCGACTTGTTTGGCTGGCTCACCGGTTTCATCGGCTCCGGCGTCTTGCTTATGTCAGCTCGGCCCGTCTCTGTCAAAAGAGCGCATGAGGCTTCTATCTGCTCTTCCAGCCTCCCGCCCTGCGCGCGGCTCCGTGCTCCCTGCAAGGCCCGGAGCGGGTCCTTTACCGGGCCGCTCATTCGAGGTAGCCCTGTTCTCGGGCGAACTCTGCGATTTTGTAGGCGGTCTCGCTCTTGATGCCCTTGCACTCTCCGGCGTCAAGCTGTTCGAGGAGCTGCGGCAGGGTCTTGCCCGGGGCCGGGGTCGATGCGCGCTGGGCCTCGGCTTCGGAGTAGCCGGTGTTGTAGGCCTCCTCCCGGATGTGGTCGATGTGCTCCACGAGCTTGTCGTCGGTCATCTTGCGCAGCTTCACGGCGCGCTCATGTACGTTCTTCTCCTCACCGGTCATCCGGCAGTTTCTTTTCTTCACTGGGCTCCCTCTCTTTCCAGCCGCTTGCAACGGCCATTCTCATAGGCCATGCACTTCTCGCCAATGCACTTGCCAAACCTGTCCTTGTAGCTCTCTGCCGCACGGTCCTGCGCTGTGCGCCAGTGCTCCCGCGTGAGCTTGCGCATAAACGGGCAGAATCTCGTTTCCTTGCTCATGCCCTCTCCTCCTCAAGCCTCTTGCACCGGCCGTTGTTGTAGGCCATGCACTTCTTTTCCGAGCACCAGCCGAAACGCTCCGTTGTAATCTCGGTCCGGCCTGTCCACGAATAGCTCACTTCCCGTTTCGTGCTTTTCTTGTACGGGCAAAACATACCATCATCGCTCATTGTGCTGTCTCCTATAAAATATTCATGTGAAGCGGTTGCCCGGTGGCAAGCTGCCGATGAACGAACTCGCGCTCGAGGCAGTTGCTCACCATAACGAGGGCCCGCAGTTCTCCGGGCAGAATCTTGCTGTCAAGATAGAGCCGTTCAATTTCCGGTCCCCGTGCGTGGAGCTCCCGGATGGCTGCCTCCGCGTCCTCCCACTCGGTCAGGTCGTACAGCTCGCCGAGTGCCTTGTCGAACTCACTCTTTTCCGGCATTGTCCGCTCCTCCTCGCAACGCTCTCGCCGCCACGCTCATAAGATTTTTGAATGAGTGGACCGTCATCCCCATAACACAATCTCCAACCCGAAAGCTGCAAGCGTTAGCACCGAGCGCGTCCAGCTCTTTAGCGATGTCCTCGTTCGTCGAGCCATCGAAATGAGGCGAGTGGGTTTTTTCGTGCTCCAAGCACTCCTCCTCGTCGTAAAACTCGAGGCGGCAATGTTCGCAGATGTATAAATCAACATTCTGGTGTATCATCTTTGCACCCCTCCTGCTTCGCTGCTTCTTTGTCCAGATTGTCCTTGAGCCGGTCGAGCTTGTCCCATACGACTTTCGTGATGTTTACCAGCTCGTGAGGGTTGAAAATCGCAAAGAGCTGCACCAGCATGATGAAAACATCAGCAATTTCCTCCTCGATGTTCGAGTGTACTTCCTGCGTCTCCCTGTTAAACGGGGTATCATACTTGCGCTTGCACTCTTTGAGCTTGCAGAGAGCTTTGGTGAGCTCCGACATTTCCTCCACAGCCTTTGTGAGCTGGGCGTCTTTGCCGTAAGTGCCGATGGCCCGGTCGATGGTCTGCAAGCCCTCCGGCATAATCTCCGGGATGCGCGCGTCCTCGTAGTGCTTGAGCTTGTCGCGCAACGAGGCGAGAGCCCACGAGAGGGTGTAGTGCTCTGCCAGCAGGCCCTCGATGGTCTCCGGGCCGTCGAACAGGTGCTCGCACAGGGTCATGTCGAACTCCTCCGGCGTTCCCTCGGTGTCAATATCTGCGTTGTGCGCCTTGATAAGCTGCTTCATGTAGTCGTTGAGGCTGATGCTCCGGCTGGGCATCTGCACCCAGCCGTCCTCGCCGCGCACAAACAGGTTGAGAGCCTGCGAGTAATTCCCATCCGGGGTGTCGGTCGTCATTCTTCTCTGCGGAAACATAAATTTTGTCCTCCAATTTTCAAATTTGATGGTTAAAGATTGAAATGTGCTTGAATCATTTTCAAGTTTCTGGGTTAGATTTTGCTTTATCGGTTCTGCTGTTCCACCTTTGGATGTCGTCTGGCGTGTCGAGAAAAAACATCCCGAATCCCAAAACACAATCAGGCGTTTCGGGATGCTTCCAATACGTAATGCCGATATTACTACTTATCGCTTCACCGGTTTCGGTATTGACGACCTCCCTTTTTTCTGCAATACGGCACGGATTCGCTCCGCAAAACGGGCAGGGCAGGATTTCTACTTGTCTTTCTTTCATTCCTACCCATCCTCCGTGTATTTATTGTCGTAGAACATCCCGTCTTGCCCGATGGAAAAATCTTCATCTTCCCAGTATGCGCCGCAACCGTTTTCACAGGCCGCTACGCTCTCGCTTAGTTCTCCGCTTCTGGATACATAGCGTTTCGGAACTTTTCCGTCTTTTCGGATTGTGTAGTCCCGTGCGTTCTGGTAAAATTCCGAATAAATAATTTTCCCGCCACACCTCGGGCATCGGCCCCGAATGACTCCATTCACGTTTCATCCTCCTTTTTTGTTTTCTTCAACTGGCGGCCGCACTCCGGGCAGAAGTTCAGCGGCCGTCTTTTGTGAGTGTAGGTTGAGGCAAGCCCGCAGCCCTTTCTGAGGGTTCTCTCATAAAGGCAGACGTAATACTTTGTGTATAACTCTCTGCCGGTCTTTGGCCTGTGCTTCTTGCTCCACTCGTAATCTTCGCAAAATTGGCAGTTCATACGCTTTCCTCGATTACTTTGAGGTCATACCCGCTCTTGACAAACTTCATGCACAGCTCGTGGTTGATGCCGTTGCCGAGGTTGGTGTAGATGTACTCCATGTCCTCCGGCGTGAATTTGGTGTCGAGCAGCTTGTTGATGCCGTCGAGATGCTCCTTGCGCAGCGGCTTTGTGAACGCCTTGAACGCAAACCGCGATACACCCTCGATGACCTCAGCCTTGAACTCGTCCGGGGTGCTGCAATGGTTGAGGTTGATGTAGGTGTTCGTCCTCGGGACGAGAATCAGCTCGAAGTTCATGGTGACGTAGGCTTTCGGGAAAGCGCGCTGAATCTTCCCGCACCACGGGGCTGCAAACGGGCTAAACCACGGTAGCATATAGCTGCGGAGCTCCTGCTGGCTCATTGTCGGGGCCGCCTGAATCAGTCCTAGCGGAACCGCGTGGCACGCCGAGCCTTTCGGGCCGGTAATGTAGATAGCCTTTTCTTCCAGCGCGATGGCGTCGATAGGTCTCTTTTCACTCATGTGGCACATCCTCCATCCTGAAACCGCACATCGGGCAAAACGGCGTTTTAAGGCTGCACGGGTTTGGTTCTCTGCAATCCGGGTTTGTGCATCGGGTTGCATTTATGCACCACGAGCCTTTTACGCCAGCATAGCTCACATAAGAGTTGGGAATCTCTTCCCAGTGCGCGACGGGCCGCAATGTTTTCGGGTCGATAACTGGGAGCTTTTCCAAGTCCTCAATCTCGTCTTTCATCGCCTCTGCAAGAGTGAGCGGCTCACAGCAGGATTCGTGGTCTAACAAATCCGCTTTAAGCTCTTCGAGAACCGGGTTAATGTCAACGATTCTTTTTTCTGCCATTCTTTATAGCCTCCTTTACAAACTTCAAGGCGCGTTCTTTGAGCGGGATACGCCAGCAGAGCCTCCCTTTCCCGGCGTTCAGATTGGATGTCACCGGCATAACGCCGACGACCTCGATTTCGTCGCACTCTTGGTGCTTCACTCGCCCTGCCTCGTGTCCGAGGAACTCCGCCTCTTTGGGGTCGTCCGCCATTACCGCGACGCCGAAGTAGCAGGTGGAGTTCTCTGTCCTACCCTCAAGGAACACATCATACCTCGGCATCCGGTTCCTCCTCGTATTGGTGGACATCGACGAAGATGGCTTTCTTCCACGGGAGCGCGTTGTACGCCGCCCGCGTCTCCTCCTCCGTCATGTTGTCCACGAGCTCCGGGTCATAGTGTTCACAGAGAACGTCGTTCATCTCTGAAATATCGTCCTCCCGGTAGTAGGTTCTCTCACTGCCGATGACGAACTCCTGAACCGCGCTCTCCCCCCATGAGCCAAGCCAGCAGTAATACTCGTCGCCGCTGACCACATCCCCATCTACACAGGGGATGACCGGGAGCTCCGGGTTTGCCTGCATAAGCTCGAGGAGCTGCGTGAGCTTTTCGCTCTGTTTCATGTCGTTCCATCCTTTCTTTTCCGGGGCTCCGCCCGGGTTGCTTTCTGCTCGGCGGCCTTGTGCCATACATAGACCGCAATGACTATTACCAACAAGGCGACGGCCGCAAAGGAAAGCCAGTGAGTTAAGGTTTCCAGCAGGTCGTCAAGCTCTAAAAGGGCCTCGTACATAGTCTCCACTCCTTTACCTGAATTTCTTCTTGAAACTGCGAACGATAGCCCGGTGTGTCCACTTTCGGCAGTATGGATTTCGGACGCTTTCGTCGTACTCTTGTTTCAGCTTTTGGTATGCCGCCTTGTTCTCCTCGTACCGTTCGCAATGGTCGTGACATCCCGGGTGTCTGTCCGGGCACTCTTTCGGGCAGATAGTCATAAGCCGAGCATAACGCTGGCCCGTTTCCGGGCGGCCGTCATGGTTTCGTCGTACTTCGCTGCGCTGTATACCGCGAGCGGGGCCTCTGCCCGGGCTGCTCTGGCCCTCCTGAATATCTCCGAGTAGACAGCGGCCGTCTCGTATACGCTGGGGCCTCTGCCCGGGGTGGAAAGCATTCCCTTGCGGTCGTCGGTGTCAGTGACGCGGAGGTCCTCCTTGAGGGCGTCCTGCACACACCGGCGCAGCTTATCCAGAGCCCATGCCTCGTCCTCTTTCGCCCACTCGAGGTACTGCTTGTAGTTATTCATGGAGTTCTGCTTGAGGCGCGCCAGCCGGTCTTTCCCGTAGCCGAACGTCTCGTGACAGGTGGCGGCCATAACGAGCCACGCGATTTCTGCGCCCTGATTGCTCGCCATGCGGAGCTGCTCCTCCCGGCGTCCTCTCGGTGCGCGGTCCACGGGCAGCCTAACCTCAAAATCGCAGATGCCTTTGAGGTTCTCCCTCATGGCGTCCGTTGCGTTCTTTCTGCTGCCGTAGAGGATGGCCGTCTGGTATTTCTTCTCAAAGGCGTCCATCTCGTTGCAAGCCCGCAGGAGGCGGGATGCGCCAATGCCGTCGTCTTGGTGCATGGAGACGACGATGCACCACATAAAGAGCTGGGCGGAGCGGTCGCGCTGGTCCTCGCGCTCCTGCTGGATGTTGTGGGTCAGTGCTTTCATGGTTCAATCCTCCCCGAAATGATATTTGGTGACTGCGATAGGGAACGGCTCGATTTCGCTCGCCCAAAGACAGCTTCCTTTGCCGTTGAGCTGCTCCCAAATGTACGGAAAGCCTCCGATGCCGTCAAAAAGACTGGCCATTGTGGCATCTCGCTCGTAAATCGCGCACAGCCGCTTTAGCACCCACTTCCAAGGTGGGATTGCGATGCTGTTACCGAGGGCTTTATACCGCGCCGCGTCGCTGCTCTCCGGGTGCTTTTTGCCCTTGCTATCAACCCAGCTACCGATATCGGTCCACCCATCCGGGTAACCTTGCAAGCGTTCACATTCAAGAGGTGTAAGGCGTCTAACGATGCCTGCGTAGCATACCTGCCTCGAGTTGGTTCTCCCTCCATCTCCCGGGTTTGTGAGCGCATACATCGTGTCAGTCATCGTCTCGCAATTTCTGCCGTCCTTCCTCCCGCGCTCCGTAAAGGCAATGGCCGTCTTTGCAAACACGATGTGCCTATCGGCTGCTGTCAGCGTCGGTGACGGGTCTCCGGGTTTTCCTACACCAAGACCATTACCGGCTCCATCCTGATTTCGAGTTGCTCCGCCGCCTTGGAATCTTGTAGCTTTATCGTTTATAGGAATTGCGTCAACAACAACTTCGCGTTCCACTCCGCTCCGCATCCCACAGCCCTTGTAGTAGCTCGCATCTAAAGTTCCTGCCACGTTAGCGTTTTTAGTGGTAATAAGCGACGCATCTAAAGCGGGGGTTCGATATTCAAGAGCGAAGTGGCTGCTGATTCTCTTTGCTAAAATCGTTCCGGATACACCTTCGCTGACGTTGTAGCTTCTGCAATCCACTCCACTCGCAATCACTTGCGATTCTGGCTCTCCGTTCCGTCGAGCTCGCTCCATTCCTGCTCTGCCTGCATTTCCAAAGCCGCTTTCAGGAGAGCAGGGATTTCTTTCTGCCGTCGCTCGGCTCTCGTCAGGATTCCACGACACGCTTTCCCGCTCAAATAATATTTCGGGTGCGGTTCTTCCTCCAAAATCTGCCACAAGCGAGATTCTCCGTCTCCGTTGTGGAAGAGGCTTATCGGGTGTTCCCCAAAACTGAGCGTCGAGAACTCTCCACGCAACGCTCCATCCGTCTCCCACGAGGCATCCGCTTGTGGGCCATCCTTTCGCAGGGACAGGAACAGGGGGGGCTTTCGGTTCAGCGACGCGGACGGTTTCTTCGAGAACCGCCTCAAAGTCTCTGCCTTGGTTAGAGCTGAAGGCTCCGGGGACATTTTCCCAGACCATGTATCTTGGTCGAATAGCGTCATTTGTTTTTCCTCTTGCTGCATCTGCCTTTCGCATCTCCTTTACCAAGCGAATCTGTTCTATAAACAGTCCAGAGCGTTCGTCCTTTAGTCCGGCTTGTTTGCCCGCAACGCTCAAGCCCTGACACGGGCTGCCGCCTATAACAACATCCACTGCTGGTACAACGTAGCCAGACAATTTTGTTATATCTCCGAGGTGCTTCATCAGGTTTCAACCTCCCGCGCTACAGTTCCCAGTAGCTTACATCGTGTAAGCATCATCCTCTCGAGCGAGGACTGGTACTTCTGAACCAGCACCGCAGAGCCCTCAAAGCACCGTCCGGCGTACCGCCATGTGCCGCCCTGCCGCTTGAATGTCAGGTAGGTCGGCCGCCAGCGTCCATTGGCGTCCTTTGCGGTGCTGATTTCTCCGCCCACCTGCAACAGGCCTGCGCGGTTTGTGCGTGGCGGCAAGACGTCAAGAAAGTAGCCAATCAGGTCTGCGTCTACCTCGTCGCCCGGTTCGAGATAGTCCTCTGCGGTCGGCAGGCCGCTCTCAAACCATTTCTCGAGCGTCTTGAGGCCGGTTCCTGCTGCCTCTGCGCGCAGCCTCTCGACCTCGTTAGCGATGAGCAACATCTGTGTGTCGCTCAAGAAAACGTCGCTGCCATCATCAAGGTGGAGATAAACGGCATTTGCTTCAAGGAACAACACCGGGAGGTCGAGATAGGTCGTTACCTCTCCGCTCCTGTCCACTACCGGGATGCAAATGCGCTCGCGGGCGGCTCGTCCTCCCCTGTGGTAAAGTATCCTGTCGAATGCGTACCTGCGGAAGTCGCATTTCTCGGTGCAATAATTGACCGCGTCGTCCGGCCACAGGCCGATAATCATAAGTCGCTTCATGCTGCACTCCTCAAACATAATCTGCATACCGGGTGCTAATGTTCTGCACCCACTCTTTGTCCAGCTTGTCGAGGTAGGTACTCCACGCCTCCTCGTAACTGTTCCACCACCATTTCCGGCTCTTGAGGGCAACAATAAGCTGCTGCCGGGGCTTCATAACGAACTTGATGTACGCCCGGTCGCCAATCGTGTAGGCAACGAGGTTCTCGTCCTCGAAAAACTTCTGCCGGCTCAGCCGCGCGAGCTTGCCCTCTTTCCCGGCCGCATAGAGCTTGGCGATGATGCTGTTCTTGCGCCAGCGGTACTTTTCATGGAGCTTCTCGTAATACTCCATGAAGAGCTCCGGGTCCTTGTTTGCGAGCTCGCACAGGCTCGCGGTAGGATTAAGCGTCGGCCGCTCGATGCAGAATTTGATGTCATCGACCAGCCGGGCAATTTCCTTGGCGTCCTTGTCCTCGATGCGGCCCTGCCAGACTTGCTCCTGCAGGCCGTTGAACCACTCCACGAACTCAGAGGAAAGGCGGAGAATGGTGTCGCTGTGGTCTAGCTTCTTCGCGTTGTACCGCGCCGGTCCAGCGACGGCGACGCTCACATGGGCTGCCTCGTGCCGGAGCTGCTCGCTCCACTTGGCATAAATCTGGTCAACGATTTTCTGCTTGCGGCTGTCCGGGATGTTCCAGCTCATAACTTTCTGGCAGTAGACCTCGTACTCGTGGGCCGAAATGTCGCCGCGCTGGCCGCTCATGCTGTTGCTGTTCGCCTGATGAATGAGGCTCTTGTCCAGCTCCTTGATTTTCACTTCACTCATGGTCTGCCTCCTGCGGAGCCTGCACCAGCTCGTAGTCCGAGACCTGCTGCGGGTCGAGCGGTGCGGTGTACTCGATGTAGCCCCACGCGGGACGGTCAATGTCCTTGCAGTACGTCCGGCCCTCCTCGAAGTTGACGATGGTGGTGATGCTCTCTCCGGGCTGTTTCGGGAACGGAATGCCGCCCACCATCAGCGGGCGGAGGGTGCTGTAATACCTGTAAGCCATAACTTTCTTTCTGCCTCCTGCAATTCAAATGCGAGCTCGTCGAGCTCTTTCTCGATTTCCGCCGCGTCGTGGACAAGCTGCCGCGCGTTCGGTACGCCCTGTGTGCCGTTCTGTTTCGCCTCAATCCACATCGCAATATGCTCGTCAAGGTCAAAGCTGTCGGAGTAGTCCAGAATCTCGTCCGGGAAGTTCTCGACTTTCACACAGACGATGAAGTCCTCTCCGGCCGGTGAGTACCACTCAATTTCCACGCGGCCGTCGTCTGTGTAGCTGCTGACGTTCCACCCGCGCTTCTCGAGAATGTCCAAATACTCCTGTCTCAATTCAGGCATTTCGTCTGCCTCCTCCCGCTCTGTAATCTGCCCACGCCATTGTGATGACCGTCGAGACCTCCCGCAGGCGGCTTATAATGGCCCGGGCTTTCGTGCCGTCGCCGCCTTTCGGGGTAAGGGCTCGCACCAGCTCGTCGGCGTTGTAGTTCGTCGTTATGATGGTCGGCTTCATGTCCTCGTACCGGTCGTTGAGAATGGAGTAAAGGGTGCTCATGCTCCATTCTGTGCACTGTTCCTTTCCGAGGTCATCTACGATGAGCAAATCGACCGTCTTGTACGCCTTGAGTATCTCGTACTCAGTAGCGTCTCCGCTGTCGAAGGCCTCCTTAATGTCGGCCAGCAGGTCGCCGGACGTCTTGCAGACGACCGGGACGCCGCAGCCTATGAGCTGCAAGGCAATGGCGGCCGCGAGGTGCGTTTTGCCGGTCCCGTATGTTCCCTCTATGTAGAGGCCCTCGCCACGCTCTGCGCGCTGTGGAAAGCTGTCTGCATAGGTTTTGGCCGTGTCGTAGCACTGCCGCCGCTCCGGGGTGTCCCGGATGAAGTTGGTGAATGTCCGCTGCTGGAAGCGTTTCTTGATGCCGCTCCTGCCGAGCAGCCTCTCGATTTTGGCGCGCCGTTTTGCCTGCGCCGCCTCTTTCTCGGCCTGCTCTTTCTGTCTGGCCTCCTCTGCGTCCGCCTCCGCCCATTTGGCTTTTGCCCGGTCACAAGTGCATCTCTGCGGGAACGGGGCAAACATGAGGACCGTTCGGCCCATCACGAGGGCCTCGTGGTACAGCTTCCGGCCGCAGAACTCGCACTCGACCGGCTCCGGGATTTCGCGCTGGCAGTTGTAGCCACCAGCCAGAATATCCTTGCTTGTCGGCCGCCGGTGCTGGGCGGTCTCAGCCGAACGAGCCGAATCCGCCGGATGGAGTGAATCCAGCATAGCCGTCAGCGTTTCCACGCTGCTCACCTCCCGTGTAGTCGTTCATGTAGCCTTTTGCATTAAGCCAGCTTGCCGGGTTTGGCGTGAATTGCCGCTCCCGGAACCGGCTGTCATATTTCTTTGCGGCCTCAACCGCCGCGATAATTCTATCGGTCGCCGCGTCGTCCGGCTCCGGGTTGATTTTGGCCCACGCCCGCTCTGCCGTGGCCCGGTCCACCTTCTTTGGGTAGGCCGCGTAGAAGCGGTCAAACCGTTCGGCCTGCTCCGCCGAGAGGCTCCCGGCTTTACGCCGGGGAGCTTTCGGCTTGTCGTGTGTCTCCGACGCGGGCTCCGGTGCGGCCGGTGACGTCTCCTCCGCCTCTGCGGCCACTGCGGGCTCCTGTGCAGGGCTTTCCACCCTGCGGCCGGGAAAGTTATCGACCGACGGTTTCGTCGGTGCTGCGGTGCGCTTGGAGTAAAGCTGGCGTAGGTTCTCAAGGAGAGACTGCACCCAAATGACGCGGCAGCTCTCCCACAGCTCCTTGTCCACCTTGCCCATGGAGGCAAGCGTGTTCAGGATGGCCTCCGCCGTTTCGGCTGTAACTCCGGTGACGGCGAGTAGGTACTCCCAGCCCATCTTGTCCCAGCAGTCGTAATACTGGCCGTCTGCCGCGCAAAGAAGTTCGAGCAGCTTAAACCAAAAGGCATACCCGTCGTTTCCCCAGTTCTTTTCAAGGATGAACTTTGTCCGGCTCTTTTCCCCGACGTAATGGGGGAAGTAGTCGGCGGTCTGCCTGTTGCTTCTTCCCAAGTCTCGCACCTCCTTTCTGCTGGTGATTTCAAGAGTAGATAACCTTGCTGCCCTCTGCCGTCTTTACGACATCCACAGACTGCGGGAAGCGGGCTTTCATCTCCGGGTCGTGGGTGATAGCCATAATCTTGAGCGAGGAATACCGTTTCTGGATGGCCTCGAGGGCGTCGCAGTAGGCCTGTACGCCCTTGTCGTCGAGGAACGGCGGCTCGTCAATAAACAGGAATCCGAGCTGCACTCCTGCGGTGCTGCTCTTGAGCTCCGCCAGCGCAAGGATGACCGAGAGGGCCGCCTTAACGCGCTCGCCGCCGGAACGGCTCATATAGGGCAGAGCTCCGGTCGCCGCGTCGTTCACAATGATGTCCAGCGCGGTGACCTCTTTCTTGCTGTTGCTCTTGAGGGTCTTTTCCATGCGCATCTCGATGCTCATGTGGCCGCCGGACATCTGACCGATGATGCTCGTCGCGGTTGCCTCGAACAGCGGGACGATGCTGCGGACGATGTTGTGCGGGATGCCGTCCTGTGAGAAAGCCCGCTTGAGCTCCTCGTAGTCGGCCGCAAACTGGCCCTGTTCTGCTGCCTGACCGTGCAGGATTTCGAGCTTTGCCTCCGCTGCCTCGATTTCCTCCATCTGCCTGCGGCTGTGTCCGGCCTGCTGGTCCAGCTCCTCAATTTGGATGTTGTCCACTGTGAGGGCTGCATCCGCCTCCGCATACTGCTCTTTGAGCTCGTCCATGTTAGCCTGCGCCTTTGCGAGGGTCGCCAGCTCCGCGTTGATGCCGTCAATCGCGGTCCGGGCCTTTTCTGCATAGGTCAGGAGCTCCGTGAGGCGGGTCTGCGCCGCGCTCTTTTTGGCTTCTGCGGCCGGGAGCTGCTTTTCCAACTCGACGTACTTCTTCACGCCCGCAAGCTGCGCCTCAATGCTGGCGAGCTCTGCTGCGTTCTGTCGGAGCTTTTTCAGCTCGTCCTCAACGACGAAGCGGTCGGCCTCGAGGCTCTCGATATTGGCCGGGATGGTTTCCAGTTCCTCGTCGATGGCCTTGATGCGCTCTTTAACTTCTGCGAGGCGTTCTTTCTGCGCCGTCAGCTTTGCGAACCGCTCCGAGGCTTTCCGCAGGTCTGCAACAAGGAACCGCTGGGCCTGCAAGTCCTTGCGGCAGTTGAGGTTCTCCGCCTTTTTCTTTGCGGCCTGATACTCAGCGTCGAGCTGCTCGGCGCGCTCCTCGGCCTGCTGCCGGTAGGTTTCCAGTTCCGTCTCGGCCGCAGGCAGTTTCTTTTTCGCCTCCACTGCATCCTGCAGGAAACGGCACTCCGGGTTCTCGACCGGGCAGCCGCAGGTCTCGAGCATGATGGCCCGGGAGCGGATATGTGTGACCTCGCTCTCTTTTATGTCGAGCCATGACTGTATCCGCGCGGTTTCTGCGTTCTTGGTTTGGAGCAGCTTCATGGCCTCTTGGTCTGCTGCGAGATACTGCTCGTCCTGTTCTTCCAGCGCGGCGAGCCGTTCGCTCGCTCCTGCGAGGTCTGCCGCTTTCCGCTCGAGCTCGTCATAGTCCGCGAGTGCCTGCTCGTAGCTCCAACACGTCGCCTGTGCGGAGAGCTTTTCATTTTCGAGGCTCTGCTTCTTCTTCCGCTGGACGGAGAGCGCGGTCATGGTGTCCCGCAGCTTTTCTTCCTTGGGCTGAATCAGGGTGGCCGTTCCGAGCAGCTCCTCCCGGCGCGCGGCGAGGCTCCCATAGCTCTGGACGCCCGCCTCAATCTCCTCGCGCTTGTCGAGGAGTGCCTGTGCATCCGCAATCTGCGTTCTGCAAGTGGCCTGCGCCTCTGCGTTGACATTCTTTTCCGCCGCCCACGAGACGAGCTCGCTGGTGAGCTTTTCCGACCGTTTCTGTGCCTGCTTGGCGATGTCGAGCTTGGTCTGTGCCTCGCTCATAGCCTTTGTGTGGAGGGCTCTGTCTGCCACCGCGTTGGCCTTTGCGAGGGCCGTCTTGTTGATGGCTGCCTCGACCGTCGCCCTGTCCGGCATCACGCGGTTGGTCTCCTCCTGCACATCCGCGATGCGCCGGAGCTCCCGGTTGGCGTCTGCTGCCCGGTTGGCCGCCATGCTCTCCATGCGGTCGTAAATGCCGAGGCCGAGGATGTTGCCGAGAATCGCCATGCGGTCCGCCTTGTCAGCCTGCAAAAAGAGGCCGTACTGGTCCTGCATGATAAGGCCGGTCGCTTTGAGCGTCAGGCTGTCCATGCCGATGGTGTTCTCGATGATGGCCTGCGTATCGCGGTATTTCTCCGCGCTGCGGTTCTGCCAGCTCTCGTCCACATACTCGGAGAGATTCAGCGTCGCCTTGCCGCTCTTTGTGCGGGTGCGGGTCACGCGGTACAGCTTGTCGCCGAGGTAGAATGTAAACTTGATGGAGCCGCTGCGGGCATCCGGGTTGTTGCAAATCCAGCCCGTGAGGTCGCCCTCCCGTGGCTCCTCGAAAAGGGCGTCCAGCATGGCGTCCATAAACAAGCTGGACTTACCTGCGCCGTTCTCTCCGTTGATGGTGGCGAAGGAAATGCCGTCGTAGCTGAACAGCTCGTCGCGGTAGTTGCGGTAGTTCTTGACCTCAATCTCCACCGGCATAAACACGCCAGTCGGGGTCTCAAGACGGCCTTTTTCCATTGCCTCCGAGATAATCGGACGGGCCAGCTCAATGATGCGCTGGGCGTCCTCCGGGCTCTTTTCCTTTTCGGCAAGGTACTCCGCGAGGTTCTGCTCCGGGCTGTTGTCGCCGTGGAGCTCGTCGCGGTTCACACTTGTCGTGATTTCCTCCGGCGTGATTTCGGAGACATAGAACACGCCGCCGTCATAGAGCCTTTTCTCGAGGACGGCTTTGTTGAAAGCCTTGTTTGTCTCGTCCGAACAGGTATAGAGAACGCGGACGATTTTTCCCTTGAGGCGGTCAGGTACAACAACCCGCTCCGCGCTCAACATGGCGCGAATGTCGTCCTCTTCGAGGCGGATGGTCTCAAACTCCCGGTAGGGCGTTTCGACGTACTCGCTCCATGTCTCCCCGTCGTCGTCGATGTCGTGGATGTAAAAACCTCGCGGCTGATTCTCGTCGTTGAAGTTGAGGCCGGTAATGCTGCCGCAGTAGAACACTGCGCGGCCTGCCTCCGGGAGCTGCTGTGGCCGGTGGATGTGGCCCAGTGCCACGAGGTCGAAGTCTGCGGCTTTCAGGGTGTCGGAGTAGATGACCGGCTCGAACTGCGCAAAGAGCGCGGTCTGACCGCTCTCCATGTTGCATCCCGGGACGGTGAAATGCGTTGACAGGATGCTCGTCACTCCGGGCTCGCACTGGGCCTTGAGTCCGAGGACGACCTTTGCCAGCTCGTCCGTAAACACCTGCGTCTCCTCCTCCCGGGAGAGACCCGGGTGTGCTGCCCGGTGTACGCCACGGTCAAAACCCGGGACGCAGGCCACGTCTACACGCTGGCCGTGGTAGGTGTGGATGTGGAGCACCTCCGGCTCCGTTACAACGCTGACCGAATCGTCGCCGTAAAACGCGGTCACCAGCATCTCGAACTGCTCCTCGCTGTCGTGGTTCGGCGTACCGCGCAGCACGACTGTCGGGGCTACATTGGAAAGCCGCCGGATGTGGTCGATGGCCGTCCGGCTCTCGCGGAGGCCCCTGTCCGACCACACACGGGCCTGATGGAAGATGTCGCCTGAAATGACGATAAGGTCCGGCCGGTGCTCCTCCGCGTACATCGCCTGAAAATCGAGGCAACGGCAGATGTCCTGAAAGCGGGCGTTCTGGCCGTTGACCTCCGGCCCGGGGAAACTGCCGATGTGCCAGTCGCCGGTGTGCAATACTTTCAGCATTACATACCCTCCTTGAGAATCTCCTTGATGATGTCGTCGAGCTTGCCGCGCCGTGCTGCATCTGCGCGAGACTTTGCGCCCTGAATATTCCGCATTTCATCTTCGGTCGGGACCTGTGCAGAGCCTTTATGGCCGGAGCTGATGCTGTACGAGATGTAGTCCAGTGCGAGTTTTGCGAGTTCGGTGCGGTCCGGGCCTTTGAAAGTCCCGATAAGGCGGTGGAACCGCGCGCCGTTCGTGATAAGGATGGTTGCGCAGAGCTGCGTCTCGTGAGGGAGCGTTTCGCTCTCCTTGACCTCAAACATCACCACATTGTCCGAGTTGACGGCGACCATGCCGTCCTGCGAAAGAATCATCATAATCATTTCCTCCATGTATGGTTTCTCTGGCAGTCGCGGCAATAAGCCACTCCGCCGAAATGCTTGCGGCTGTACTCCGCTACGTCGAGGCCAATCTGCTTACCGCAGTCTGCGCAGAACTCGCTGTCGCCGTTCCGGTCCTGCTGCCGGTTGCTCTGCGCGGGCCGCTGCTGGCGAGGCTGCTGCGTCGGTCTCTCGGACGGCTGCTTCTGCTGGGACTGCTCCTGCACGACCTCAAAATCCAGCTCCGGCTGCGCATATCCCTCGTCGTCATCGTCCACATAGACTGTGTGGCTGGTTTTCGGGCGGCTGCCGTACAGGTCATTCGCCGCACCAAACATGGACTTTACTGCCTCCTCGCGGACGGCCGGGTTGTCAAGGTTCGGGACGAGGTAGGCTACAACAAAGGGCTTATTGAACTCCTCGATAAGGTAGCTGGACTTAATCTGCATCGCGGTGCGGAGGGCGCGGTTGAGGGCCTTGCTCTCGCACATCTCGCTGCGGAACTTCATAAATTCTGCCCGTTGCTTCTCGGTCATACCAGCTGTTACGTCGTCCACAGCAATTTCCTTGTGGGCGACGATGGTGACGTTCTCGCCGGTAAGCTGCGGGACGCTGATTCGGACCTCGTGCTTGACGTCCTTGTTGGGGCAGCCTCCGCAGCGAATCGGCTTTCCGATGCTGCGGTTGACCTCCGCGCACTTCTGGCAGGTGGACGGGACGACCGGGCGGCTGGAAAGAATCTTGATGCCTGCGGCCCGCATGAGCTTGGTGAGGCCCTTTTTGGTGAGGGCGTACTTGGCCGGGGTCGCTTTGTGGACGTACCCCTTGCTGTCGCGCCACTCGTCCTTGGCTTTCTCCATCTCATAGATTTCGCCGTCATTGAAGTCGGTGCTGATTTTCACGGAGTTCATCACCGGCTTTTGGATGTCGGCAATCTCCGTCACGGTCTGCATCGGGACGAGGAGGTTGTACTGCGCGGGCGGGTACTGCTGCGCAATGGTGAGCGCAGCGTGGTTGTTTTGTTCGTTCATAGTTCACGCTCCTGTTGACTTTTGATGTGGAGCGAGATACAATAGGCTTGTCCGACAAGAGGGTCGCGCTTTCGAGCGCGGCTCTTTTTTTATGCCTGTGTATCCGGCTCCTGCTGCTCTGCCGCTGCTGCGGCCTCCTGCTCGTCCAGCTCCTTGAGCAGCTGGGTGATGGTCTTGCCTGTCTCCTTGCGGCAGCAGGTCGAGCCCATACCGACGCGACGGGCGGCCGCGCTGCGCAGCTTGCGCGAGCATCTGCCGCAGAGGCAGAAAAGGTTCTGTTCAGCCATGTGGTTCACCTCCTTTCAGTGGTCCTTGAGCATCTTGAAAAATGCGTTGTTGATGACGTGGAACGCCAGCAGCGTGACGCCGAGCACGATAAGCCACTCGCCACCAAAGGCGAAGTAGCCGCGCGCTGCGTAGCTGGCCGGAATGAGTGCCAGCGCGGCGATGAATCCGCAGATACCGGCCGAGAGGACCTCTGCAATCCAGATGGCCGCAATGAGAATCGCTCTGTGAATCTTCCAGTCCATTTAGTGCTCCTTTCTCTTGAGGGCCTGCGCCGTCTCAATGACTGCGCGGCTGTATTTGCTGCTGTGCTGGCCCTTGCCCCACGCGGCTTTCATGCCGCTGTCGCCCATGTTGTAGGCCATGAGAGCCTTGTCCGGGTCGTCGTACTTTTGGAACGCCTGCCCGAGGATGTAGAGGCCAGCCTCGATGTTCTGCTCCGGGTCCATCACATCCGTAATTCCGAGCTCCTCGTAGAGCCAGCGGTGATTGCAGATGTTAATCTGCATGAGGCCGAAGTCTCCGGTGTCGCTGACCGCGTCCTGCTTGTAGCTGCTCTCCCGCTCGATGACGGCGAGGGCGATTTCAAACGGGACGCCCTGCCGCTCCGCCTGCTCCCGGACGTACCGTTGCAGCTCGTCGCTCATGGGTACGTCGTAGAGGAGCTCCGGCTCCTGTTCGGTCTCTGGCTGCACCTCCATGTAGGCGAGCGTCACATATTCCGTTACCGGTGCTGCCGCTGTCTGCTGTGCGAGGTTTGCTGCGGCCGTCGTCGCGCAGGAGTAAGCCGCAATGAGTGCGGTAACTGTGCAGAAAAACGCAACGGCCGCAATCTCCATCTTTCTTTTAAGCGCATCCATAATCAGGTGTGGCGGCTGCCGTGAGCGAGCCGACCGTCCTACGTGCGACGCGGTCGAGGATTTCCTTGACCTCTCCGCTCGTCCGGGTCCGGCAGAAGTCGTCGCAAATCTTGATTCGGGTGTTCCCGATGGTAAAGTCCTCTACGACGTTCCCGCTCTGCTTCGCCTCCAACACTTTTTACACCTCCTGTTTTCCGAATTGCTTTCTGTAAATGAGCTTCAAGGCCTGAGCCTTGTTCGTTATCTCGTCGAGTACCTCGAGGTACTGCTTCATGCGCGGCTTTTCGTTCGCGTCGATGACGCCGTCGGCCGCGATGTCGATGATTCCGTCCTTGACCTCCGGCAACGACTTCATTGCCGAAATGAGCTGCAATGTGACCCGCTCGAGCTCTTCCAGCTCAATCGGTGAAATTGTCCCGATGCCGAGCGGGCAGAGGTGCGAGCAGAAATGGTTTTGCAGCTCCGGCGCGTTGTAGGTGTCCGACAGCATCAGGACCTCCTCCGGGTGCGGGTTGATGGTTCCGAGCTCGATGTTGGCGAGCCGTGTCCGGTCGATGCCGGTCACCTCTGACGCACCCTCTCTGCTGCCTAACCGGTCGTTCCACGATGCCGCTGCGATTCGTGCCTTGTAGAACACGTTATCTGCGGCTTTCGTTGCCATTTTAGGCATTTATCCCGTGCCTCCTTTCGGTTAAAATATTTACAAGGAAACGCCAAGTGTTTGCTTTTGGCGTCATCATTTCGCATCAATGACGCGAAACGGGTCGCTTCGGGTTAAAAAAAAAGGTCGTCGTAGGGATAGCCGAGGGCCTGCTTAATTTTCAGGCTCAGCTTGAGGGACGGATTTTTGTCTCCGCTCTCAATCTGTGCGTAGTGGCTCCGGCTCACGCCCAGTCGCTCGCTGAAAGTCTGCTGGGTGTAGCCTGCTCCCTCTCGGAGCGTTTGCAGCTTTTTCCGCATTCCGTCTGTCTCCTCCTTTCTGTGTGACCCTTTTGGGGTCTTTCTGTGGTTTATTATAGTCCCTAATTGGGTCAAAGTCAAGTTTTTTTCAAAAATTTCTGCTTTTTATGACGCAATTAGCGTCATTTGTCCCCGTGAGGGGATTTTTGTGATACAATATAAAAGTCTTAGGGAGGTACGTCTGTATGGATAAGTTTTCTGAACGGTTGGTCGCGCTCCGCAAGGAGAAAGATTTGACGCAGGCCGAGTTTGCCCGCCTCTGCGGCAAGCAGCGCACTACGGTCTCCGGCTACGAGACCGAGGGCAAAGAGCCAGATTTCGCCCTGCTCTGCCAGATGGCGGACTATTTCGGGGTAACCACTGACTATCTGCTGGGCCGCGAGGACGAGCGCGCACACGGTAACGAGGCGTTCCGTCAGGACAATGCAAACTTCAAGCGCAGATATGATGCCCTCTCGAAAGAGCTCCGCGCCGTCGTCTCCTCGACGTTCGATTCGGTCTATGTGCTGCTCTCCCGGTGCATGAACGCGCAGAATGCAGCAGAGCTTGCCCTGTACCGTGAGCTGTTCTCTGAGCTGCAAACCGGTCGCGGCGAGATAAAGAGCATCCTCGCAGATTGCGGGGGAGACCTGGCAGGTGCTTTCCCGCAGATTATGGAGAAGCAGAACACGCTCAAGGCCAAAACCGCCTCTATTCTGGATAGCCTCTTGCAGGCCGATGTTGCGGCCTTAAAAGACAGCAACAAGTAACCTATTGGCCTGCGCTCCGGCGCGGGCCTTTTTTGTTTGGAGGTCATCATGGAGCAGTATCTCATATACCTGCGCAAGTCTCGTTCCGACCTCGAGGCCGAAGCGCACGGCGAGGGCGAAACACTCTCCCGGCACGAGCACACTCTGCTCGAGCTGGCGAAAAGGCAGCATCTCAACGTGACCGATATTTACCGCGAGGTCGTCTCTGGTGACACCATCGCTGCCCGCCCAATGATGCAACGGGTTCTCTCCGAGGTTGAGCAGGGCGTCTGGTCCGGCGTCCTCGTCATGGAGGTCGAGCGTCTGGCGCGCGGCGACACCATCGACCAAGGCATCATCGCGCAGACATTCAAGTTCTCCGGGACGAAAATAATCACCCCTATAAAAACGTATGACCCTGACAACGAGTTCGACGAGGAGTATTTCGAGTTCGGCCTGTTTATGAGCCGTCGGGAGTACAAGATTATCAACCGCCGGTTGCAGCGCGGTCGTCTCGCCTCCGCCAAAGAGGGGAAATGGCCGTCCGGTCTGGCTCCCTTTGGTTATCGTCGGGTAAAGCTCAAAAACGAAAAGGGCTGCTCACTCGAGCCCATCGAGGAGCAGGCCGCAATAGTCCGTATGATTTTCGACCTGTACACGGTCGGATTGCAGGACGAGGATGGTTCCGCTCGCCCGCTGTCTCTGGGTTCAATCGCCACGAGGCTCAACGATATGCACATCCCGTCTCCGTCCGGTTCGCAATGGGCAAGAATCACCATTCGCGGAATCATCAAGAATCCGACGTACATCGGCATGGTGCGCTGGGGCAGCCGCGAGACGAAGAAGAAAGTGGTTGACGGCAAGGTCGTTTCTGTGCGCGGTCCTGCCGACCCAGAGAAAGAGTGCGTATTCAAAGGCATTCATCCTCCGCTCATTCCGAAAGAAACATTTGAGCTCGCAAACGATAAGCTCACCCGGAGTGAGAATACTTCCACGCACAAAGAAAAGGTTGTCCGGAATCCTCTGGCCGGTCTGCTCGTCTGCTCCGAGTGTGGCAGGCAGATGATGCGGATGATAAACCCTGTCCATCCAGATATGCCGGTCGTGCGCTGCCCTCGTCGCGGCTGCCCGAATTGCTCTAGCTATCTCCCCATCGTCGAGGAGCGTGTCATACAGGGTCTCTCCGAGTGGATGAAAGGGTATGAGCTCGAGTGGAGCTCCGCTGCCGCGTCGTCCTCCGTGTCGTCGGTCGGCGTCCGGGAAAAAGCTCTCGCCAGCGCGGAGGCCGAGCTCCGCAAATTACAGCAGCAGCTCGAACGTACCCACGACTTCCTCGAGCAGGGCATCTACGACACAGACACCTTTCTGTCCCGTTCCAGAATGCTCTCCGACAAAATCGCTGCCGCAAAGGATAGTGTCGCCCGCTGCTCCCGTGAGTTGACCGAGGAGAAGCTCCGGGAGACCAGCCGCCGTGACATCATCCCTAAGGTTAAGAATTTGCTCGACGTGTACCCGCTGCTCGAAACGGCCGAGGAGAAAAATGCTCTCCTAAAAGAGGTGCTCGAAAAGGTCGTCTACCAGAAGCTAAACGAGAAGCGCAAAAAGAGCCCTGATGGCTTCACCATTGAAATATACCCGCGCATCCCAAAATCCGAAAAATGAAAAGAGAGGGCCGTTTCGGTCCTCTCTTTCTTATAGTTATCCTGTTTAGCCATACTCATAGGGACTGCCCACGATGTCACCCAAGATTGCTCCTAACATGGCTGTTTCCTCCCTTACCTATGATGCCGCTTCTGGAAATCAGCTTCGATTTGTTCTTTCCACTCTGCGCCGATGGACGCGCAGCAGGGTGCTTCCCGCATCCGGGAGACCGTCTCGCTGACAACGTGGTAGTTGACCGCCACGCCCTGTGCGTCATTCTCAAACCGCACAGCCCGGTCGGACGAGATGCCGAAGCGGGCAGCTTCCTTCACGGCGTCCATGTTGGCACCGAGGAACAGGAACTCCCAGCCGTACTGCTCTTTTTCCCGCTCGATCATCCGGCGGATCTTCTCATAGCCAAACTGCTTACTGGCGTTTTCCAGCCCGTCCGTGGTAATGACAAAGATGACCTTTTCGGCGCGCTCACTCTCCGGCAGATGGCGCTGAATGTTCACCATCTTCTCCACGCCGTAACCAATGGCATCCAGCAGGGCCGTGCAGCCCCGGACGTAGTAGTCCTTTTCGGTCAGCGGCGCAACGGCGTGCAGCGGGAAGCGGTCGTGCAGCAGCTGCACCTCGTGGTCGAACAGGATGGTGGTCACGTTGGCCTCGCCCTCCTGCTCC
>ERZ1026876.80-NODE-80-length-60507-cov-18.158572_pt1 | contig 60507 bp, 80 predicted proteins | sample MGYA00380168_ERZ1026876 | MGnify/ENA primary metagenome ERZ1026876 (study PRJEB33269, sample SAMEA4719804) | human gut metagenome | biome: human-associated habitat; feature: organic feature; material: feces | place: Cameroon | collected 2013-10 ... | reverse complement strand
ATTTTAAAATTTTCATTTCTACATTCACCCCTGTGTGTCCCCTTCGTCCCTCCTCCCTTACCCCTTCAACGATAGAAATGGGGAGAAAGGAAAATACATCTCTGCCCTCCTTTCTCGGTGGAAAAGTCTTTGAGAGTTCCTGCGAAGCAGGAACTCTCAAAGAGGGCGGGCTTTAGAAAAAATTTTTTTTCGGACTTTCCGAATTTTTTTTGGAAAATTTTTCTTTTTTGAAATTTCCGAAAATTTTAGGTTTGAAAAATTCTCCGAAAATTTTAAAGCGACCACTTTTCCCAAAAACCCAATGCCCCAAGCGCGGTCCCTCGTAGAGGGACGGCACTTGGTGGTTTTGTTTCTTCTCCGTCCGAAGGACGGAAAGAAACGAAACCCTATATATATAGAAATATACATATACATATACATATACATAAAGGTTTTTGCCGGTTCCGCCCCTGAAAAGACGAAAAAAAACAAAAATAAATGTTTTTTTTTGAAAAAAAATCGGCAAAAAGGGTTGAGTTTTTTCCAAAAAAAAATGTTCTTTTTCAATACGAGTTTTTGCCGAAAAATTGATATTTCGGCAAAAACCCCTTTTTTCCACCTTGGAAAAAACCCTTTTTTCCACTCATCAATTCTCAAGTTCCCACACAGCGCGGCGATCTTTCAGCGTCCGCACAGACACCCCCATTGTCCGAGCAACTTTTTCCCAATTTTTCAACTCTCCATAAAGGCGATAAGCTTCGTCCCTATCAATTTCAAGACGAGGCCGCCCACCGCCTTTCCCATTATTTTGCACTGCCTGATAGCGCGCAGCCGCCCTATCAATTTGCACCTCCACACTTGACATCAGCGCGCAAACAAAAGGGTTCGTCCTATCATAGTCGCCGCAACATCCATAATCAAAAACTGCCTTGGCAAAATCCGCGGCCAAACTCTTATCACTCCCATAGAGGGAATCAAAGGCGTCCTTTACACTTTTATAGCAGACAAACGATTCTCTAACTGTACCCTGCCCCATTTAACAATCAAAGCCCCCAAAATCCACTACCACCAACGTTCCGTCGGGCCTTTGACCCCAATTGCCGCTATGGAGATCATTAATTGCTTCGCGAGAAAGAAAACTTCCAAGTTCTTTTCCTTCATCTCCCAGCACCGCATAGACAGTGTCATAAGAGTCCGCAATCAAATTCCAACTTGCTTCTTCTACGCTATTTCTATAGCCATCTTCATCATCAAAATCTTCCGGGTCAAAATCTCCCTCACAAAAACTATAAAAACTTTCCTGAATGGTGTTCTCAACATCCGCCCCCATTTGAACTTTCTCCTGCACATAGTAGTCCAACCCATCAATGGAACCGCCGTATGTGGTGATGGCCAAGTGCGCCGCAACTCCATTTTCTTGCGCCTTCCGATAAATTTCTTCTTCGCGCGCGCAATAGCGGCGGCCTCTAAGAACTTCCTTCGGCAAATCAAACTTCACAACCCAATCGCCGCAATCGGGCACCAGCACAAAACGTGTCGCGCCATGGCACAACATCACGCTATGGCCAATGGCCCACTTTTCCAGCTCATCCATTATGGCATAGGAATCAGGACTATAACAAAAATAGTCATGAATAAAATTGGGAACTTCTTCAACCAAACTCTCCATCAGATCAGCAGGACTCATTGCGGCACTCCTTTCACTTTTACAGCACTTTCAAAAAATTCACAATACACACGTCCAAAGGTAACTCCGGCTGGTTGGCCGCCGACGCTAAAAAATTTACGGCCAGTTGCGCGCAAACCCAACCAAACTTCTCTTCACTCTCCGCCTCATAACCTCTCAACACCAAATGCTTTGCAATTAGCGCGCTCACGGTCGCAATTTCTTCATACCAGTCCATCTACAAACTCCGCAATTGCTTCCCACATATCAACTCTAATGAAACGCTCACTTCTCCCCTTATAGTACGGAATTTCAATCCATTCAGTCAAATCAGCTCCATCATCTTCGCGCCACCCCAACTTCAACACCAAACTCACCGTTCTATCCGGATAGGTGTTCAACCTCACAGGCTCTATACTTAAATGGTTAATTATCCGAAACTCTCGCACCGCCCGCATTATCTTTCTTTTTCCTTTTCGCGTTTCCTTCACTTACTTTTTCTCCTTTCATTTTCTATATATATTATAGCAAAAAATTTGAGTTTTTTCAAGTTTTCTCCGGTTTTTTCCACTCACCATAAAACAGCGGACCGAACAAAAGTTCGCTTCCAGCAATAAACGCCAGGAAAACTGCTAAAAAATGCCTTCTAGCAAAGCAAATGCTGGGTTCCCTTTAAGTATTCACGAAAAATTTTTTATGAGCACGGTATCAGTTAAACGACTGACTAGGAGACTGATGCCGGCATTTAAAGAGAAAGAAAACCGGCTCTTTCGGGCCGGCCTTCAAAATCAATTATTAAAAATGTCTAAAATCGTTACTCCATCTATATTCCAATACATTATGTGGGTATAAGTTTCATCAACGAGAATGTAATGTACAGAACCTGTAAAACCAGCATCCTTCGCCGCGTCGCAAAGAGCAACCGCAGACTTATCTAGCTTTGGCCGCACCTCATCATTCCACTCCTTTTGTAGTGCGGGCACATTCGCATAGGGCGCAAGCGTGTCGTAGACTTCATAGTTACCGAACATTACAATCAAATCGCCATCCTCAATGAAAACCTTGCCATAGTTGTAGGCACTAGTGATAATGTCGTAAACGTTGTCAGTAAACCACTTCCAATCTTCGGGTTCGTCGGTAGGGGCCGCAGTTGGGGCTGCTGTTGCGGAAACTTCTACCTTCTGAGCTGATGGCACACCTTTGCACCCAACCATCGCAAAACACATCATAACCGCGGCAATGAAGGCCGCAAACTTCTTCATTTTACTTTTCCTCGCTTTCTATTGCTTTCTTTTTCTTGTCTAAACAGCACAAACACTCAAGACGCCGCCGCAAATTTGCATTTTCAATTTCCAACAGCTTTAACTCTTCTTGAAGGTCTTTAACATCTTGACGATAGGAGTCAGCGAGTTTCGCCCAAGCGCCAATGGCCGCAATGTCGCTTTTTCTCATTCGTCCTCTCCCTTCAACCTAAAATGCCGGCCGCTATATTTCGGCTGATTCCATTCAAGCCGCCAAATGCCGCAATCATCATAGGACAGCAGCAACTCATCATATTCCATTTCGCTCAAAATAGGGAGCAGCTTCTGAATTTGTTCCAACGTTCCGCACAAATAATTTTCCATTACGCAAACCTCCTTACACATTCAAAAGTGCCACAACAAATAGCCCAATAGAGGTAAGCCCGCACCAAATACGGCCAGCCACTTCAACCCAATTCAAGTTCTCCTTTGTGGCGGCCGACGCTAAAAGTGAACGCAAAGAGCAGCCGCAAAAGAACGCACTCGCGCAAGCTCCAACTGCAAATACTAATTTCCAACCCATTTGACTTACCTCTCTTTTCTTTCATTTTCTATATATATTATAGCAGAAAATTTGAGATTTTTCAATTAAGCATTTTGGACTATTTTTTTCTCTTAAAGTTTGACATTAAAACCGAAAGTTTGCGCCATTATAATTTCTGTCGTAATGGGGCCAACGCCACCAATATAAGGAGAATAGTTTCCGATGCAAGGAGCGATTTCAGCAAACTTTTTATTAACACCGCCACCCACATCTATAATTGTCTGGCCGCAAGCCCTCGTATTGGAAAAATTTACAATGTCTGGCGCGCCACTTGCTTCTACAATTATGTCGGCATCATAAACCAAAGAGTCCAATAGACCTTTTGGTGTGGCAGAATGGGTGATAGAGACTGTTGCATTGCGCTCCATTGCTAACAAAGCAAGCGGTTTCCCCACACGAATTGACCTCCCAATTATGACCATGTGGCGGCCCGCCAGCGGAATCCCATAATAGTCTAATGCTAAGAGAATGGCCTGCGGTGTTGCCGCCAAACAATTGCAGATATGAAATCTACTTTCTTCGCCTAAAATGAGTCTCGTCGCCGATGCCTCACTTGCTCCATCAATATCATAATAAGAGTCATAAGGCATAGTGCTGAGGTTGATAGTAGCTAGAATAGGTGCAGAAGGAGATAGGTCAAATTCGCTGCATCCTGTCTTTTCTTCAATTGATTCATCGCCATGATATTCAACTGCTTGGATGCCCCAACGCGCTACTGCTTTCTTCAGGGCCTTTAGGTAGTGCTGGTCAGAATTTTCATCAGTGCGAATACCAAGATAATAGGGACATTGTTTTGTCAGCTCAATGGCTTCAGCATTAAATTTCTGGAAAATTGCGTCGGCCACGCATTTACCTGTCATCAACATTTCACTTTACCTCCTCAAATTCATTGAAAGGATTGTGCCGTGCCAACCAGGGTTCTTCACTATCAAAATCGTAACATCCAGCAAATCGCGCGTCTGCAAAATCCCAATAAGGGCGACCTACCTGGGGATAAGATACAAGAGCATCACTCGTAATCCTTCCACTAACGCACTCATAGATATTTCCGGGTTTGAAGAATGAAGAACAGAAGCTCTTAACGCATCTTAGCTTCCCATTGTAAAAAATAGGGGTCTTTTTTTCTTCCTCCGATTGTGCGGCGGCAAACGCTATTTTCTCACAGCAAGCGCGCAATTCCTCGCAAGACACAGCATCCGTCATGAAAGCCTCTTCTTTTTCTTTTGATTCAAAAAGAATTTCGCCATCCCGATAGAGCGTGCCAACTACTTCACTACACTTCATATGCTCCATTTTGTAATAGGGAATGAGAATCCGGCCATTAAGCAATGTATTTATGTAATTACTACCCCAAACGAGACATCCATCCGGCTGAAACACAGTTAAATATATATCCCCCGTCTGCGGCATACCTACCGCAGAAACTCCATCATTATCTATTTCAACCTTTGAACCCCAATTAATTCCATTGGCCTTACACTTTTTCAAGAAACGAACGCGCGCCTTGTAGTCTTCGTCAGAAAAGAAAACTGAAAAAGTTCCCTTCTTAAATTCATCAAAAGTAAATTCCATTTAGAGCACCTCCTTTTGAATCTCATCCCAAAGTTCATCCAAACAACTCAGCGCAATGTTGTTCCCATCAGCGTCCGTTACACAACCATCATAGTAGTCCATGCCCCAATTCAATTCAGTAGCAAAATACTCAATTAGATCGTTGTCTTTTGCAAGGCCGCAAGCTTCATCCAGCATTGCCATAGTCTGTGACAGAATTTCGTAAGCGGGATGATCGCCATTAAAAAGAAAATGACCAGCATTTTCCATTTTATCAAGATAACAACTAAACTCTTTCAGCGCCCGCATTTCCTTCATGAAGGTTTCTTTTGACAGCATTTACTTTTCTCCTTTTTCTTTACTTTCTATATATATTATACCAGAAAATTTCTAAAAAATCAATAGGAGTCGTAGAAGAAAATTTCAATTTCTCCAGGAAAATGTTTCATCATGTCAATGACAATTCCAATAACCCAAATTTGCTGCCCAATGTTTTTACTATAGTCGCAAATTCCCCTAATAGAATCTTCCCAAGCATTAGGCCGCCGCAAGTAAGAAAATAAAGCAGCCTGCAAATTTTCTAGCTGAGCCTTGCTTACACAATATGCAGCTTCTTCTTCATCATACTCCCCAACAATTTTAAGAAAATCATTACGCAAGCCCCAACATTTGCGCCAATAGCAGAACTCCCAACAATAAAATCCTTTTTCACAATCCATTTTCTCAATATAGGGATATCCTTCTAAATCAGGATAGTCAGGGTCACCACCAAAATACTTTTGCCAATCAATTTCACGCTTTGTTTTTAAATAAAGCCCATTATCCAATCCCATTACATTTCTCCTTTCTCATCTTCGCTCATTTTGTCCGTTGTTCCATCCATTTCAGCCTTGGCTATTGCAATTCCGCTAAGTACTTTAAAAGAGAAATTTTTTAGTTTGAAAGCCGTAAAAGTGCGCCGGTTTACAATGCGCGCAACTACGCCTTCTCTAATATGAGTGCGCCCAATGGGGTCTATCCCATCACAAAATTCAAATGCATGATGTCGTACCCAAGCACCTGCGCTTTCAAAGCCACTAAATTCCAACCAAAATTTAGAAGGAATTTGTTCAGTCCAAAAAACAGGAACAAATTTCGCGCCCATTTCCTCGCATCTGCGACGCACTTCATCCGGACTATACTCAACCACAAAACCATCTTCATTGGTCATAGTCATTCTGTAAACATAGAAATCATTTTGTAGTTCTCCTTTTGGGTCACACCCATAGGAGAAAACGGTTTCTTTACCATACTGTTTTACGAACTCTTTCCCTAACTTCTGGTTGGAAGCGGAAGGCATAATGGGAGTTCCATTATTTGTAAAGCCCACAATTTCGAAAAAAACTTCCTCTCCTTTATGAAGTTTCCCCTTAAAGAAATCAAACGACTTCTTTCTAAATCCATTATTTCCATAATAGCCGCCATCAAAATCTTCTAGAACAGTGCGGCGAGTGCCGCAAACATAATCCCAAGAAGGCGCCAATTTTATTCCAAACAATTTGAGAATTTTCTCTTTAAAAGTTAATTTCTGTTTTTCAATGGGAACATACGCCACGCGCTGACTCGTACCGTGGGCTTTGAGGGTACATTCAACAACATCTCCCGGCTCAAACGCATCCAAATTATAATCCAATTGGAGTGTATCGGCGTGTTCTGCGAAAAGCGGTGCGATTGTTACCTTTTTAGTTTTTTCTTTCTTTCCACCTTGCTTTTTGGGCTGGCGCGCAGTACTAACTGGCACATATTTATCGCAAATTGGTGCGCCATTAAAAATTTGAATATGGTCACCAATTCTCAAACTCCTGGTGTTTCCAAAGGGTTCCAAAGACCTTAGCGGCAACCACAACCCATCACTCTTTTCTCCCAACAATTTAATAGCAACAATATTGCGGCGCTGAGGGTCAAGATAACCGCCACACTTATTTCCATTGGCATCTTTTTCTCTCAACAAACAATTAGCACGACAAAACTTTTCGCTTAAAGCCAATCCAACAGGAAAATAAATGCCAACATCGCCTTCTTTAACCGTCATATCTACAATCGTTGTGTTACCAAAGAAAGTAGCCAACTGTAAACGATCAGCATTAGGGTGCTTGCGCAACTCCTTGACTTCACAAACATAACCGCAATATTCGCTCATTCAGTCCTCCCAAGAAACTCTCACCAAAGAATTGTCCCCATTGAGATTAGTTTTCTTACCACATTCAACAGAAAACCCTAACTCACCATACCGGATGTATAGATGATTATAAAATTTTTCCCAACATTGCGGCATCTCTAACTCAACTTCTTGAAGCCCACTATAAGCCGCGTTAGCAATCGCGCTATCTAACCGCTCATAAAACTCTTCACGAATTTGCCGCTGGCGAGTATTTGTAATTTCCTGAATTTCGGTTTTAGTCCTCATTCACATCTCTCCTTTCAATCACAAAGAAAGTAGACCAGCTACCAAAATCATAACACTGCCAGCTAGCGTCGCCGCACGCTCTCCAATAGAGGCCGCCAGACGGAAACTTTTCATTCACAATTCTTACCATTGCGCGATTAGCTTCTTCTTGGCTATCAAATCTTCCCATTTCAATCCTATCATCCTGCGGCTCACCCATTACATTTTGCTTAGACAGAATCCATTTAATCATTTCATTAATCCTCCTTTATCCAATGATAGAAACGAAGCGGCGCCGTTAAAGAAACCCAAGGCTCCAACTTTTTAAACTGCTCCCGAATAGCTTCCATTTTATAACTGCCGGGCGCAATGTCATCTAAATCATCAAAAGAAAAAACTCCAAAGCTATCTTCATCCACTTCGCTCACTACATAGCCCGCGATATGTTTGTCAAAAACCTCATCGTGCAAAATGAAGAAGCTATGACCACTTTCAAACTCACATTCCGCCGCGTTCAAAAACTTCTCATTCTCTCCATAGAGGCGCCATTCCTTTGTAATGTCTACTCCCAATATCAAATAGCTTTTCATTTCTTTTTCTCCTTCTTTATTTTCTATATATATTATACCATAAAAAATGGAAAAAATCAATTTTTGCATTAGACTGATGGAAAAAAATGTTAATTTACATTCCCATCCATTCTAGCGTATGCCAAAATTGGCCTTGCTTGCAGAGATTCGCGACCCCAATCAATGAATGGCAGGAAAATTGGTAAACGGGCTGCTAGAATCGCAATTTTGAAAGCTTCTGAGAAACAAAAAAACTGGGTTTTAGAAACCCAGTTAATCAATAGGAAAATTCATGAGAAAATCCGACTGCGCACCGCCAATGAACTTAGGTAGAACGCCATCCCACTTTTCATAGAACATTTTGCGCAGAATGGTAGAGTTGAGAGAAGAAACAAGTTTTTGGTTGGCTTCTGCTTCTGCTTCTGCCGCAATGATTTTTGCATTAGCTTCAGCGCGAGCGTTTGTTTCTTTTACTTTTGCATCGGCTTCAGCCTTCTCAATCGCTTGCTTGTTTTCAATTTGCTGGCGCTCGTAGGCAATTTGTTGCGTCTGCTTTTGGGAAATTGCCTCATTGTAAGCATCACTAAAGTTCGCATTGGAGATAACAACACGATTTATAATAACAACATTAGCGCCATATTTATCAAAAATAGCTTGCTGAAGGTAAGATTGAGTAGCGGCTTCAACGGTGGAGCGGCGAGTCGCATCTTTATCTTCCAAATCAGCGGCCGCACTCTTTACAGCAGACTGTACCATTCCGGACGTTAGTAGCGTTTTCTTATAATTAGCCAAATTAGTGTAAATCCAAACGCTATATTCGGGCTGAATAGCGTAGGAAATGGTAATGCCTTCATAATAAATTTCAGTGCGGGCCGCCGTTTCACCCCAAATTCGTTCGTCAAAGGTCTTGTCTTGCTGACGATTGTCAACAGTAATGACTTTTTGGACATAGGGTGCGACTAGTGTAAAGCCAGGTTCAACTGAAGCGGGACTAATTTGCCCAAATGTTTGTCGGATGCCAGTAAAACCCGTTGGCACAACCTTAATTGAGGAAAGAATTGTTACAATTAGAAAAAGACCAAGAATAGCAACTGCCACAATGCGGCCCTTGCGAATTTCTCTTGTAATTCTTTCTGTACCATAACGGTCTACCTTTTTAGTTTCCTTCACGAAAAAACTCATTTTACATACTCCTTTATGAAATTTTGCATTTCTTCTATTTGCTCATTGCTATCATCATTAACGGTAAAGAGAGTTGTCCAGTCCTCAGTGGAAGAACTCAACTGAAAAGCATTTTTCAAAAAAGCACTCCCATCATCATTAGGCGGCAGGTCATAATGCTGAACAAACAAACAAACATCACCTTGCCGCCTAAAACTTCCCATTGTAGTGATTCCAGTTAAATTGTAAAGCCGCAGACGCTCAGGGTCTAAACCTCGTTCTCTAAAAAATTGCCCATCAATGACAATACAGCCATTGGCGCCGATTGATAACTTTTTAATTGAATTTCTTATTTTATCAAAGTCAGATTGAGCGGTAGACTGTACATAGTGAAACTTTTTGACGTAGCGCGCCGGTACATTTATCTCACAAAAATCACTCGTCCCGCCAGATTCATCCCGCGATCCATTGAAGAACAACAAGCTAAAGTTTTTGACTTTCACAACTCAACCCCAAAATGCCTTACTCATCAATCGGGAAAATCTGCTTGCCGAAACGGTCCAAATCAGCTTCGGCCACTGTTTCAAAATCTACATCATCAGCTGAGGAACCCCACTCTTCGCAAACGGCATCAAGCCAGCTTTGCAAACTTTCCCCATACCAATCCCAATTATCAACCCCACTATTCTCCAAAGCTGTCAACTTATAGTAAGCAGCAACAAGATCAATTAGTTTAGACTTCTTTACCAAATAAAATTCTTCCATTCTCATTCTTATTCCTCCTTAATTCCCATGAAGTGGCGCGCCTCGTCATCTTTTGTCAACATAGCGGTGAACTGTTCTCTTGCTTTATCAACATAGCCCAGTTTAGTAGCTTTCTCAACGTAAGCAAAACCTTTTTCTTCTAACCACTGCGCGCAGTCTTTTCTTGTCTTTGCGGCCCATAGATAGATTCCAGTTCCCACATGAACAACTTCCCACATACAGCCAAGCTTGCAAAAACCAAAGTGTCCATCTTCTGACAACCAAGCTTCCCGACCTTCTAAATGGTCATTATACATGATTAGGAACTTTCCTTTTTTGAACCTCATAGACTTTCCTCACTTTCATTTTCTATATATATTATACCATAGAAATTTTAAAAAATCAATTTTTACATTAGAAATGGCGAAAAAATTGTTAAAAAACATTTCCGACCATTCTAATGTACACTAAAATTGTAGCCGCTTATAGTAATTCAGAAAAAATTTTTCAATGGAAGTAGCAGCTGAAAACGATCAGTTCCTGAACACAAGTTAGTAGTCTCTCAGAAACAAAAAAGAGCCAGAACCTAAAGTTCTGACTCTTTTCATTTATTAAACATATTTTGTTAAGAAACTATTATCGCCGCCCCGTATAACAAAACAGTTGTATCGGTCGCAATAAATGAAACACAAAACATTTTCCCAGTGAGCGTAAAGTGTTTGATTAGTTGTTTCTTTAAAAATAGAAGTTTCTGTAATACGGCTGCCGCCAACTTCTGCTGTAAACCAACCTTTAAACTCCTTTTGACCGTAAGTGGGAGTTGGAAGTGTCCCATAATAACCGCCTTCTAAGACTGTTTTTGAAGAAGTTGAAACAGTGCCGCCATTTGCATTGAAGTAAACTGTGTGGCTAGTGTTTGCCGTCCAAACCGGGTATAAGGTCAATGCCGCGTTGGTTGTGTAAGAACCTCCAAGCGCATATGCACTACCTCCGCCATCGGAATTAGCCCAGCCTGTTTGGGTATAGCCGGGGCGTGTGAAGATTGCGCCCTTTAGTGTTAGACTAACACCGTAGGTCTTAGTCTGAGTTTGGACAGAGCCTATTCCATTGGAGCCGGGTTGGTAAGTGATAGTGTAAGTTTGAACAGACCAAACTGCATAGAGGGTTAGATTGGAGGTCGCACTCCAAGCACCTTGTGCCGCTCCCAATCCATAATGGACTTCTCCATCACTAGCTAATGACCAACCCTGAAGTGTATGGCCTGTTCTTGAAAAACCAGAACCACTATTAGATGTCCATGTTGCGCCATAGTCAACTGATTGTGAGGCTGACCCACTTCCGCCATTAGCATTGTAAGTAATGGTGTAGGTATTAACTTTCCAAACCGCATAGAGAGTGGTATCAGTAGAAATTGTAATACTGCCGCCAGCACTATAAGTGGCACTAGTTGCAGTAGAACTCGTGCTCCATCCCAAGAAAGTATAGCCAGTTCTGGTAGGTTTTGTAGAACTTAGAGTCGCCGCAACCCCAGGAGTTAGCGTTTGAGACGAAGGCGCGCCGCTACCCCCATTCGCATTGTAGGTCAAAGAGACGCTATTTAGCTCATAGGAAAGGGAAGCCGCAGTTAAAGTTGTAGTGCCGTGATAATTGCTTTTAACCGCCCCATCGGGGTAATATTTACCAATATTAAGAATGAAAGTGCCAGAGTTACGAATGGCACTAATCATTGCCGAACTTAACGTGATAGTGGTTGATGTTCCGTTTAAGGTTGCAGATTGATAAGTGTAAGTTGATAAGTCATTGATAAATTTGGCTTGTGAACAAACTGCAACATAAATTGGGAAGTTAGTTGTACTTCCATGGGACAGAGTTAATATACCTGATTTGAGAGAACTCGGGTCAAGCGCAAACGTCGCACATCTATCATATGATTTACGCGCGCTATGTAAAGAATAGGTACACGTACATTTAACAGTTGCGGTCCAGTCGTGTATATTCTGAACTAAGGAAGTTGTTGTATAGCTGTAACTTTCATTGGAGTGACCTTCATCAGAATAGGCATTGCCGAGTGTGGTTGTTGTTCCTGTTGAAAGAGAACCATTAGAAAGATACCATGTTCCAATGGGGCCACGATTGCTAGAAGCGCTTGCAAAACTAATTTTTGCTTTTGCTGCTGCTTGCGCGCTACTAACACTTCCAGTTCTAGTACCATTAGCAGTAGCAGTGGCAGTAGAACTGAACCCTCCTTTAGTTTTAGTCGGAATCGTGTTAATGCCGGTTGACATTGTTGCTGTTAAAGTTGGCATTGTTTACCTCCTTTAATCAGTAAATTCATTCCAGCCATATACGCCAGGTTCCCAAACGTTATTATCAACAATACTAATCCATTTCTTACCATTATGAAGAACCTTGTCATCTTTCGCATACGCATCATGCGCGCCCGCAGGTTGAACCCATTCGGGCCATTCCTCAATTGAAACAAGATTCCATAATGCGGGGATTAGAGAAGGTTGCCAGCTTTCTTGAGAAGTGTGGGCTTGAATACAAGAATAGAGTTTAGATTCATATTGAACTCTGTCTCCAACTGCGTAGGCAATTGAATTAGGATTCCAAATTGGGAAGAGTTCGGGCACTTCAAGCGCTTGTTCATCGGTTAATAGAAGGCCAGCTTTGTCCATAATTGCGCGAATTGCGCGAGCTGCATCAGACCATTTACCCATCTACCTTCACCCCCAAAATAGAAAGAGCCTCTCTCATATCAGCTTCTTCCTCTGCGCGCGACATTACTTCTACCCCATTGCGGTAGAATTTTCCATTTTCATAAGAGTCTCCAATTTGTACGGCAAGGTCATTCACTTGAATAGCATTAGGCCACTCATCAGAATTATACACCATGCCCCACAATACATTAGAAACAACGCCATTTTCAACAATGGCAAAATTTGTAGCATAATTCATCCTTTTATCTCCTTTTTACGTTAGCGCGCGTTGCGAATTATGACGATGCCGGAGCCGCCGCTACCGCCAGTATGAGAAGTGGAGTTATAAGTGCCTTGACCACCACCGCCATTACCAGTGTTGGCGCCTCCACTTGCACCGTTTCCTACATCGCGGCCGCCGCCTTTTCCGCCATTGGAGTAGAGAGTGCCAGACGTTTCGGCAAAAGCGCGCGTTGTGCGTCCTTGACCAGGGCCGGGGTCGCCAAGATTTGTACCAGATCCCGAACCACTATAAGAACCGGAAGAACCGTCTGTGCCGCCAGCGCCGCCCGTCTAATCCCCTTTGGCACCCGAGCCACCGCCAGAGCCGCCCCAACCGCCATCGCCAGTTGTATAAGGGGAGCGAGTTGAAGCTTTTCCACCATAGCCGCCGTTCGCAGAATAGTCAGTAGTATTAAAGTAGGTTTGGCCACCGTTTGCACCGTTACCATCTGTCGCAGTTGCACCAGCTCCTACAACAATAGAGCAAGAAAAGCCCTTCTTTAGCTCCATTTGAGTGTAAGTTTTTGTCCAGCCGCCGCCAGCGCCACCAGAGCCATAATTAGTAAGGGAGGACTAACCGCCAGCGCCACCGCCACCAACACAAAATACATCAATTAATTGTTTAGACCGGGATTTTAGTGTAAAAGTTCCAGAAGTTAGAAACTTAATTTGCCAATTTCCGTCTCCTTCATTTACAAAACTAGCTGTACCAGTATAGGTATAATCAGAAGACGTTAGGGGAACGATGCCGCCCGCGAAAATTCCTAAACGTCTTGATTGTCTCATTAAGACGCCTCCACACTACCAGTTAGAATGAAGTCGGTTGACGTAATTTTCTTGATGGCGGTAACGCCGTAAACCTCGGTCATTTTAGGAGAAGCAGATGCGCCACCAGGCAGTCGGAGTGTTCCGGAACCAGAAAGAGCAAAAGTAATTGTGCCTGCACTACCATTGTGGACTTCACATTCAAAACCGAGTGGTAGGCTAGTTGGAAGTGTGACAGTTAAGTCCGTAGTCGTGCTTTTATAGAGGAACTTTCCATTGTCTGTTGCTGCCAATGTTTTTGCGGCGGAAAATGCTTCGGGGGTAGAAGTGGCTTGCGTGGCAAGAATTTTCCCGTTGGAGTCTACTTGGGCAAGGCTGAACTGCGAAGCAACGTTTGCACCAGTCCAACCAGAATGAATGACATTGTAACTGTTCCAAGTGCCATTCTCACAAGTTCTTAGCGCGACTGCTTCTTTTAAATCGGACTTATATGCCTTAGTGCGGACTTCTAACAAACGCCTATTATTGCGAGTTGAATCTTCTTCAGCGGAGAACGAACTTGCTCCAACATAGGAACCTTCAAAGACGGTCTAATTGGTTGTGCTATTAGATGTGGGTTTTAGATAAAGAGAAGGATAAAGAGACGTGGAAATGTTGAGATTGCCCGTCATTGTATCGCCTTCTTTCTTTACTGCGCCGATTTGGTCGCACATTGAGTCATTGTCAACAGTACTTAAACCGAGGTTTAGAATGGCATTGTCTTGCTAAGTTTCCGTCAAGCCTTGAGAATCTATGTCAACTCTAAGAAACTTAGTCTTTATATTATTCCAAAGAGTTTGGAGGCCATTTAATCCTAAAAATTTCATTCAATTAACCCTCCAAAACACTTAAAATTTCCGTATCTGAAATTGCTTCTGGCCCAATACTGGGCAAGTTTTTATAAGTTGTGGAGCCGTCTCCCGCTTTGAGAACAACACTCCCATCTGTGTTGACCACAATAGCTAGCTCACCACTTAGGAGAGTTGGGTTTGCGGAACTCCATTTCGCAGCGGTATCTCTTTTTAACCGCATACGACCATTTAGAATTTTTTGAGCCATTTAAGTCTCTCCTTTAAAGGAAAGGCGCGCCCACGATTGAACGCGCCTTTCACAAAATTTATTATATTACAGTGTTGCTAGTACCGCAATAGAAAATGAGAACATCGCCTTCGGTCTGAACCAGGTCATTCACATTGCCAGTCTTAGCAATGGCGGCCAGTCCATTAATTGCGGTGGTAACAGTGCTTACAGTAGCTGCCTTATTAGAGGAAGCATTGTAAACTCCATCAAAGGTTAGCTTGTCTTGCTTGCCGCTGATGTCTTGGTGCTGAGTAAGAGCGCCAAGGTCTTCAGCAGTTAGAGTAGCTGGTGCCGAACCGTCATAGGTTTTAGAACCAAAGCTTAGAGCATTGGGGTTCTTTAAAGCCTCGGGCTTATTCTTAATGAGGGCATCGCCGCTGGTGGCTTCCCAGTCAGACTGAACGTTCTTCTGAGCGCCAGCTTCCACACCATTTAGCTTGGTGAGCAGAGCATCGGTGAAGTCATTAGAGCTTAGCCCTTTGCCTTCTTCTTTCTGAACATATAGAGTCTCGTCGCCGAGTTCTTGCCAAGCAGTACCATCATAGATGTATTCCTTCTTGCCAACAATGCAGATATCACCAGAATTGCCGGAAGTGGGGAGAGAAGTCTTAATGCCAATGAAGTGAGTTGCGCCAGACAGAGCGGCAGTCTTATCGTCAACATACTTCTTGGTTGCGGCCTGCAAATCAGCTGTAGGTGCGCCGCTTAGAGTAACAGCACCGGTGAAAGTGCCGCCAGCCTTGGGCATAGCTGCGTCAGCAGTTGCTTGCGCGGCATCGGCGGCAGTTTTGGCGCCATTGGCCGTAGTTTGAGCATTGTCGGCGGCTGTCTGAGCATTAGAAGCAGCTTTTTGTACGCCATAAACTGTAGCAGTGGCGGCAGAATCGGAAGCCTTGCCGAGAACACCAGCAGCCGCACCAGCTTCATCAAAAGCAGTAGCTTCTTGATAGGCGGCGCTCTTTAGACCAGTTACGGCTACGTCAACTGCCGCACCATCCCCTTTCTTGACACTAATTGTACCATCAGTAGTGCCGCTGGCAATTGTGATAGATTCGGGAGAAGGAATGGTAAAGGTATCTTGGTCAGTCCAAGTGCCATCCAGCTCTTTGGATTGAAGTTTATAGGAATAATCAGAAACCTTTACAATCTGATACTTGGTGTTGGTGTCAGCGTTCTGATTAGCCTTAATGAAATCAGGTAGACCATCAATTTCGCTTGCGCCGTAAGAAGGCTTCGTCGCAGCTTTGGCCCAAGCATATACGTCAATTGCATATGCGCCAATGTATTCCAATTCAGAGAATTTCTTGGTGCCATCGCCAACCTTCATTAGAGTGATGGGTTCTTTGCGAGATACACCAGTCTCAGCAGGAATTACATCAATTGCAATTTCACCAGCTTTTAGAACAGGATCGTTTGCAATCCATTTTGCATGGGAGTCAACCTTCTGACAAATGCGGGTGTTTAGAGTATTAGTTGCCATTTATATTTAAATCCTCCAAAGAATTGAACGCGGGCGGCGGTTAGACCGCCCGCTAAAGATTTATCACACTGTTAAAGTGGAGTTGCCGCCGTTAAGAATTAGCCAATCGCCATCGGTTTGAACGAGCTTTTCTACGTTCAAATTTTTGACAGAAGCCGCACCTTCTGCATCAATTACAACGCCATTCTCAACATCAGAACCCTTGATTACACCAATGGTGGTGTTAGTAGCAAGAGGAATGTTTACACCCTTCTCAGCAATAACAAGGGCTTCGCCATTCATGCTGACGTTTTCAATTACGTTTACTTGCGCTCCAGCTTCAATGGCATCTAGTTTAGCCTTTAGCTCATTAGTGAAATCATTGGCGGAAAGACCTTTCCCTTCCTCGGCATCAACCTTATTGGCGAGAGCTTCTGCTAGACCCTCAATCTTGTTCTGAGCAATTTTGCCAGTGGCAAGAGAAAGGGTGCGAGTTTCTGCGTCAATTGTAAACTCATCGCTAACAGCGTTGATGACGTTCTTTTCGCCATCAGCGTTCATGTTGGTGAGTTTTTCAATTAGCTCAGCGGAAATTAGGGTCTTGCCTTCTTCTTTGGCAACGTAAGTAGTTTCTGCTTCGGTTTTGGTAAGATAGCCAGAAAGTTCAACTGTACCAGCTAGAACGTCCCAAGACTCACCATCAAAAGCTACATTGTCTCCCGCCTTTACACCATGAGTCGCGTCGGCGTTCTTTACGTTGTAAACATCGCCTTTTACAGCGTCAGCAGGAAGGTCGGAATAATTGTCAACAGAACCCTTATAGTTCAGAACAGAAGAAAGCTTTTGATTGACTTCTTCCTTGGTATAAACATTACTCAGACCAGTTTCTAACGTACTGACCTTCTCAACAAGGCCAGGTACTCTCGTTTCTCCTTCGCCAGTACCGTTAATTGCATTTTCAACAACAGTTAGACGGGTATCTAGACCCTCAACAGTTGTGCCAGAAGGAGCAACCCAAGAAACTTTTCCGTCAGAACCCTTTACAAGTTGCGCGCCAGCAGTTGCCGCAGCGAATCCGAGAAGGTCTAACTTCCCATCTTCGTCTTTAGCGAAAACATTCTCATTGATGACAATTTCGCCGCCAGCTTCTTTTAGAGTTTTGTCGGGTTGAATGATGTATAGCTTAGCGGCGCCATTTTCAACAACAGACACCACTTGGCCATAATAATAAACAGACTTTTTGCTTCCAGCTTCATCGGCAGTTTGCGCGGCTGCTACAGCAGAAGCATAGCTTTCAAAATAAGATTTTGCATCAAGAGGGAACGCAGTTTGCCTATTGAAAGCTACAGCAAAATCTAGTGTGCCGAAATCCATAGCCATATCAGTGTTCCTCCTTAGATAGTTACATTGTAAGTGTTAGCCTTTTGAACGGCTTCTGCAAATTCACTTACATACACTTTATAGTCGGCGCCAGCATAAGAATTTGCGCCTTCAACGCTTAACGTACTTTTTACGAAAGCGCTCTTAACTTCGGCAGAAAGACCATTGACGTCCTTCACAGAAGTGACATCGCGCAGGGTAGCGGGATAAGCAAAAACGACCGCTTTCGCACCAACAGGAATGGAGATGGTAAAGGTCTTACCATTTGCCCACTTTGCATTGGCTTTTCCAGAAAGACCACGAATGGTGGCGCTGGATAGTGCTTCGGGCATTTCAGTTAGAGTGCCATAGAAACTGTTGCGGTAGCCGGTAATCGCACTAGAAGTCCCATTCTTGGAACCAGCTACAATTGCGCCAGTAGCATAGGGGTTGCCGATATTGGTTAGAGGCGTTGCACCTGCACCATAAGTTGCAGTAGCAGTAACAGTATAGTTAGTGTTATCACCAACCTCCAGTTCGGAGAAAGAGCCAGTAGCAGTAGTTCCTTCTTCGTTGCGGCTGTCTTTTACTGCCCAAGTTGCAGTCAGTCCAGTATCAGGGCCATATTCATAAGAGCCTTTGTTAAAGGTAGCGTTGTAAGCAGGAGTTACCTTTGTCCCAACTTCTTTCGCACCGGCGCCAGTTAGAGATACACTAACGGAAGGCTGAGTAACTGTGGGGTTCTTTTCCTTCACAAAAATAGTTTCAAAAACTTGCTTTAGATTCTTACCTTCAGCGGCAATCGTGGCTTGACCGTTGGTCAGAGTGATATTGCCGACAGCAGAAGTCGTAATAAGATCTTTGGCAAAATAAACATTTTCGGCATTATAGTTGCCATCCATTGCGGCCCATTCGCTACCATTATAAGCATAGCCAGTGTACTGGAACTTATCGCCAGCAATTGCACGCTTAATGATGGCCAGGTCGCCAGTTTGTAGAGCGGTCGCACCCACAGCGTTCATAATAGCAGTGGCATCAGTCGTGTCACCTTCTGCTGTAGCTTGGAATACCTTTGCGCCGCGCAATTCAGCGTCGCCGCCAAAATAGGGGAGTTCACTCCAAGCTTTTACGCCATCACCGATTTTAATTTTCGGCGCGCCGCTTTCAAGAAATTCAATCCCAACTTCACCCTTTAACAGAACTTGGGAATCATTTGCTAACCAATTCGCAGTAGAGTCATTACGAAGAACAATTCTTGTGCGTAAGGTGCTGTTAGCCATTAGCATTTCCTCCATGAATCAATTCAATTTCGTCAAAAGCGCTAATTGGTATATAGCGCAATTCACTTTTATCCCATTGATAAATCTTATGCTCCGACACCGCCTTGTAAATATAATTTTCATTGCCGACGGAGGGGAAATCATATCGTGTAGAAGCATTTACGATGCCAGATATTTCGCTTGGAGTGGGGTCGCCACCAGCAATGTAGGGAAGGTCATTCCACATTGTGCGGCCATCACCGATTTTAAGTTTATAAGTGTCAACTTCAAAACCAGGTTCTGCCAAACGTAGAATAGGGTTGACTTGCGCCCATTCCAAAGCGGTAGCACGTCTTACTTGAAATATCGTCTTATAAACTCGTGCCATAGCCGCGAACGTCGCCTCCATCGTAAATAATTACATCATCATCATCTACAACATAGCTTTCACCAGCTCTTGCTTGGTTGAAAATGGGATTAAAATATTGGATTTGGGAAGCAGACAAATCGTATCCAGCAGACGCAGGGCGGCCACCGATTGGCGCATCGTTAATAACATCACGAATACGTTCATTGATGATACGGCTTGATTTGACCAATCCGTTGGATAGGAGAACTCGTAACTAAATCATTACAAGGCTATCTTTCTAACGAGAGCGGAAAGGAACTTTATTAAAGCAAAGAGTGTCGGGTTCGCCAAGGAACACAACAAAATATTGCCCATCAAAGTAACATTCAGCTAAGGTCTTTTCCAAAACCAATTCATCATCCTACATATAATCCACCCAAACGTTCTGGATAGAAGATGTATCAAAGGGAAGTCGGAAGTAATGGGTTATAGTGTCTCCGCGTGTAATCATTTCACACTTACCTCCTTATCACATTTCCCAAAATTAAGTAATAAAAAAAGAGAAGGTTCTCACCTTCTCATGCGTTGCGGGCATCATAAAAATTTATGGTTTGTAGTTCGGATGCAAATTTTTTGCCGACTCTCCAAGCCCAATTATCCCATTGCGACCCCTTTCTAAAAAATGGTTCCATGTGATATTGAATGAGTTGCGCCACTCGGATTGGATTAGCTTTGTCTACCATTGTAACAAAAAGAGAAAAATAAGCTCCAACATTAGCGTGGTTGTAATAATGAGCAACGCCGCGATCGTCAAAAGTTTTGACAAAGAACTTGCCAATATCATGAAGTTCAATGGCAGTCAAAATAGTCGGAGATTCAACACCATCTTTCATAGCATCAAAAAATGCGGCGTTCATGTGGTCAGTTATTGTAGGGAGTTGATGGTGGGGATTGTCATGAGGGATTTCGTTTTCTTTGAAGTAAATTTCTCTGAACCAGCTTTTTCTGGCTCCAAAAGAATAATAAAGTTCAATGGAATCAAATCCTTCCCAATAACACGGCATTTGGAATTGACAAAGTTGACGATTAATAACGTCTCTTCCAACTGAACGAGCACGATTTTCATCGTTAGAGTAAAGTTGGCCCAATCTGGTTGCTATAATAAAAGCAGTAATGCGAACTTCTGGAATTGCGGCGCGCACTTGCTGAATTAGGTGCTTTCTTTTGCGGCACCAAATGTTACAGGCATCGGCCACAACCCACTCGTCACCACGGCGCAAGGCATTTATAATCCGTTCGTTGAAAATTTGAAAAACTTTGGTAGGATTGGACTGAACTGATTCATCACCAAAAAGTTCTTTACGAATTGCATCAGAAGATACAATAATCGCACCTTTCTGCTCCATTTTAGAAGCAACAGTAGATTTACCACTGGCCGCCAGTCCAACCAAAATTGTCAATCTTTTCATTTATTACTCCATTTCTGCTTCATGCGATTTATCTTCTTCTTCAAGAGCACCAAATTGTCGTAGCAACTTTCGCATTCTGGAACTATTGCCGCAGACCTTCTTAAAAAGCGCCCAGACAATGCCATCTGCGCGATGATATGTCATTCCATCCATTACACGAACCTTAACTTTGTCGCCATCTCGGAACTCAACAACGGTAGTTTGTTTGACATCATTAAACCAGACTTTGCGAATGAGAGACTCAGACTTTTCCCCATCAGTCTGTCCAACTTCAATGGCTTGAAAAATAGTCTTAATTCCAGCTACCGGCCAAAGAAAAATTCCGATTACTTTAATTGTTGCATTGCGGTAATTATTAGAAGGTATTTCCGGATGAGCGTTATCCATTGCTACTATATGATAAGATTGACCTAGCTCCATCTTCACATTTGGTGCAACATTAAAACTATAGACCCGATTTTTATTTCCTTCAAAAATAACTTCTACACGATACGGTTTCATTTTAATTCCTTTCACACTTAGATAAAATGTCCACAATTTGTTGTGCGGCCTTTCGCTTATCGCCGCCTTCTTCATTTAACCATTGTTCAAATTCAGGAATGGGTTCTTGCCACTTCCCATCTACAACGTTCATCATGTATTTAAGAAGTTGCGCGCCGCGTGGGGTTAAATGGTAGTTATAAAAGCCCAAGCGGTAGAGAAAATGTTGCCAAAAACTTTTGAAACTCATTAGGGGCAGTTTTCCTTTTTCTTTTTCTATATATATTATATAATAAAAATAAAAGAAAATCAAATTTGTAATGGAGGAATTTTTATTGTGATTTGATAGGCCATAGTTTGAGATGTCATGTTGAAAGCATCGCTGGGCAGTCCAGGTTCTACGCCATAATCCCAATGAGAACCAGTATTTCGTAATTTATCTTCACTTAACTTTCCAGATTTAATTTCAAATTTAACTTCTCCTTCTCCTTTAGCTAAATTATCACGAATATTACGAATAATATTAACGGCAGGAACAATGTGGCCCGCAATCAAATAGAAATCATTATAGGCAGTTTGTCCTAAGTCAAGCGCATCATTTAGTCGTTCGTTAATTTGGTTAGTGATTTTATCTGAAACCGTCATTTCAAGTCGCAAAATTTTGTCTGCGTTAGAGAGAAAGAAAGGTACTACCATTGCATCTACTTTTCTGAAACGATTATAAATTTTTTCATACTTTTCGGTTGCATCTAGAACAGGTAGGTTGTATGAGAAACGTCCATAGAACTCTTGGAAAGGGGAAATGTCTTGTTGCAAGCGGCTTGTAATAAAATTGCCCCAAGACATTGAATTTTTAAATTCAACATAAGTGTTTTGTCCGCTACCTTTCAATGAATAGTTCTTAACCTGATAACCTAAACTGCTAAGAAAACCGTCAATTTGGATTTCTTGCCCTTTATCATTTCGGATAGTGCCCGCCGCCATTACAGGAACATTCAACCCAACTGTATCGCGCATATATTTGAAGAAAGATGTCCAGTAAAGTTCGCCAAGAAAACCCTTTGCAGAAGCACTGCTAACATTCAAATCATAGAATAACTACCAATTATTACTAAGTTCTTTTGCGATATAAGAACGAGCTGGCTCCCCAATTGAGAATGATACATTTAAATCTTTAACAATTGCGTCATAGATTTTGGAAGTATCAATTAAAGCACCGCTTTTAGCTTCGCCTTCTATCTGTGAAATATAAGACCAGAGACGTTCTTTATAAGATGCAGGTGTATTTTCGTCAAATGAAATACGCCATTTAGTGCCTGATGCGCCTGAAGCGTTTTTCCCTTTCCCAATTTGTTCAACACTAATGTAACCGCTTAAACCTTTCATTTGTTGACCAAAATCACCTTGGCGATAGGTGTTTTTCCCAACTTTTTGAAAAGAACGTTTAATTGCACGAGTTGAAGTACCAGTTGCTTCATTTAAAGCGGAAATCATCATATCAGCTACGCGCAATGCAGTCTAATTAGCAACTTCATTTTCTCTATCTTCTATCCAAAGTTCTGTTAGGCCACTTTTAGCTAGTAATTCATCTGCCAATTTCGTAAATTTAATAGAATCCAATACATCATTAGTTGATGCCCATGCGCCTTTGCTCCCATCTACTAGACGAGCCGCACCGCTTTGATTCCATTTGTTTAAGGCAGATTGAAGTTTTTCAATCGTCATCCCATTGGAGAAGAACTTATTCCATCTATTTTCCAAAGTTAAAATTAAATTATCAAGCCGCGCTAACTATTCTGCAAAAATTTTCTCTTTATTCAACCACAAATTAGTGTGTTTCCATTTACTGTTTATAATGCCCATCAAAGTGCCTTGCGCGCGAATGACATTTTTTATTTCAAGATTTGTTTTTTCATGTACAGATAAATCTGACATTTTGACCTCCTACATACAAAAAATGGGGCAGAAGTTAATCTAACTTCTACCCCACGGCATATATTTTAACAGGCTTTACTCGTTTCGCAAATTTTAAGAAGAACGGAAATGTAATCGTAAAACGAAATTTTCAAACCTGGGGTTGTCTTTCCCTTCCGGCAAAGACAAGTAGGAAAATCCTTTGTAAACTTTATGCCCAAGACGCATAATTATAGCTTCTATTCATATCAAGAAAATTTCGCTGTTTGCGCCTTATTTTTCATACATTACTAATGTATGTCTCAGGTGGGAAACAAGAAGCAAATCATTCATAAAGAACCTCCTATTTCACTTTAGAGAAATACGTTTAAACAAATAACCTTATCATTTCTCGACAGCACCATATTCACTGCCATTATTGCGCGATGGTTCGCTTAACTATTGTTTCCTTCAAAGCGGGAAGGCGATGCTTCATCTCTACGCTTCTAAAGTATGAAGTCTCGGTATTGTTTAAACTGGAAAAATTCGCTTGGCCGTTTATGAAGCGTCTATCACGGCCTCCCCAATTCACGCCGCGTGGAGGCTTTTCCTAATGTGAATCTAGAGTTTTTTGGTCAGAAACTCCGAAACTGTTTAGCGCTGTGGTGCCGACAATGAGGAGGGAAGTCTATCCATTAGTAGCGCTACTAGCACTTTTGATAACAGAGTGCTGAACTGTATGGGCCCGCGAGAACGATTTGAACGTTCACAATGCCTGATAATGAGTCAGGTGAGATACCAGATTTCTCTATCGCGGAACGAAAAAAACAAGAGTCATGAGAATAAAAGATTAAAGGTCTTTTTCATTAGAAACTTTTGCTGTATGACCCTTAAAATGGCGAGGGCGGAGAGTGTACCGTCTCTCATCTCCCGGGTTAGAGCCGGGCATCTTACGGTTTTAGACGACGCCCTGTTTAACTTTCTATAAATATTATAGCAGAAATTTTTCTGAATTTCAAATTTTCAAGTCAAGAATTTTTTGTTCTAAATCAACCCAATCTAATTCAACTAAAACATCATCGGGAGCAAAACCCCAAGCATCCATATAGTTAAAATAGGTATTCAAGTTTAAGCATTGCGCGCCATCACCACGAAAAAGCTTTTCTTCAATAACAATGCCGCCACGCCATTCAAACTTTTTTGGGTCAATATACCTGACCTAAACTGGCCAAGGATAATAAAATTTATCTTCCATTTAGACTCCAAAATTAAGAAGCGGCGGTATGCGTTCTTCCCCTACGCCTAGACGCGCAAAGCGTTGGTCTGCGTAGCCACAACCTCTCCAACATACCTAGAAGCAGTCTCCGCCGCTCTTAACAAAAGAAACACTGTGGAATTTCGGGCACCTCTTCCCCATCGCCACCAAGTCAAGGTCGTTCCAATTATTTCCTTTTATTTCTATAACTCCCGCTTTATAATATTCAATAGTCGCGATGTTCAGTTTTCAAAGAACTTGGTTAACCCAAATTCAAATATGAAAACAAATCTTTAAGACCGCCAAGGTCATTTACATCTACCTTCATTCTGAGACTGCCATAGTCTCTGACAAAGGCATCGCGCAAACTGTCATACTCATTGCGCGCCTTACGAAGCCTATCATAGGCTTCTTCTACTTCAGCCTGCCGCTTAGTGCGTTCAGCCTTCTTCGCGTTTTTGCGTTCCTCTACTGCGCGTTTCTCAGCAAGAAACTTTTCATCCGCTTGCTGACATTCTTCAGCAGTCTTATAGAACTCATTAGTCAATTCACTCATATACAACATCTTGTGTATCTCCTTCCGTTTCTAAAAGTTGTTTACGCAATCTGCGCGAATAGCGTTTAGAACATAAATAATATTCAAATGGTTCCCAGAAGCCATCATCCGCGCAGAGAACCGATTCAAAGAACTCTTCATTCATCAAAATCACGCTCCCTCGTTTGTTTAGGGTATTTTTCTTCAGCTTTGTTACGCCGATTACGAAAAATTTTAGTAGATGGATGCACTTGTCCCCAATCATTACGAATAGACTTGATAACCTCTAATTGGGTGCGAGGTTTAGCCTTTTTCTTTTTACTCATTGGGGACACTCGCCTTCTGGGATTGCAGAATAGCCCAAGCAGGGCAGTCGGCGCAATCAAAGCGGCAACATTTCTTACAAATATCACCGCTTGGCGCCACGCCTGTCTCGTGAAACAAATCGTGCTTGCCGCCAACGCAATCTTGGACTTCAACTGCAAGGCGGTCTTTCAAGTCAAAGGAAAGAAGAGAAAGAAGCTTTTGATAAAGTTCATCAGCTTGCGCCAATGTCAGTTTATCAATAGAGAAGGTAGTCTTGAAATTAGCACGTTTACAGGCCATTCGGTAATCTCCTTTTCACTTTCTATATATATTATAACAGATTTTTCAGGGATTTTCAAAATTTCAAGCTTAGAAAATTCCGTCCTTAAAAGTCACAATTCGGTCAAAACACTTTTGAAGTAGAACTTCAAGCATAAAGTCGGTTGCTGTTAGCAAAGTTTGTCCATTTAAGAACCGAATTAGATTTTTGAAAGTGCCCGCGCTCTGTCCAGAACAGAAGATGACATCTTCACGATTGGAAAGAAAAGTGTCATTGCGCGCTTGTACATTCCAAAGGATTAGCTTGGGAGCTTTACTGTAACCAGCTTGATGGAATTGATAGGTTAGCGTATCCATGAAATCATAAGAGTAACCTGGTCGCATATACTGATCAATTTCCATGTCAGAAATTACGATAAGAGCTTCAGGGAGTTCTTCTTCTGGTACGTTGTAAGCAATGCAAGTGTCTAAAATCTTGCGCATTGCCGCACTCAGATTAGTAGAATAACCGCAACCACGTATTGCCTTTCTAACCGCTACACTGAGGTCATCGTTATCTTTCAAACCAATAAAACGTGGGTCGGAAGTAAAAGTCATAAACTGATTATGAAAAAGGCCCGCATTGCGTTGCGCAAAATAAATGCCCAATCCAATAGAAGTTTCCATTGGCCGTCCTGCCATTGACCCGCTAACGTCAGACATAACAAGAAAATTATGCGCGCCATCTACATAATTGGGAAGTGCTTTCCATTGCTGTTCAACTACATCGGAATAGTGACCAGCTAACACCTCATGAATTAAATCATAGGGGAATAAGGTTGAAGCCTTAATTACTTTATTGCCCTTTTTCACACCTTCAACGTAAGCATTAAAACGTTCAAAGTCATGACGAGAGAAAGCCCTGCAATAGTTTTTCATTGCATAGGAAGGAACGCTTTCATATACGATATCCTCCCACTGCTGTGCCGTCATTTTAACTTCAACTACATTCAAATAGCGGCGCAAGGCAGACATAGTACGACGATAATGAGGTTCGCTCCATCCAAAAGCTTGGCAAGCGCGCCGAGCAATGCGCCGAGTTTCTTTGCTGGAGCTGTTAATGGATTTCATCCACTTTGCCAACAATGTTACAGGCTTACCGTCTTGCATCGCACGAATGTCAGAAGTTAATACTTTCTTAACATACGACCACATTCTATCTTCGCAAGGTGTATCCATCAATGCAAATAAATTGTCCCAACGAGTAAAGAAAGGAACATTTCCCATATTGAACAATGCCATAATGGGATAGTGTACTCCAAGCCAATGATAACAAATCTTGAAAGTGCGACGCTCACCAAGCCCGCCGCCTTCACGAATTGCGCCAATGTAAAACAACAGCCGCAATGCGAGATCGGAATTTTCATAATATGCTTCCGCAAATTTGCTCTCAATTTCAGGAACAGTGCGGCTACGGAGCGCACCGCCCTGCGCGAACAAATCAAGCAAGGCTTCGCCGGTAGTATTGTAAGCAAAAGCACCATTTTCAGTTAAGGTTTTAGTAGTTTCACAACGCATCGCATCAGCAAAATTCATTTCTATACCTCCAAGGCTCGTTCAACCTTCAATTTCTAAATATAGTATAACAAGAATTTTGAGATTTTTCAAATTTTCAAAAAAGAAGGTTCCTAAAAAAGAAACCTTCCTATCATATATATTATATAAAATAAATACTATAAATTTTTTAGTTTAGCAAATTTTCTCTATCGTGAGATTCGCCCATTTGAGAATTTTTGGGTTCAGGTTGAGCTGGCGCGGGCTTTTGCTTAACGAGGTCTTTTGCCAAAGAACAAGCATCATCAATCATCTTGGAAATTTTTTCAAGTGATTCTTCATCAAGTACGAAATTAATTTGGGCAGCGCTAGATTTAATCATGCCCATAACCCATTCTTTCTTTTCGGCGCCTTTAGTGTAGAGTTCTTCAGCTTGCGCCATATAGCGGAAGGTCATTTCAACAAGAGAGTTCCAATTCTTTTCCTTTACTGCGGCTTGAACAGTCTGAACCAATTTAATAACTAGTGGGATACAAATTGCTAAACCGGACAAAATGGAAATAATAGCTTGCAAGTAATCCATTTGTTTTCTCCTTAATCAATAGGTGTTTCATCCGCATCTTCTTGTGCCTGAGCGGATAACAGGTCTTTATATATGTCAGGGTCAATTCCTTTTATTTTAATCAAATTTTCTGCGCGAGCCTTCCAAAAATAGAAGGATGTTGCGATAGTTGTTGAGCCGCCAATGTAAATCAAAAGCGGGTCAATGTTGGTTGGGTCAATAATAACGGCATAAGTGCCGATTACAATACCAAATAAATAACATATCATGAAGATAGTGGAAATTAGTTTGGAATAAGATTCACATAGAGATGGTAGTTTTTTCATAGTTTCTTCGGACTCCCATAAGCTGTCCAAGGTGAAAATTTATGGATTTTCTTATCTTGAAAATTATAAGCGCGTCGGTTAGTGTTTTTAGTTAATTGCAGCCCATACGCGCCGCCAATACATTCAGCGATGTAACCACCGCCGCAATAAATGCCGATGTGGCCATTACGCCAAGCCAAGTCACCTGGTTGTGGAGTTGAAGTAGTAGTGCAATAACGTCCATAGAGGGTGTTAGCATTTGCATCAAAGCCACTTCCTTGAATTTTTAATTTACGCCACACGCCAACAACAAAACCAGAACAGTCACAGCCACCCATTTCATATCCATATTTTTCACACATTTCGCGCATCATATCATCGCGGCCATTATTCCAATATGGGGCATAGCTTTGACGAGCAAAATACTTTTCCAGTTTTGCTTTCGTCATTATATTGGGTTTAAGGTCACTATTATAAAGGTTGCCGCCACGAATGTAGAAAGCATAGAGGCGTTCTGGATTATTGTAGGGGTCAATTGCCCAATTTAAAGCTTCTAAAACGACCTGGCGCCGCTTAGTGCTAACAGTGGCAAGGTCTTTTTCAATCGCTTTTGCGGCAGTAGTGCCAATGTGGGGTGGGATTGTAATGGAAGGAGACGGGGTAGGGCTTGGAGTTGGAGCTGGTTCTGGCTTTTCTGCAAATAGCGCGGCCCACGTCTTAGGCCCAACAATGCCATCAACCTTCAACTTATTATCTTGCTGGAATTTGCGCACAGCTCTATAGCTATCATTGCCATAGCGGGGCAATTTCGCAGATTTAAGATAACCTAACTCTAATAATCTATTTTTTACATAGGAAACATCGTCTCCTATCATATAACGTTTTATTAATCTAGTATACTGCATATAGGAAACCTCCTTTTCCTCCTATAAGAAAGTAGAAAAAAGTTGATTTTCTCTTACTTATATAGTATAATTATATTATAAATAAATAAGGGGGAAATTATGGATTATAATCTATATGATAAAGCATTAGGTGCTTTAACTAGTCATTTACTTTATTTAGCAAACCAGCATGGCGGCGCAATTCAGCTTGGCAATTTTGACCCACATAATAAGTCTCATTTATGTGCTTTGCAATGTGCCAATTTTATTAGGGGTGCAATTCCGACCACAACAATTGAAATTGAAATGTCATTCCTGCCTTGGTTATTCCACAAGAAATTTCGGGAATGTAAGCGCGCACGTCATATAGAAAAGACAAGCGTATTGCTTAAAATTGTAGAAGAAGCTAACCAATTCAATCCAACGATTTGGGAGGAAATATATAATGCCTATTACGATACCCGAAGAAAATCCTAAAATTGAAATCTATTGTGATGGTGCTGTCAGTAAAAACGGCAAAAATGATGCAGTAGGAGGATGGGGCTTCGCTATTTGGATAAACGATATTCTTTTTCATGAATCATTTGGAAAAGTTGAGCATCGCGCCACTAATCAACGATGTGAATTGCTAGCCGCGATTAATGCTCTTGATTCGGTGGTGACTTCAAAATATGAAATATCTGTTTTTTCAGATAGTGCTTACCTTTGTAATGCCTTTAATGATAAATGGTTTGACAAATGGAAGATAACTGGATGGCTTAACAGCAACAATCAGCCAGTTGCTAATCAAGACCTATGGGAAAAACTAATGCCTTACTATTATAATAAATCCATTCATTGGGTGAAAGTAAAGGGCCATTCTAATAATGCCAGAAATGAATATGTAGATTCATTAGCTGTCCAAGGGCGTTTATCTTGAAAATTTGACAAATCAATTCAAAAGGGCGTATAATCTAACACAGGGGAACTCTTTTATATAAATAAAAAGTAAATACCCTACCTAAGATAAAAATATTATAATATTATAATATTATATTATATATATAATAAGAGAGTTAGCGGCCATTGTAATAGCGGCCGCCATTAAGGAGCAATTATGAACATTTACATTATCAATGGAAGCGCGACTAGCGGCAAGTCTACTTTTTGTAAACAAGTGTGCCGTCTCATTTACCCATATGGAGAAGAATTATCCACTGTTGATTTAGTGAAGAAGTTAGCACAAGAAGCTGGCTGGGATGGTAAGAAAACACCAGAAGCACGGCGTGGCCTTTCAAATTTGAAAGATGTGCTAACAGTTTGGCTAGACGCGCCAGTTAATGACATTAAAAAATCCATCCGCAATAAAGTTTGTTGGTTTGAATCCTACGGGATGGACATTGAGAAATTGACTTTCTTTATTAATGTTAGAGAACCAGATGAAATTCGGCGGCTTTGTGAAGAATTTAATGCAAAGTCAATTCGTGTAATTAGAGACAGCGCCGATAACGCCTGGGCTTCTAATCATGCAGACGCAGATGTCAAATTTTATAATTATGACATTTATATTAATAACAATGAAGGGTTAGAGCAATTAGCAATGACCGCCATGGATTTTGTAAAAAAAGAAAATTTGCCATTAAGAAAAGGCACCTTTAAATTTGACGAAAATTGGAATTTCAGGTATAATAATATTATAGAAAAATAAAAGGAGAAATTAAATGCTCGGCTACATTGATGGTTTTGACTTTAAAGAAATGGAACCTCAACGTTATTGGGCACCGCCGCAGAGCTGGCCTGATGAAAAGAAAAAGACTACAACTAAAATGAGAGTCTTTAGCGGTGAATTTTGGGGCGCTGAAAAGAAAGATGGCTATTTCATGAAATTCGTAAAGGACGACGAAGGGAACATGATGTTACTTAGCCGCTCGCGCAATGTAAAAGGCGAGTTTCCAAACAAGATTGAGTGGGTGCCTCATCTTCAACCTTTCTTTGATAAAATTCCCAACGGAACGTGTTTTCTTTGCGAAATTTATTTGCCTGGGAAGCCGGGGTCTTCTAACATCACAACTTTGTTGGGTTGCTTAAAGGACAAAGCAATTCAGCGGCAGCAATCAACAAATAACTTTCTCCGTCTTTATATTTTTGATGTGTTAGCATACAGGGGAGAAAGTTGGATGGTGCGATGCGCGAAAGACCGATTTGATTCTCTTCAATTTCTAGGGAGGCTCTATGAAGATAAGTTTTGCTACTTCGCTGTATACTACAATGGCGTAGAACTTTGGAATAAAATTCAATCCTATTTAGCGGCTGGTCTTGAAGGCGTTGTCATTACCCGTGATGGCGCGCTGTATCAACCAGGTAAACGACCTTCTAAGGATTGTCAGAAGGTGAAAAAGGAAGTGCGGCAGACTATTGACCTTGTTGTACTGGGTGCTAACTCACCTACTAAAATTTATACCGGCAAGTCAATGGAGACATGGCCGTATTGGCAGAATACGAAAACCGGAGAATTGCTTCCTGTTGCTTCTCACTGGCGCGAATGGTATGATGGCGTGCCTATTGAACCCATTACCAAACCTTACTATAATCGGTGGGCAGGCAGTTTAGTACTTGGCGCAAAGCGCAATGGGAAAATGGTGCCAGTCGGAAATTTGTCTGGCCTAACAGAAGAAGTTCTTGAAAATTGGCGGGACTATGTTGGAAAAGTAGTAGAAGTCGGCGCGATGGAAGTTCTAAAAGATGAGGATGGGGATTTTTCAGGTTTGCGCCATCCAAAATTTATTTGTTGGCGAGAAGATAAAAATGAAGAAACAGCGACGACATGGGAGGAGTTGAGTGGTAATGTCTAATGAGATGAAAGATTGGCTGCTTGAAGAAGTAGAAGAAGATCGGCTTAACAATGAATTTTGCAAGCTCCATCCGTGGGCGCAAGCTAGAAATTTTCAGGGCGAGCCAATTTCTGGCACCAATATGCTTGAAGATTTTTTGGAGGGCTGGCGCAAAGCATTTGGAGATTCTTTTGTAAAGGAAATGGATGCGGCCTACGCAACATTGCCGGATGATGAAAAGAAGGATTTTTACTTTGTCCAGGTTAAAGAAAAATACGGCAGGCTGACTATTTATCCAACTTATTACAATGATGAAATCAGCGCGGTTCTTTCTAAGTATGAAGATTTGAGTTGGGAAACTTGCTGTGAATGTGGAGCGCCAACTAAATTGCATACTACAGGCTACATCACTCCACTTTGCCAGAAGTGCGCTGATAAGTTAGGTCTAAATGTTAAATCCAGTGTCTCGCTATGAAGCTAAAGTCATAACAATTTTGCAAAAGGCCGGGATTGCGTTTGAAAAAGAAAAACGCTTTTCCGACCTTCATTATGGTTATTATCGTTTTGACTTTTATTTACCTCTTTATAATTGTTGTATTGAAGTGAATGGTGAACAGCATTACCGATTTACAAAGCATTTCTATCGTTACCAGCAAGATTTTTGGAAAGCGCAATGGCGCGACCGACAAAAAATTTCTTATTGTCTGGCGCATGGAATGGATTTATATTGTATTCCATTTTGGGACATGGATAAAATTTCGCACATTGGAGAATTGTTAAATCCAATTTACATTGCCCATTCAAAATTTCACAATGATGAAGCGTGGAGAAGGCATAAAAAATCCTGATATAGGATACTTCTAACTGTAGGGAAATTCTTGTTTGGAGGTTCCATGAATGGAATATGTTCGGGATATTGCCTCTCTTGTTAGTTTAGCAATAGCAATATTTACCCTGTTTGGTTTGTTAACAACCCATGGGCATGATTTTCTTGCTAAAATCTATAAAAAGCATAATGCGGCTATTTTAGAGAATGATTAGCATTAGAACGATCAAATTAAATATTTGATTGAAATGGTGATGAATTTAGCTGAACGCTCAGATATCAATGAAGCTGTCGCTCGGCAAAATTTAAGAGATAAACTTAAAACTATTTATTACCGTTATTGCGACAAAAAAGTCATTCCTCTTTATGAAAGAAAAACCGCCGATTCAACTTATAAAATTTATAGTGAAAAGTTGAATGGTAACAGCTATGCAAAACTAATTTACGATGAAATAGTGAGCTGGGATATTGACCCCACAGGCCACGTTCCAGAAGATGACGAAGATGGAGAGAAAGTTTGACTTTCTCTCTTTTTTATGTTATAATAGGAATAGAAAAGTGGAGGAAGGAGTTAATGGAGATTTTTCTAATAGTTTTAGCTGTTTTAATTGCGGCGGGCAGTTTTCTTTATGTTTATAAACAGAATCGGGCATATCGCGCGAAGTGGGAAGAGCTTGATGCGGCAAGCGAAAAAGTCGTTCAACAGTCTGAATTAGTTAGGCAAAAGAATGAAGAACTTGAAGAGCGACTGGCCGCAACTGAAGAACTTGATGTTCTTTAGAATGAACTGCGAATTGCAAAGCAAAGTCGCGACACTCTTAATGCGGATATTTTAAAAAGGAAAGAAGTTGAAGAACAAAAGGATTTTTATCGTGTTCAACTTTCTGATTCTGACCATAATGATATTCAAGTTTTGAATGAAGTGCGGCTGAGTCTGCGCAAGCCTGAAATTTTAAACAAATTTATTTACGATAATTATGTGGCGCGCCCTGCAAAAGAAATGGTGAAAAGAGTGTTGCAAAACCGAAAAATTTGCGGCATTTATAAAATCACTTACATTCCTACCGGAGAAATCTACATTGGAAAGTCAGTTGACGTAGGGACACGATGGGCCGCGCATTTGAAAACGGCTTGCGGACTTGAAGCTGCGGCAGACTCAATGTTTCATAGAGCATTGGCGCGCTATGGAGTAGATAAGTTTACTTGGGAACTATTAGAAGAATGTAGTAAGGATGAAATAAATGCCAGAGAAAAATACTATATCCAATTCTTTGATACAACTAGATTCGGTTTCAATCAGCGAATTGGTTAAGAAAAAAGATTTTGAATTGACCGCAGCGCAAAAGCTTATTATCAATGCGCCAGAGCCAAGAATTGCTATAGAAGCATCAGCTGCGGCGTTAAAGACTACAACTTTAACCGAACGAGTTCGTCATTTACTAAAGAAAGGTCATGAACCTTCTAAAATTGCTGTTATTACATTTACAAGAATGGCGGCCTCTGAGCTTGTAACCAGATTGGGGGATGATAATTCTCCTGAAATGTTCGTTGGCACCATTCACTCTTTAGCGGGCCATTTTCTTTCAAAGAATGGGCATGGTGATTTACTTCCCAAAATTTGTGAAAGTGTTGAATTTGATAGATTGTTTGAGCTTTGTGAAGAGTTTGGGTTGGACATTTCAAGTGAATTTGATACAGTTTTGCTAGATGAAGCGCAAGATAGTCCCGCCAATCAGCTTCACTTTATTTTTGATATGATGCGGCCAGCGAATTTTTGTATTGCTTTTGATGAAAAACAGACAATTTTCTCTTTTAATGGCGCGAACCCACAACTTTTACGTGTTTATTTGGAAAGAGAAGAAGCGGTTTTCTATCCTTTAAAAGAAAATTTCCGTTGCGGCAGTAGAATTTTGGATTTTGCCCGCGCAATCATTAGGCGTGATGGCTATATAGATGATTCAATCGCGGCGCGAGGTGTTGAAGGGAAAGTTATTGGATGTGATTGGAATATTTCTTTATTGAATGATTATGTCAAGAAAGATGGGTGTTTTGGAGATTGGGCCATTCTTACCCGAACGAATAAGGATTTGGCACTAATGGCTAATATACTTAATCGTTTAGAAATTCCTTATATTACTTTCAAACAAAGCGAAATCACTCGGGCGGAATTAGTTGGCGCAATGAAAACTAATAGAGTTAAACTTCTTACAATTCACTCATCAAAGGGGTTAACTTTCAATAAAGTTCTGGTTTACAATCCAGTTTGGTTTGGAGACGACGCTGTTCGTATCAATTACGTGGCGGCGACGCGCGCAAAGGATTTACTTTTGTGGTGTAATAATGCACCGAGAAAAAGAAGAACAAAAAAGAATGATTATGAAGGAAGATGTAAATCATGGGAGTAATGGCTGTTTTTATTTGTTGTGTGCTTTTGTTGGGCATGGTGATTGGGAAGTTGGTTAATGATGATAATCATCATTATAGATATTAAAAAAAAGACTACACAAATTGTGTAGTCTTTTTCCATTTATGATTTTATAACTTTAAACACAGAAGGCTGAATTTCAATAGCCTTATAGCCAGGTGCTACAAAAGACCCCTTCATTGCATCGTCGCCTTCTTCAGGACTCCATCCATAAAAGGTGCCGCCATAGACCAGAATGGATTCCATTGAAGTGCCATTTTTAACATTTAGAAGTGGAGTTTGTTTTTCACCTTCTGCCATTTTGTATTCACCGCCGTAAATGCGCACGGTAGAATTTTCAGCATAGACACATTCACCTGCGCCTTCACTACAGAGATAGGTGCCGCCATAAATGTTAATTTTCGCATCGTGGTAAGCGCTTACGGGGATTGTGTTTTGGCCTTTGCCAGAACTTACGATGCCGTTACCGCGAATTTCCATTTTTGCACCGTTTTGTGCGCAAAGTAGCCAACTAGAACATTCAGCAGTGGCTTCAATTTTTTTGTCATTTAAGTCAACTTCTACATTGACTTTCCCATCAGCAGTAATTTCACCTGCGGCCGCGATGTCATTGGCAACAATTAGGTTTTTACCTTCTTTAATGGCGGCGGTTGCAGAGGCAAAATCAGCAGGTTGAGCAGTGCCGCTAACCAAACTGTCTAACATAGACATCAGAACTTGGGGATTTGTATTTTCAGGAGTTTTTAGTATATATGAGAGAATTTGATTTTTAGTCATTTCTGATACCTCCTATCGTAATTCTCCAATTAGAAGTCAAGAAAATTGATTTTTCTCTTACTTTATGGTATACTTTATTATATAAATGAAAAGGAGAAAATTATGAAAAAGATTTATCGTATCGTTAATCAATGTAGCGAAGATTCTTCTGTTGAACTATTTGAATTGAGAGAAAAGGAAGCTGAATTTTTAGAGACAATTTTTCAAAAGATAAATAACGATTCTCTTGATTCATATGCGCCGACGCTTTCTATTGAGCAGGTAAACTTAAAGGGTATTGGCTGGCGGCGGTTTGATGATAGATATTTTGCTAAAGATTGGATTGAAACTTTCGGAATGGGAACCGAAAAAATTTGTGAACTTAATGGTAAATTTTATGTTAGGAGTAACTGGGAATGACAGACCAAGAAAAGCGTGAGCAGTTAATTAAGTCCTACGAAGGACAAATTACCTATCTCCACAAACGAATTGAAAGAGATAAACGTAGAATTGCTACGAATCGGAGAGTAAAGCGCGACCCCGCAGATGATATTATTCATAGCGAGTGGTTGATTGAAAAGTGGCAGGAAAGAATTGATATGTGCCGCAATGGTGTGCCGCTAGAAGAATTTGTTGGGAAAAGTTTGCCGAGGAAAGGTGAACCGAAAGTGCGGCGCATTAAGCCTAAGAAACCCAACAAGAAGAAAAAGAAGAAGGGGAACTTAAAAGTTAATGAAACTAAAGAATTGTCCTAATTGCGGCGCGCCATATGATTTACGGCGAGACAGTTGTCCTTATTGTGGTACATTTTATTTAGATTTAACTTCTTTTGATTTAAATTCCGAAGAGCCTATTTTTCTTCGTTTGAAGGCTAGATTAAATGAAACTCCTGTTCTAATTACTCAAAAAGTAAAAATTGTTCCTGGTGCTTCTATTACGTTGGGCAGTTCAAGTCAAGAATTTTACTGTGGAGTCGGATATCAAAAAATAGGCAGCTTTGTTTCAGAACAATCAGTAGATACTATAATATCTTTTGTAGGCGTTCCTTTTGAAAGTGGGGAATTAATGAGAGTTGAGGTGATGAAAGAGTGAGTTATAATGCAAACGATATAGTCTCTCTTAGTGCTGGTGCAGCTTTTCGTACTAAAATTGGTATGTATTTGTCTGCCGACAGGCAAGAGGCAATCAATCTTGGTTTGCGCGAACTAGTTGTAAATGTTCAAGATGAATTTGAAGTTTTCAAACCGGCAAATCCTCTTCTCAAAATTGAACTTTTTACTGACAGCCGCACAATTAGAGTCAGCGATAATATGCGCGGTATTCCTGTTGGTGTTCGTGATGATGGGATTAATTCTTTAACTGCCGCTTTCCTCATCCCCCATTCTGGCGGCAAACATCAAGAAGGTGCCTATGTGAGTTCGGTTGGGTGCAATGGTGAAGGAAATAAAGTTGTCTGTCATACGGCAAAGTGGTTGGAAGTTGAAGTTCATCGTGATGGGAACAAATATTTTCAGCGTTTTGAGAGTACAGATGAAGGGGCAGTGCCATTGTCTGACGTAAAAATCAGTCCAGAAAAGAACCAAAAAACAGGAACAATCATAACCTATTGCCCAGACCCCAAAGTCTATGGAGATATTTTCATTGATGTAGAGCAGTTGCGCGCGATGTTAAGAGAAATGTCGTATTTTACAAAGGGGCTGAAAATTGAACTCTTTGTTGATGGCGCGAAGGAGCTGTTTTACTCTAAGAATGGTCTGATTGATGGCCTAAATTCTGAATTTGCGGTCGGGAAGCCTTTTTCCTATACTGACAAAATTGATGATTGTGAGGTTGAGCTAGCTCTGCAATGGGTAGGGAAGAAAGGCGAAATTAAAGGTTATGCAAATGGCCTCTATATGCCCGACGGCGGTGCCTTTATTAGTGCTTTTAAAACGTCTTTGACAAGAACTTTTAATAGTTTGGCAAAGCAAAAGTTTTCTGGCGACCAAATTCGCGATTGCTTGAATGGGTTTGTGTCTGTAAAAGTTCGTTCGGGCCAGTTCTCTAACCAGGCTAAGACAGCTCTTGCCAATAAAGAAGCGGGCACCGCAACTTCTTCTGCGATTACGAACTGTCTAAAAGATTTCTACAATAAGCGGCGCGCGGATTTTGATAAGATTGTTGAGGTTTTGTCTAAGATTACAAAGGCTGAAATGGCGGCTGAGCGTGCGCGTCAGGCAATTCTTAATCATGAAAAAGAGCAAAAAGCCAATGAGAAAAAAAAGCTCTTGAACTATGATAAACTTCGTGATGCACGCAAGCTTGGTAAAGACAGTATCCTTCTTTGTGTAGAAGGTCTTGCTGCTGGCGGTTCTATGTCTATTGGTCGCGATCCAAATACATATGGTATACTGATGCTAAGAGGCAAAGCAAAAAATCTTCTGAAAGCAACAATTGAAGAAGGTTTGGATAATGAGGAAGTAAAACTTCTTCTTCAAGCGTTAGGAATTATATATGGAAAGCCCTATAACTCAGAAAAGCTCCGTTATGGGCGAGTCGCCCTCGCTGTCGATAGCGATTTCGACGGCAGCCACATCGGCCTTCTTTTAATGGCAATGTTGCAAGTCCTTGCGCCGCAATTTCTGAAAGAAAACCGCCTTCTTTGGCTTCGCGCACCAACCTGTAAAGTTGAAACAAAAACAAAAATATATTATTATTATAACGAAGAAGAGTTCCGTAATCATCCAAAGGGGAACATTACTTTTTTTAAGGGCCTTGGTCAAATGACAGATGAAGATCTAAAAAATTCCATGTTTAATAAAGAATGGCAGCATTTGGAACCTATTACATATAGTGAAGAAGGCATACAGACCCTGCTTGAATTAATGAGCGAAGATGTTGAACCAAGAAAAGAATTTGTATTCAATAATATTGATTTTTCAAAATTTGAGGTGGAATAATGGCGGATATCAAGAAAATAGTAGAAGATAGCTTTGCTCGTTATGCCGGTAATGTCATTATGAATCGTGCCATATGTGATGCGCGCGATCTTTTAAAGCCCTCTGCGCGGATGCTTATGTACTGTCAAATGACTATTACAAAAAATATCCCATCTAAGCCGTTTATAAAAAGTGCTCGCGTTGTTGGTGACGCACTAGGTCACTATTATGAACACGGCGATAGTAGCTGTTATGGAACTTATATGCGGATGAGTAAGCCATTTGCAATGCGCTACCCGTTAGAAGATTGTCAAGGCAATAATGGGACTTTGAACAATACTTCTGATGAGGCGTCAATGCGTTATACTGAACTTCGTCTTAGCCCTCTTGGCTACAGTCTTTTTGGAGATATTGATAAAGAAACAATTCTTGAATGGAGTAATAATTTTGATGAAACTGAAAAATATCCAAAAGTTGCTCCATCAAAAGGATACTACAATATTTGTAATGGAACAGTTGGTCTGGGCATTGCGCTAAGCAGTTCTATTCCTCAGTTTAATCTAAGAGAAGTAAATGAAGCCCTCATTAAACTTCTTTGGAACCCTAATATTCCCTTTGAAGAAATTTGTGTTATGCCTGACTATGCAACCGGGGCCATTCTTTTAAATGCAGATGAAGTGAAAAAGAGCCTTGAAATAGGCTCGGGTGCGGCAGTTAAGCTTCGTTCTGTTATTGAATATGATAAGTCAAAACGTGTTTTAATTGTTAGAGAGCTTCCTTATGGGGTTTATACCGAAACTATTAGCGCGCAAATTCAAAAACTTTTGGAAAAAGAACCAAATTGCGGAATTGATAATGTCAACGACGCTTCTCATAAGAAGCCAGATTATGAAATTTATTTGACTAAAAACGCTTCTGTGGAAAAAGTTTTAAAACTTTTATATAAAGAGACTTCTCTTGAAAATTTTAGTGGAATAAATATGACAGTGTTGGTTGATGGGAAAAAGCCGGCTGTTCTTGGACTGCGGGAACTCTTTCAAATTCACCTTAATCACGAAGCCATTGTCTATCGTCGCGGCTTTGAGTTTGATTTGCGTAAAATCAACGCGCGCCTTCACATTTTAGAAGCTCTCTTTAAAGCCTATGATGCAATTGATGAAGTAATTACCACAATAAAAAAATCTGCTTCAACAGCGGCAGCTAATGCGGCACTTCAAAAACTTCTCTCTATTGATGAAGTTCAAGCCAAAGCTATTTTGGATTTGAAGCTGTCTCGGCTTTCCCGTTTAGACATTTCCAAACTTAGAGAGGAAAAAAGTGACCTTTTGAAGGAGAAAAGCCGAATTGAAGCTATTCTAAGTGACGAAACGCTTCTTAAAAAGGAAATTGAAAAAGGACTGCGCGAAGTTGCAGAAAAGTTTGGCGACGCGCGCCGCACTCAAATTCTCAATCTGGAAGAAACCGAAGAAGGCGAAGTTATTGAAAAGAAACGCTTATCCGTTTCTTTTACAAATAAGGGTGGTGTCTTCTCCAACGAAATTTCTTCTCTTTGTACTCAAAAAAGAGGTTCAGTTGGAACTCGTCTAAAATTGGAAAAAGGTGAATACATTGTAGAAAATGTTGTGGGCGATAGCACCGAACTCGCTCTACTTTTTACTTCCAACGGCTTGTGCCGAAAAATGGCACTAGGCGATTTCAAAATCGGAGAAAAAGACTACTTACAGCTTGATGAAGGAGAACAACTTTGCGCCGCAACAGTAATGGCATATAAGGATTATGTTCTTTTTGCTACTCGCAATGGAATGGCAAAAAAGACTTTGCTGTCCAATTTTAGCGTTGGCCGCAATTCAGCTGTGAAATCATTAACTTTGGCAGAAGGCGATTCACTTGTTTCTGTTTGTTTCTTGAATAAAGAACGGATTGGAATTTTGACGAAATGGGGAAATTTTGTTATGATTAAAAGTGAAGATGTGAGAGAAGTGGGACGTGTGGCGCAAGGCGTTACGGGGATTCGTCTTAAAGAAGGCGATGAAGTTGTGTCAGTACGCGCCATTCCTGACTCCACAATTGAAATTCTTTCTGCAACTTCTAATGGCGACGCAAAGCGCACCTCCATTACGGAATATAGTGTACAAGGACGAGCAACAAAAGGCAATAAAATACAAAGCGGAGCGCAGTTTGGAGATTTTTATCCTTTAACAAATGAGAGCGAAATTCTTGCAAATGGGACGTCTACACAACTTTGCCTTCCAATTGCCGACATTCCTCTGTATGGCCGCGCAGCACAAGGCGTCCGTCTAATGAAATTGAAGCCAAACGAAAAATTCCTCAGATTTTCATCAATTTGAAAATTTGAAAACTTAAACAATTAGTGCTATAATATATATAGAAAGTGAGACAAGCGCTCACCGAAAATAAACTATCCGCCAGATAACAAGCGGACAAAGAAAAGGAGATTATTTATTATGAAGCTAACCGAAAAGCAGACCACTATCATCAACTACCTAAAGGACAACGGCGGCCAGGCCAATATGCTTGATATCTGCGAAGCAACTGGTATCCCTGTGAAGAGCATGAACGCTCTAGTGACTAATCTGGGTGTTGCTAAGGACGGTTCTGTGAGCAATCGCGCTAAGGGTCTTGTAAGCTATAAGAAGGTTCCCGTTGAAGGCGAAGAGAAGCCCGCCAAGATCGTGTTCCTAACTGATGCTGGCATGGCTTGGACTCCTGCCCAGAACGAAGAAGTAGCTGAGTAAAAAGCTTTTAATATGTGGCGGCCCTCAATAACGAGGGCCGTCTTTTGACCAGAAACGACAAGTAAAAGGAGAAAATAAAGTAAAATGAGGCAAAGTGAAAATATTGTTTGGATTGAAGGTATTCTTTCTGAGGTCAACCTAAAGAATGGTTCCTATGTGAAAGAAGGTAAGACTGTTGAATATATTTCTGGCGATATCACCGTTCTGGTTGAACAAGAAGTCAACGGCATCCCCGAAGAAAGTTTTATTCCTGTTTCTTTCTTCTCTAATCGTTATAACAAAGACGGGAAAGTTAACCCTTCCTATGAGAATTTGAGTCAGGTTCTAACCAACTACACTTCTATCGCAGCTTGCGGTGACAAAGAGAAGGCAGACAAGATTCGCATTACAAAGGGTGCAATTGATGTAAACGATTTCCCCAATCGTGAGGGCAAGATGGTATCCACGCAGCGAGTGCGCGCTAGTTTTGTTTCCAAAGTAGTGGGTGAGTTTACACCCCAAGCTCGTTTTTGGGTTGACCTTTATCTTGTAGAATCTAATTTTGCAACAGATGAAGAAGGTGTTGAACTTGAACCTAAGAAGCTCAATACTCGCGGCCTTCTGATTGGTTGGAATGATAGAGTTGATGTTGTAAATTTTGTTGCAGCTTCTCCTAACACAATTGATGTTGTGCGGGGGCTAGAACCCAATTATATTTATCATCTAACTGGCCGCCTGAATTTTGCGGCACAGCAGGCCGTTAAGAAGGTCAATGCTGGTGGTTTTGGTGAAAGCACTGAGAAGCCTTATACGAAAGTAAATCGTGAATTTATCATCACCGGCGGCAATGACATTCCTCTGGAAGATGAGTTCACTCCCACTGAAGAAGAAATTCGTACTGCGCTAGCCGCACGCAAGGTTCGCATTGAACAAGCTATTGAAAAGGCAAAGAATCGGACAAAGGCAACTCCTGCGCCTGTTGCGAAAGCTGGTTTAGACCTCGGTTTTTAATGGAGGTCTAAACTATGGCAAGAGTAGATTTATTGTCTCTACAAAAGAATGTCATCTCCAGAGATTTGCGCGGTAAATATATTCTGCTTGCCGGTGCGCCTAAAATTTTGGGCTGAAACTTAGTAATAAGTTTTAACAAAGTAGTAAAAAACTGGAAAGCTAAGTCTGAAAGGATATGCTAATCAGACCTGAAGGTTAGTAGTAAAATATTAACCAGGGGCAACGCACAGAAAGAAAACTCTTATAAAATTTTTTATATGATGGAGGTCGTCCAATGGAGGACATCGTTGAACTTCAAATTGTTCAGGAATATAGAAATGGGGAAACATTAAAAAATTTAGCGCGTAAAAATCATGTTGGTTTTTACAAAATTACTGATATATTAGATAAGTACAATATACCTCATAACCGAAAAACCAAGAAAGAAGCTAAAAAACGAGCTTTTCTAGCTCAAAGTGAAAAAGTTATTAAGTTTTATCTTGCGGGGAACGGACTCAATAAATGTGCAAAAAGATTTCATGTTTATTCTCGTGATATAAAAAATTTATTACAAGAGAATAACATTCATATTCGTTCATATCAAGAAGTATTAACAGCTAGAGAACGAGATGAAGATTTCTTTAAGAAACAAACGCATGAAATGGCATGGCTGGTTGGGTTCCTAGCTTCTGATGGAAGTATTAGTCAAAAAGGAAATGGAATTACGATACAACTTTCTCAAAAGGATGAAGAGATTTTACAAAAAATTCGTTTCCTTTTAGGGATAAATAATTCAATTACTCATTATACCACAAATACTGGCTTTGATATTGCTAGCTATAGGTGGTCAAGTAAAACTCATAAGGCTGATTTGGCAGAGTATGGAGTAATACCAAATAAAACTTTTATGCTAAAACCACCTTATAAGTTGGAATCCAATTATTATCTTGACTATATTCGGGGTTATTTTGATGGGGATGGTAGTATAAATCTAATAAAAAATGCCAATGGACGAGGAAAAGGTAATTTACGATGGCAGGTTTGCTCGGCCACTCCTGAAATTTTAAAATTCATTCTTGATACTTTTGAAAAGAATGGAATCCCTAGTGTAAATATTCAAAAACGGCAACAAAAACATCCCTTGTATGTTATTTCGTACTCATCGTCTTCTACGCGAAAAATTTATGATATTCTTTATAATGAAAGCTATATGTTCCTACAAAGAAAAAAAGATCATTATGAAGAGATTTTATCAGAAGTAGATGCTTTATAAGAGAAAATATTTCCATGAGACTACTGGGCCGTTCATCGGTCTAAAAGATGTGCTTTTCTTGCGGGAAACCGTAAGTAGTTATAGGATAAAAAGCCTATAAAATGTAAAACTAAAAAAATTGGCAAAACGGAATTTTGTTGTGAATCAGAAGACGCGCTTATCTTAGCTACTGAAATTGGGACTAATGCTCAAACAAATGCTTGTGTTCAACCTATAGAGAGTTGGTCGGACATTATCAGTGCTCTTCGTCAATTAGACAATGAAATGGTTAAAGAAAAATTCAAGACTGTTTGCATTGATACTGTCGGTATTATGTTTGAGCTTGCAGAACAATTTGTTTGTATTCAAAATGGAGTAAGCAAGATAAATGATATCCCATATGGCGGCGGATATACTCAAAGAGATAAGGTCTTTGAGAACGCCCTTCGTAAAATTACCATGATGGGATATGGTTTAATTATGACTTGTCATCTTAAAGAGATTTATGATGAAGAAGGTAAATTAATTAGTGCAAAACCAGATCTAAATAACAGATGTTTAAAAATCGTCAATGGCCTTGTTGACGTTATATCAGTCATTATTCAGACCTGGAATGAAAAGGGTGAAAGTGAGCGTTGGGTTCAGACTCGCTCTACCCCCACTATTGCAGCGGGGTCGCGGTATAAATACCTCGCGCCACGTATTCCCTTCGGATTTAAGGAGTTTGAGGCAGCTCTCGCTAAAGCGATTGATATTGCTGAAGAGCGCGGGGCTGTGGTTGTAGATAAAAAGCCTGTTTTTGAAACTCAAAAGCTTGATTATCCTTCTATTATGAATGAATGTCGTAAGATTTGGACTGAAAAGGTTGAGTCTGCGGCAACAGAAGAAGAAAAAGCTAATGTGGTTCGTGCGATGTCTAAAAAGGTTGAAATGATTTTTGGCCATCCGACAAAGCTAAGTGAAGTTCTTGAAGAGCAAGTTGACCTTTTGAATCTTGTCCTTCAAGACCTGAAAGAAATGCAATAAAATAAAGCTAGACCTCTATCTCAAACGATAGAGGTCTTTTTGAATTTGACTTTCCTTGAATTTTATGATATAATAAAAGAAAAAGGAGGTTAGAATGGCTGGAAAGAAACACGTTGTAAAATGTCGTTATTGTCAAAACTACTTTGATGCTAGCGCGGAACCTTTTGTAATGCCAAGCAAAGGTTGGTATTACCATGAAAAGTGCTATCAAGATTTTAAAGGCGACCTTACAGATGATGAAAAATGGAAGGAACGCATTTATGACTTTATTTCTCATGACCTCAAAAAAACTTACGATTACTATTTGTGCGAAGCACAAAGAAAAAAACTTTTAGCAACTGGTCGCACCAATAAAGGCATCTATTTCGCACTCCGATATTTTTATGAAATTAAACATGGCGATTGGGCGCGCGGGCACAATTCAATTGGGATAGTTGAGTACATATATAATGAGGCTTGCGATTATTGGTATGCTCAAGAATTAAATCATAGAGGTGTTGTTCAAGCAATAGAGGAACAAATTGGACAGCAAGAGCAACAAACTAAACGATTTGTTAAGAGAAAGAAAAATCGTGAGAAAAATGATTTTGAGGAACTATAATGGAAGATAAAAATATCCCCATTCAAATCATTGGGTCGCTAATGAAGCACCCGCAATTTTTAAGTCAAAGTGACAAATATAATTTGTCGCCAGACGATTTTGATACAAAACTTTATAAATTTTTATTCCGCGCCATTGAGAATCTTTATAAACAAGGCGCTAATCGTATTGCGCCCGCTGACATTGAATCTTATTTTCAAACAATTGAAGTGGCAAAAGCACTTTTTGAAAGAGAAAATGGAATTGAATTTCTTCAAGATTGTGAGTATTTGGCGGACGAAGGAAATTTTGATGTTTACTATAAAAGATTAAAGAAGTTTAATTTACTTCGGGAACTTAGTAAAGAAGGATTCCAAACAAAAGAATTTTACAATCCAAACTTGGCTGACCCCGCCGCGATTGATACAAATGCTCGCTTTGAGGAACTTGAAATTGGCGATATCATTGATGAATATAAGAAGAAGATTTTAAAGGCTGAAAAGGACTTTTCTCCTAATGAAGCAACTGAAACCAGAAGTGCCTTTGATGGGATGGAGCAAGTTCTAATTGATGCCGAAGAAGGCAACGATATTGGACTGCCATTGCAAGGAGCAATCTTTAACGAAGTTGTTGCTGGTGCGCGAAAGGGATGTTTATATATTAGGTCAGCGGCTTCGTCTGTAGGTAAATCAAGAAGTTCAGTTGCCGATTGCTGTTTATTAGCCTTTCCAACTCGTTATGAACCAACTCAACAAAAGTGGGTTCAGACAGGTAACTGCCAAAAGGTTCTTTACATTGCGACCGAGCAAGATTTTGGTGAAATACAACGAATGATTTTGTCTTATTTGACCGCGATGCCAGAAAATAGACTTCGTTATGGCAATTTTAATGAAGATGAAAATAGGCGACTGCGACAAGCGATGGCAGTACTGGAAAAATATAAGAACAATTTGTTCTTGGTGAGGATGCCGAATCCTACAATTGCTCTTATTAAAACAATTATTAGAGAGAATTGTTTGACAAGAGGAATTGAATATGTAGCTTATGATTATATTTTCATTGGCCCTGCCCTGTTAGCAGAGTTCAAGGGGTTCGCGCTGAGAAACGATAAATAATTTGTCGTTGATATAATTTTTCCGCATATTAGCGGGGTTTAAAAAGCTAGCGGTCAACTAAATTGAAAAATTAAGGTGGTAAGAGAGCCTAAGTCCCTTTGGGATACGGTAATACCGCGGGAAGTTTAAGAGAGAGATTTTGCGAAATTAAATCATCTCTCTCTTTAAAAACCTTTAACGACTATCTGGGGTCAATCCCAGAGTAGAGCTTCTATTGATACGAAGCACGAAACGGTTATAGACATATTTATGTTTAAGATATAGTCTGGCTTATTAGAAATAATAAGAGTAACTGGAATTGCTATTAATGATGGCTACTGCTTTGAAAGATTTAGCAGTAGAACTCAACGTTTTTATTTTAACTGCAACTCAGCTAAATGCGAAAGGTGATGAAAACGAAAACATTCGCAATGAAGCTTCTCTCGCTGGCGGCCGCGCGACAATTAACAAAGCAGATGTCGGCGTTATAATGGCGCGGCCCACAAAAGAAGAGCTTGAAATCTTGGGGCGCGATCTCGGTGCAATTGAATTGCCGAATTTAGTTTCTGACGTTTATAAAGTTAGAAGTGGTCAGTATACGCAAGTTCGTATTTGGAGTTATATGGACTTAGGTATTTTGAGGAAGAAAGATTTGTTCATTACTGACGCGCGCCTCCAGCCTTTGAATAATTTTAGTTTAACTCCTGAAATTGCAGATTGGGAAGAGGACGAGTATAGAGATTTGCTTGTAGAAATTGAAAGGATTAATGAGATTAAATGATGGACTACAGAGATTTAATTGGAAAAAGGGGAAGCGTTCGCGCGATTCCGGCGGAGGATTTTCAAGCAAATCTTCCTTTCTTTGCTGAGCAGCTTTCACAAATTGACTATCACTTCTCATATTCAGAAGAACAGCTAAAAAAATCTTGGAAAAAGCTTTGTTCTTATAAAAACTCTGATTTTTTTACCGCTTCTCAAACTCGCCCCGGAGTTGAATTATGTGAACATTTCTTCCCTAATTTTTTCTCCATTAAAAACGCAAATGGAAAGGGTTTTTCTGATTATTGGAAACCGCAATATCTTGAAAAAGTAATCGCCTGGAATCGTTCTTCCCATTCAACTCCATACTTATCCGAGTTGCGACGAGGCATCTATTTCTGTTATGGCTTGACAAAGAACACAATGTTTAGGCCGCACTTAGCAAAAATGATTACAGAACATTATGACGCGCAAACAGTCCTTGACCCATGTTGTGGCTGGGGTGGACGATTACTTGGAGTAGTTGCGGCTGGTGCGAAGTATATCGGTTTTGAACCAAATACAGAAACTTTTCAGCATTTAAAAGAATTAGCTTCCTTCCTTCAAATTGAGGACAAGGTTGAACTTTATTGTGAAGGAGCTGAGTCAATTCCATCTCACGGAATAAAAAGCGAAATGGTGTTAACGTCGCCGCCCTATTACACCATAGAAATTTATTGTGATGAAATTTCGCAATCTGTTTATGGTAAAAGAACCTATGAAGAATGGAGAGATGAGTGGTTGCGACCAGTTATTGAAGGCGCGCTAACTACATTAGCACCAAATGGAGTTTCTTGTTGGAATGTTGCTCCAAAAATGGTAGATGACGTTGCGGCTATTCACAAACAAAATGGATATGGCTATGATAAAATTTTTGGCCTTCATTCTTCTGCTCGGCAAGCTAATCAAAACTTTGCACATGACAAAAAGACTACTGATGCGACGGTCTGTTACAAAAAAACTTGAAAATTCTTTAAAATTATGATATAATTTTAATAGAAAAGGTTTGGAAGGAGAGAACTGAATAAAATGATAGATTATAAAGTTCTCATAGATGGATTGCGCGCCGACAAGATTATGGAACTTTTCTATAAACTTGGGGCGCGCGATGTCATCAATAAACCTGATTGTCTAATCACTAATACAATTTGTCATAATGCAGACGCTGAAAATGCTTCAATGAAGTTATACTACTATAAAGATTCTCATCTTTTCATATGCTATAGTGAAGATGGCGCGATGTCTATTTTTAGCTTCTTGAAACATTACTATGAAACTCGCGGCGTTGTTTACGATTGGTTCAAGGACATTCTTTCAATTGTTCTTGACTGTTCTATTAACAGTGGAGAAGAGTTTGATAGTTTTGAACGTCCGCGGCCTTACACCAATTTGCGTGAACAATACACACCGAGAAAAAACAGACGCGATTTGCCGTCTTTCCCAGAAGGAATTTTAGAAGTATTCTCAACCTACCACTCTCCTGAGTGGCGGCAAGATGGCATTACTGACTCAACAATGGATAAATTCAATATTAGATTTTCAGCGCCAGAAAACAAAATCATAATTCCGCATTATGATGCAAATGGCAAATTGATTGGAATTAGAGGCCGCGCGCTTGACCCGTGGGTGGTGGAAAATGTGGGAAAGTATATGCCAGTTCAAATTGAACAAAAATGGTATTCACATCCACTTTCATTGAATCTTTACGGGCTAGATAAAACGAGGGACAATATTAAGAGATTTGGAATTTGTTATTTGGGAGAAGCGGAAAAATTCGTTTTACAGGCCGATTCTTTTAGCTTTCCAAATTGTGCAGTCGGTGTTTGCGGCAGTCAGTTTAACAAGTTCCAGTTAGACCTCTTAATGCGGTTTTGTCAACCAAAAGAAATTGTAATTTGTTTTGACAAAGAAGAACTGCCTGGGAAAGAGGAATACTTCAATAAACTCTATGCAATTGGCGCGCGTTATAAAAATTATGCGAATTTTTCATTTATATATGACAGACAAGATTTATTAAAACTAAAACAATCTCCTACTGACTGTGGAGAAGAAGTTTTTAGAAAACTAATAGAAAGAAGGATAAAAATTTAATGAATGTTAGATTGGTAAACAAGGATATCAAACAGGATTATGTGGCTGAACTGCTGCGCGAACGAGGCGTTGAAGATGTTCAATCTATCATGAATCCTGTTTTTGATTTACAAGACCCTTTTGACCTCTCCAATATGGAGGAAGCAGTTCAAACGATTGTGCCTTTTATTGAGAAGAAGGAACCTGCGGTGGTTGGCACTATCGTGGACAGCGATTGTGATGGTATGGCATCGGCAAGCATCATTTACCTCTATTTGGAAAAAGTGGCGCCGCACATTAAAGTTGATTACTATCTACATGAAGGGAAAGGGCATGGATTCTCTGATGTTTGGCGAGAGATGGCTGATAAAAAGTTTGATTTGCTAATTGTGGCAGACGCAGCGACCAATGACGGCGCCTATATTGAAAAGTTTGATTGTCCTGTGATTGTAGCTGACCACCATCTTCATGAAGGAGGCGAGTTTGCGCCTAATGCAATTGTTGTAAACAACCAAATTTCTCCCAATTATCGCAATAAAGAATTGACTGGCGCAGGTGTCGCATTGCAGCTAATTCGTGCTATTGACACGCGCAGAGGAACGAATTTCTGGATGGATTATGCTGACCTTGCGGCAACTGGAGTTGACGGTGATATGGGCAGCGGGTTAGAACCGGAAAACCAGGGATTATGGCGCTATGGATTCTCTCACATCAAAAATCCTTTTCTGAAAGCTCTAATTGAAAAACAAGATTTCTCAATGAAAGGCAAGGTTAATCCAATTTCAGTTGCCTTCTATATTGTGCCGCTAATTAACGCAATGATTCGTGTAGGAACTCTTGAAGAAAAAGAACGAATGTTTTTAGCCTTCATTAAAGGTGATGAGTTAATTCCTAGTGGCAAACGCGGCGCGAAAGGTACATTAGACACTCGCGCAAATGAAAGTACAAGAGAATGTACCAATATGCGGTCGCGGCAAAACAAGATATTGGAACAAGCCGAGTCTCAAATTGAGAGTAAGATTCTGAAAAATGATTTGTTGGAAAACAAAATCCTCGTTATTCGTTTAGAGGAAGAAGATGATTTTCCAGCAGAACTCAATGGATTGCTCGCTATGCGATGCGCTGCGCGCTATAAACGTCCAACTATCGTTGCGCGCCTTAATGATGAGGGAATGGTGAGAGGAAGTGCAAGAGGACTGAATGGATGCCCAATTGCTTCCTTTAAGGACTATATGGACAGCACTCATTTGTTTGAATATACTGCGGGTTAATAATATGGCCCATAATATCTTTTCCGCTAACCAGCGGGGTTGAAAAGCTAACGAGGAACTCTCAGCGCGTAATGGTGGAGACAATCTCGTGGGAATGGCAGTTACTGCTCACACCTGTATAGACTATCTCCTTTTCGGAGAGTAAGATAGTTATTGGTACACTATTTGAAATGGATATTTGTCATTAAATGACATAAAAAATAGTCAGAGCCACTAGAAATAGTGGACATCTCGCATGATAATGCGTGCGGTATTTCAATTGCAAATGAGAATCTTTTCTCCTTCCATCAAATGTCCAATGAAAATTTAAAGAATGTTGATTTAGGGGAAAAAGCCTATGATGTAAATTTCTCTCGGTCGGCGGCGACTCCTGACCTGGCGGCCGTTATTGAGGACATTACTAATAATGAAAATATTTGGTCTAGCAATAACAGTGAGCCTATTCTATTCATACATGATATAAATCTTCAGCAATCTGATTTGTGTGTCATTGGCAAGAACTCTGATACGCTAAAATGGGTAAAGTACGGCATTACCTATATAATGTTCTTTGCAAAAGACAAAATGAAAGATTTTTTTAATGCTGGACACGAGTTAAAAGTTAGTGTCGTTGGAAAAGCCAATATGAATGTTTGGAACAAACATCGGTCGCCGCAAATCCTTGTAGAGGGCTATGAGGTGGAAAATAATGATTTTGGGTTTTGAAAAAATTGGAATTTTATGATATAATTATTATAGAAATTGTGGAAAGGCAGGTGATGTAAAATGAAAACTACTTTGAAATTTCCAGGTAGTTTACATTAGTTCAAAACCACACGGAATTTTCAAATTTACGATTGCGCGATTGCATCATCCGTGCAAACGAACTTATTGACTATGCTATTGAACTTGGACAAGAAGTTGTTGGTATAACTGACCATGAAGCAGTTTGTAATGCAGTTAAAGTTGAAGAATATTATGAGAAGATAAAGAAAGAACATCCAGATTTTAAGGTCATTCTTGGAAATGAAATTTATCTTTGTCGGAATGGCTTAAACGCTTCCAATTTTAAGGCGGGTGAAGATAAATATTATCACTTTTGTCTTTGGGCGAAAGACCAGATTGGCCATAAACAATTGAGAGAATTATCAAGCCGCGCATGGCATCGCTCTTATATGGCGCGAGGGATGCGGAGAGTTCCGACTTATTATCAAGATTTATTTGATGTCGTTGGAGCAAATCCAGGCCATTTAGTTGGTGGAACGGCTTGTTTGGGATCAGCTATAGCTACTCAGTTGTTAAAATATAAAGAAAGCCAAGATGAAAATCTTTGGAAAAAGATTTGTTCTTGGATTACACAAATGAGTTCTTTATTTGGGAAGGATAATTTTTATCTTGAACTTCAACCAAATAAGAGTAAAGAACAGACTTATGTAAATCGGCAATTATTAATTTTGGCTAAACAGTTTAACCTTCCGTACATTATAACTTGCGACTCGCATTATCTTAAAAAAGAAGATGCTCCTATTCATGAAGCCTTCTTGAACGCTCAAAATGGTGAACGAGAAGTTAAAAGTTTCTATGCAACAACCTATTTAATGGGAACCGAAGAATTAGAAAGCCATTTGGAGTTAACCGAAGAAGAATTAAAAGAAGCCTACTTTAATATTCGTAAAATAAAAGATAGCTGCCAAGACTATTCCTTAAAGTATCCTCTGGTTATTCCTAAGTTACCTTGGGAAAATTTCAATGAAGATATTTCTTTGCAAAAGTGGACAGCGCGGATACCTCTTTTTAAAGATTTTTTAAATTCGTCTTATGATGGAGATAAAAAGTTAGTTTATGCTATTATAGACAAACTTGAATCTGATATCCGACTTCAAAACGAAGAAACATATAATGATATAAATGAATGTCTTAAAATGACGATGATTTCTTCTGTTAAAAATAATGCCCATTGGTCTGCTTATTTCTTAAATTTACAAAAAATTGTAAAGGAATGTTGGAACGCAGGTAGTTTAGTAGGGTGTGGAAGAGGATCAGGAGTTGGTTTTATACTTTTATATATTCTTGGTATAACGCAAATAAATCCTTTGTGGGAAAAAACTAGAACACACAAATGGAGATTTTTGAATCCTGATCGTGTCTCATTGCTCGATGTCGACGTTGATATTGAAGGGAGCAAAAGAAAGCAAGTTCTAACCCATCTTCGCAAAGTTTATGGAGAAAACCGAGTAGCCAATGTAGCTACTTTTAGAGAAGAAAAAAGTAAGTCCGCCATTTTGACTGCCGCGCGAGGTCTCGGAATTGATGTAGATGTAGCGCAATATATTAGTGGGATGATTACTGCTGACCGAGGAATTTTGAGAACATTAGATCAAACCTTTTATGGGGATAAAGAAAATGGAATCAAACCAAATCAGCAGTTTGTTCAAGAAATGACAACTAATTATCCCGAATTGTGGGAAGTTGCACACAAAATTGAAGGACTAATTAGTGGGTATGGTGTTCACGCAGGTGGAGTAATTTTTGTTGATGAACCTTTTACGGAAAAAACTTCTCTAATGCGCGCACCAGATGGAACAATTATCACAGCTTTTGACCTTCATGATTGTGAAAAATGCAGTTTGATAAAATATGACATTTTATCAATCGAAGGTCTCGATCGCATTCATAGTTGTCTTGATTTGTTAGTTAAAAAGGGATATATAGAACCCGAAAAAACATTAAAGGAAACTTATGAAAAAGTAATTGGCATTTATAATTTGGAAAGAGATAACCCTAAAATGTGGGAAATGGTTTGGAATCATGAAATTCTCTCTCTTTTTCAAATGGAAAAACAAAGCGGGATTGCTGGAATAGCTCTTACTCATCCAAAAAGTGTAGATGAACTCGCAACCTTAAATTCAGTCATTCGTTTAATGGCCCAGGAAAAAGGTGCTGAGCAACCTCTTTCTAAATTTGCTCGTTTTAAAAATGATATCAATTTATGGTATCAAGAAATGGATAGATATGGCTTGACGAAGGATGAACAAAAGTTGTTGGAACCAATTGTCAAAATTTCATATGGTATTTGTGAAAGTCAAGAGAAATTTATGGAACTTGTTCAAATGCCAGAGTGTGGTGGTTTTGATCTAACGTGGGCCGACGGTCTTAGAAAATCGATTGCAAAAAAGAACCCAGCAGCATATGAAAAGTTACAAAAAGAATATTTTGAAACAATCAAAGCTAAGGGGTTAAGTTGGAATTTATGCAACTATGTTTGGAATGTTCTTGTAGCGACAAGTAAAGGGTAGAAACCTGCCCAATCAAATATCCTTACCGACTTATCATCGGGGTTCTCTCTTTTGTAGAGAGCTGACGGGGAAATCCCACTTATATTTGAAGAAAATATAAAGGACTATCCCGTAGGAAGTCGTAGGAGGATAAATGAATTATATTTATTGTTATACAAATAAAATTAACGGACATTAGTATATTGGTTAGACTAATAATATTGAACGAAGAAAAAGAGAACATCGCAGTTGTGCATAGAATGTTTGTTCTAAATAGTATAGGGATTTATTTCATTCTAAACTTCGTCAATATGGGGAAGAAAATTTTTCATTTACTATCTTAGAAGTTGTAGACAACCAAGAAGCCGCAAATGAAGCTGAAATAAAATGGATTGAAAAATATCATGCTTATAGCGGAGACGGCTATGGTGGGTATAACCTTAATCGTGGAGGAAAAGTAGACACAACTTGGTTTTATATAGATAAGGCTGATCAGATTAAAGCCGCTATTAAAGCAGGTTAGTCATATGAACAAATTTCTAAAGATTTTGGTATTTCTCCGGGGCATATTAGTAATATTAATAGTGGAAAATATTATCATGACGAGAATGAAACTTACCCGCTATTTAATTATAAAAAAGATGAAGAAATAGAATAGGCTAAAAACTTACTAATAAATTCGTCATTAAATATGAAAGAAATAGCTGAAAAGCTTAATCTTGGTTACTCTACTATTAAAAAATTAAATTACGGGACTTTAAGAAAAGATCCTAGTCTAACCTATCCGTTACGAAAAACAAATGTCTTTACACAAAGAGCGCAAAGAATCAAAGAATTATTAGAAGCTGGGAAAAGTAATTTAGAAATTATTCAAGAAACCGGTGTTAGTGTAGAGACTATCAGAAAAATTAATAAGGGTATAACATATAAAGATAATGATAGAATTTATCCTATACGAAACCTCTAACGACTATTGAGGGTTAATCCTCAAGTAGAGTTATTATTGATATATAGCTCGAAACAGATATTGGCATATTGTTATAACAATATGAGTTAAAATATAGTCTGAACCATTAGTAATAATGGAGCAATTTGATGGTTTTAATCAATCTCATACTTTAGCCTATTCATTAGTGGCTTTACAAGAGATGAATTTAGCTTTTCATTATCCAATTGTTTTTTGGAACTGTGCCTGTCTGATTTGTGAAAGTGGAGGTGACGAATCGGAAGATACTGAACCTTCTGAAGAAGAATTAGACAATACCCCGCCCACCTATTCCAATGAAATGGAAGAGTTCTCCGAATCTGACAACGAAAATGACATTGTAGACTCCTATGAAGAAGAAGATTGCGATGGCGCGCCAGTTGAAGTTGTCGTAATGAAAAATGGGAAAAAGAAAAAGAAAGTCAAGACTACAAATTTTGGCCGTATAGCGACTGCAATCGGTAAAATGGCGGCATCTGGCATTTCTGTTTCTCCACCTGATATTAACGATTCTGACTTTACTTTTTCTCCCGATGTGGAGCACAATCTAATCCGTTATGGCCTGCGCGGCATTGCTAAAATTGGAGAGGATTTGGTTAAGACTATAATGGCAAATAGGCCATATACCTCTTTAGAAGATTTTCAATCTAAAGTTAAGACATCTAAACCTCAACTCATCAATCTTTTGAAATCTGGCGCGTTTGATGCATTTGGTGATAGAGTTGAAATGATGAAGAATTTTATTGATAGCGTTGCAGACAAGAAACAAACAATTAATTTACGCAATCTTCAAATGCTAATTTCGGAGAACTTAATTCCAGAAAAATTTGAAGAACAAGTCCGTTATTTTAACTTTAATAAATATTTGAAGAAGCTAAAATGGGAAAAATACTATGCATTGGATAATATTGCCTTCAAAGCCTTTGAGCGCTATGCGCCAATGGACCTTTTGGTTGAAAGTGATAAGAGTGAAAGTGGTTTCCTTGTTCTACAAACCGATTGGGATAAAATTTGGAAGAAACAACAAGATATTTTGCGGCCTTGGGTGAAGGAGCATAGTGAAGAGCTACGCGAAGAAGTAAATCAGCGCGCTTTTAACGAATTGTGGGAGAAATACGCTGATGGTACTGTCAGCAAATGGGAAATGGATAGCGTATCATACTATTCTCATCCCCATGAACTAGCAAAAGTCAATCAGGCCATTTACGGATTTGCTGATTACTTTAAGCTACCTGAATCTCCCACTATTGAAAATGTTTTGAAGATTAAGGGCAAAGATGTTCCAATCTTTAAAATTGAAAGAATTTGCGGTACGATTTTGGACAAAGATAAAAATAAGAAAACTTTGTCTTTGTTAACTACAACCGGAGTCGTAACAGTCCGCATTTTTGGGGATGTTTTTACCCACTATGACCGTCAAATTTCTCAAAAGAATCCAGATGGTACTAAAACTGTTCTACAAAAATCGTGGTTCGCGCGAGGTAATAAAATCATCATTTGCGGCATTAGACGAGAGGATTCCTTCCAGCTAAAGAAGTATAGCCGCACTCCTTGGCACTCAATTGAATTGATAACAAAGGTGAATGATGATGGTACTATTGAAACTTGTGGCGAAAGATTGGAGGTTTAATGGCAATTGGAATTGTTGATTATGATTTTTTTCATAATGCACCTTCAATTCCCAATTTGGAGTGCGGCAAGTTAATTGCCTATTGGCGTTCTCATAATGAGTATACAACTTTACTGCGCGATATAAATTTGGAACGTTACCGGCAAGTTTATTTTAGGCAGGACTTTCCCGGCGTTCATCTTCCGAGCGAGCTAAGCAACAAGAAAGTCCTATACGGCGGGAGATTCTTTTCTCCCGCCGCTTATCAGCCGCTTCCATTAGAAATTGAAAAAACTCCGCCTATTTTTGAAAACTATGAACCTTATACTGGAATGTTTGCGGCAGGAATTGGGGAACAGAAAACTTTTTCAAAGATATTGCGCGCTGTCCATTTGAGGTTGTCTTTAGATGGTAAAACGATCTGGCCGCAATTTGAAAAACAAATCTCAAAGAAGGATAACCGCCGTGCCGTTTATATTTTCCATGATTATGATTTAGGGCAAATTAAAGGCGCGCGCGATGTAGTGGCACAACTTATGGAAAAAGAATGGGGCGCGGGCATGAAATTTCCTGTTTGTCTGTCTGATGAGAAGGAACTTTTTGAATGGGGAAAGATACCACTAAGCAACGGATTGGCTAACTTTCATTTTAACGGGATTTTGTCTGATGAGGGGATGACTGAATTAATTAGCGCGCCGCCGTCATTTTTAACAAGTCTGTCCTGTGTTATTGCCCCGTCATGGTTCGGGAAGAACCAGTTTTTAGAAGAGGTCTTTCCAGAAATTTTTAACCAAGCTTTATTCCTACGGAACCAGCAACAAAAAATTCTACTTAAAATAGAGCCTGATTTTGGATTAGGGCCTCTCTTTCAAATGATAAATAAATGGATAAGAGCTTCTTTTTCTTGCACGCTTTTTGAGTATATAACATTTTTAAAAGGGAAGAAAAAAATTTCTGCCGCAGAGTTAAATGCTTTGCGTGAAAATTTTCAGTACATAAGAGAAAACAACTACGCCTTATTTAGTTTATTTTATAGTGCGCGGTCAGCTTCTCTAAAAGGAGGTAAATTTGAACCAATTGGAAATTCGGAAACGAATTGACGAAAATAATAAAATAATTGATGCGGTTTTAACACCCAATCAATTTGTTTTGAACAACACTGTTGCAAAGTTATTGCGTGAGAACCAAGCTCTGCAATTACAATGCGCGCACGTGTTTGAAAATGGTTATTGTATTTATTGTGATAAGGAGCAAGAATAAATGATTCTTTATACAACGGGGTGCCCGCAATGCCGGGTTTTGTGTAAGAAATTGAAGGCCGCGGGTCTTGATTTTGAAAAGTGTGAAGATGTGGATACCATGCGTAATGCGGGATTTACATCAGTTCCAGTTTTGGAATTGGATAATGGTGAGCGGCTTAGTTTTGCGGCAGCGATTGAGTGGTTGAGGGAGAGAGAATAATGGCAACTTTTAATATTAGATTAAATAAAAATTTTCAAACAGCTTTCAATAAAATGAAAGAAAAATATGGTGAAGAGTTTGAAAAAATAAATGGATTTAGTGATGACAACTTTGATTTTTCAAAATTCATTGATAATTTTATAGATAGCCAAAACACTGCGGACAGTACAATTGATGCAAATGCTAATGTCCAGTCCAAAGATATTTGTAATTTAATTAATGAAATTCCAAAGCCCTATTTAAAATTACTGGGTTACAACAAAGTTTTCTATGAAATTCAAAAAAAATATGGTTTCTCACGCGCGAAGGAAATGCTTGAAGCAGATTGGCGGGGTGATATTTTTATCCATAATGCTCAAGATATATCTCTCCGAAGCTATTGCATGAATTATGACCTAGAACTTTTAGCAACCAAAGGGATGTTTTTCATTGAAAACTTAACTACTGGGCCAGCTAAGCATTTAACAACATTTTGCGACCATTTGCTTGAATTTATCAGTTGGACTTCAAACCGTCAATCGGGTAAAATTGTGCCCGTATACTTCTTTTCCGCTTATCAGCGGGGTTATTAATAAATAGCTAACGGGGAAGTTCTAACCATGAATGATTTCATGCATGATAATCCCGTAGGAAAAGATATTTATTTAATAATAAATATAATTAATGGAAAGATGTATGTAGGACAGTCAATACATCCCCAAAAGCGTTTTCAAGAACATTGCAATAATCACACTCACTCTATTATTCATAAAGCAATTCAGAAGTATGGGAAAGAAAACTTTAAATTGGCAATATTAGAAAAAAATGTCGTCAATTATAATGAAAGAGAAAAATATTGGATTAGTTTTTATAATTGTATCGTGCCAAATGGCTATAATATTACGCCAGGAGGTGAAAATCCTCCTGTTTTAAGAGGGGTTAATAATCCAAACTCAAATTTAACAGGCCAGAAAATTTTAGAAATAAAAAGAGATTTACAAAAAACATCTTTATCTTATAGCCAATTAGCAAAAAAATACGATACTAACAAAAAAACTATTTTGAGAATTAATAACGGTATCTCGTATTATGAAAAAGATGAATCTTATCCAATTCGTAGTAATCCTAACTCATCTTATAAATTATCTGATGAACAAGTTGAAGAAATTAATGAAATTTTACGATATACATACACCCAATATTCTGAAATTGCTAAACAATTTAATGTTAGTGAGAGCCTGATTCAACAAATTAATTTGGGAACGGCTCGTCGTATTCCATACCATTCTTACCCGATTCGAAAATATAAAAATTCGGGAAGGGTGATTGTCACATACAATCAAGTGAGTGAAATCCATGAATTACTAAAAAATACAGATTTATCTATGCGTCAAATCGGCAGGTTATATAACATTGACCATAAATCCATTATTTTAATTAATTCTGGAAAATCAAAACGCTATTATCGAGAGGAGGAGTCCTACCCTCTTCGTTAAATAAAATATCTTAACCTGTATCGACTATCTCCGCGAAGGAGAGTAAGCTAATTATTGATACATTAGTTGAAAGAGAAGTATCAATATTGTAATATTGATAAAAGATAGTCAAGCCTTATATGAAAATATAAGGAGCCAACTGGCAACTGGCATTGCTAATGCTTTAATGTGGTTGTTTTGGTTTTGGAAAAACGATGTAGCAAATGAACACTATATTAAATCACCGGAATATTATCGTGATCAGTGTTTTCAAAAGGTAATCTTCGATTTAAATATGCCGTATTTAAGGATGAACATAGCGCCGTCCATTCAATTCTTTTCCCTTGGTAAGGGGGTTGCTTAATGGCAGCTAACGGTGAAGGCAATAATGCTAATGCCGTGGGAAGACAATATGCTTTTAAAGAGATATATTTAATTACTAATAACATTAACGGGAAAAAATATATAGGACAATCAATTAATTCTAAAAGAAGATTTTCTCAGCATAAAGCAATGGCTGGGAAAGACAGTCACTCGCTTTTGCATATGGCAATGCAAAAGTATGGGACAGAAAACTTTTCTATTATTATTCTTGAACAAAACTGTAAAAATTATAACGAAAGAGAAAAGTATTGGATAAAAAATTACAATACGTTGGCTCCAAATGGATATAATTTATTACCAGGAGGAAGCAGCCTCTTTTATCCTGATAAGGCGAAGAAAAGAAAATATAGCGAAGAAGACTTTTACCATATTGTAGAAGATATTCAAAATAGAAGCTTATCTTGGAACACTATTGCCAGAAAATGGAAAACTTGTGAAAGCCAAATTAGAAATATTAATTTTGGTACGATATATTTTCATGAAGATATAGAATATCCCATAAGAGAAAATTCTCATTTATGGGGGGTATTTCAATCCTTGGAAGAAATTAAAAAAGTTCATAAAGAAATCTTGGAAACTAATTCTTTCTGTCAACTTGCAAAAAAATATAATTGCACGGAAACGGTAATTCAAAAAATCAATTTAGGAAAAATAAAAAATTATAGGCTTCCAGAATATACCTACCCATTGGTTAAAGAAAAAAAGCCGATGCCATTGGATAAAAAAATACTAAGAACGCTTGTAAAAGAATTATCTTCTTCTGATTTAACATTGGCCGAGATTGCAATAAAATTTAATCTTTCTTATTCGCAAGTTAGAAATTTTAACGCTGGTTTATATTATAAACAAGAGGGAGTTGAGTATCCAATAAAAAAAGAATTGGAACATTTTAAATATACCCCTCAAATTATAGAAGAAATTCAGCGATATCTATTTGAAGGAAAAACAAATAGTGAAATACAAAAGATCTTTCCATCTTCTTCTAATAATGTTATTTCTAGAATTAATAATGGAAAACCCCCCTATTTTAAGCCAGGAATTAAATATCCAATTCGTTTAAAAAACTCTTCTATAAAT
>ERZ1026876.79-NODE-79-length-60571-cov-21.139814_pt1 | contig 60571 bp, 46 predicted proteins | sample MGYA00380168_ERZ1026876 | MGnify/ENA primary metagenome ERZ1026876 (study PRJEB33269, sample SAMEA4719804) | human gut metagenome | biome: human-associated habitat; feature: organic feature; material: feces | place: Cameroon | collected 2013-10 ... | reverse complement strand
GAGGTATTGGTGTTGGTTGTAAATAATTTAATTTCCATAATATATTTTTTATTTGTTTTTAAAGGATTATTTCTATATAAAATATAAATAAAAGGAGCGGAATAAAAAAAGGCAAATAAGTTTCAAAAGGCAGTATAATTTCAATGGCTTGAAAATTAAAAACAGGACGTTATTTTTCCTAAAAGGAAAAGTAGCGTCTTTTCGTATTTATAGTAAAAAGATTTTCTTACACAAATGGCAACAATCAAGAAACAATATTACGGCATAAAGTTTCCGTTTACAATAATGAAACAGGACGGATTTTTTGTGGATTTGAACAGTGACTTGAAAGACAAGGTAGCAAGTGAGATTGCCCATGTCATACTGACACAGAAAGGAACAAGACTGAAGATGCCTGATTTCGGAACAGATTTGATCAAGTACATATTTGAGCCCAACGACACGTTAGAATGGAATACCGTGGAAAATGAAATTCGCAGGGCCGTAGGACAATATGTTAGCAATGTTTCAATACAGAGTGTAGATGTACAACGTGATGAGAACGAAGACAACGCTATTTATCTCGACATAAGATATTCAATACAGAAGGGGAACAAAGAGGAAAATAATAGGGCAGTTATAAAATTACAATAGGAATGGCCGAAAAAAAAATATCATATTTAAACAGGACTTTTTCAGACTACAAACAGGCTCTGAAAGAATATATCGAGGAATATTACCCACAGGTTGCTGATTCATTGAGCGACGCTTCGATAGGCTCATGGCTTATTGATCTTGCAGCCACGATTGGCGACAACTTGTCATTTTATATTGACAGAGCCTTGGCTGAGACCAATATAGATACCGCACAGTCTAGAAACAGTATATTGTCCATTGCAAGAAGCAGTGGCTTTAAGATACCCGGTCCTAAAGGTTCAATGGCTGAAGAAGAGTTTAGTTGCGACCTGCCCACTGTAAGCAATATTGACAATTCAGGCTCACAGATAGGTATGCCGAATTGGGCATATGCACCCATTTTAAAGAAAGGCACAAAACTATCATCACAGAATCAAACTTTTGAACTTATGCATGACATTGATTTCAGCGAGCAGTTTGACAGCAACGGGGTTCCAAACAGAACTATTACGCCTGTCAAAAACTCAAATGGAAAAATAGTAAAATACACTGTCAAAAAATATGATACAATTGTTGCGGGAGAAAGCAAGATATACAAACAGGTCATAAATGCAGCAGATATCAAGCCTTTTATGGAAATCCTTTTACCGGATAAGAATGTGATGGAAATTGAAAGTATCCTGTTCAAGGACGGAACCGACTATCATTTGAATCCTACGATGAACGAATTCATGAGAGAGGAAGAATATACCAAGTCAGGTGAAACTGTAGACAAGACGGACACATACAGATTCTTTGAGGTAAATCATCTGACAGAACAGTACAGGTGGGGCGACAGTATATACAAGGACGGCAATCAGGCGGAAGCCCTGCCAAAGACATATACGTATGACTACATGCAGACAGACAATAATGGTATTGCGTGGGAATATCCTGTAATGTCAATAACCAAAGGTGAATGGAAACCTTTGAAGCAGAAATTTATCACAGAATATACAGATAATGGCTATTTGAAAATTATTTTCGGAGCAGGTGCAAACAGTGGGCAGGAGGGCAAGACCGCTGATGCAATCACCGACTTCAGCAAGTATCAAATCAGCAAAATGATTAACAACGGCAGTATGGGTGTTTTGCCTAAAGCGGGATGGACAATGTTTGTGCTTTATAGAGTCGGAGGCGGAGCTGCTTCCAATGTCCCTAAAGGAAGCATTAAAACAATAAGCCTGTTAAACATGGAGGTAGGAAGGTGTCTGAACACACAAACGGACGCAACAATACTCAGTGCCGTCAAAAACAGCCTGAAAGTGACTAACACAACGCCGTCAGTGTCAGGAAAAGATGCACCTACCGTTGATGAGATAAGGGCAATGATAAAGTATAATTCAGGGGCGCAGGAAAGATGCGTGACACTTAAGGATTATGAGAGCTGTATCTTAAAGATGCCTCCTAGATATGGCTCGGCATTCAGACTGAGAGCTGTTGAAGAAAACAATAAGGTTATGTTATATCTGCTTGGGATTGACAATGAAGGGAAACTGACGGATGAAATACCTGAAAAACTAAGTGACAATATTTCAAACTATTTGTCAATGTACAGGACTATCAATGATTATGTTGAAATAAAGAGCGGCAGAATCATCAATGTTTCAATTGAAGCGGACATTTATGTGGATAAAAATTACAACAAGGGTGATGTAGGAAAATCTGTAGTCAAGACAATAACATCCTACATGGACATCAACAAGCATCAAATGGGCGAGGATATTTTCATAGGCGACTTGGAAAAGGAAATCAGCAAGATTGACGGAGTTATCAACCTGACCGACATGAGGGTCTTCAATGAATACGGTACAGGCTATTCAGGGACACGCACCTCACAGACAATTATGGAGGAAGAGACCGAGGGGCAGTCTGAAATGGATCTTGAAGCCAATGACTATATTCTCAACAGCGAACCAGATGAAATGTTTGAATTAAAATATCCTGAAAGTGATATACGTTTAAGAATTAAAACAAGATAAGATGGCATGCAACTGTGCAACACAAGAACAGCTCAATGAGCTCTACAAGAAATACGGCCGAAAGGTGGAACCTGATGCAAGAACGACATGGGGATTCAGAGTAAAGAAATTTGTCAATGATTTTTTCCTGATTGTCGCAATGGTAATAATTGTGCCGTTTATTTTTTGCTACGTAATGGGCAAGGGGCTGTTTACGAAAGAAAAGAAGATAAGTCTGAAAAAGTTTTTCAGATTGGACAATAACAACAAGCTCAACGATGTACTGAATTCGGAGTTTGTCAATAACATTCAACGAGGAAATGTCGGAGAATAACAAATCATACAGGCTAAGGACAGAGGTGGGCAGAGATACCCACCTTAACCTGAACATAAACCAAACATTTGACAATCTTGAGATACTCAGCCTAAAAATAGGCAGGGAGAATCTTTATAGACTGCATACTGCAGGATACGGCTGTGTTGTAGGGCGAGTAGTCGCAAATGGAAACTTCGGCATCCCGAATGCCAAGGTATCTATTTTCATATCTGCTGATACGATTGCCAATGAGGACAGCATCTTGTCATACTTATATCCATACACGACGATTTCATCAAAGAACGATGAAAATATCCGTTATAATCTTTTAACGGAGGAGCAAATCAGCGACTGCCATAGAAATGTAGGCACGTTTCCAACAAAAAGAAGAGTCTTGGATGACGCAAATGTTCTTGAAGTATTTGACAAGTATTACAAATTCACAACAACAACGAACGCTTCAGGAGACTTTATGCTTTTTGGCGTGCCTGTAGGAAACCAATTTGTACACACGGATATTGACTTGTCAGATATTGGCATCCTTAGTCAGAAGCCGAGAGACATGGTTTATAAAGGATATACCATCACACAGTTTGAAAATGCAAACCAATTCAAGAGTTCGACAGATTTGGATTCACTGACGCAGATTATCTCAGAGAATACTGCAGTCTATGTTTATCCTTTCTGGGGTGACGAAAATGAAGGCGAGGTGAAAATTACCCGCTCCGATGTGGAAGTAAACTATAAATTTGAGCCTACATGTATTTTTATGGGCTCCCTCATTTCAGACGACAAGTCAGAGGGCATCAGCAAAAAATGCATACCTACCGAAAGAATGGGCAAAATGGACCGGCTGACTACGGGGCAGGGAACAATCGAAATGATTAGAAAGAAACCTGACGGGAGCGTTGAAGAGTTCAGTGTTATGGGCAATCAGCTCATTGATGGCAATGGTACATGGTGTTATCAGATACCGATGAACCTTGACTACATGAGTACGGATGAGTATGGAAATTTAGTTCCTACGGATGACCCGTCCAAAGGAATACCGACGAGGACACGTGTCAGATTTAGAGTTTCATTGAATGATTTTGACAGTGATTATGAAAACAATCACTTGTCCAAATTGTTGGTGCCAAATAATCCTAAGGATGCGGAGCATCTGGATTACGTTTTCGGCACAAACACACAGGATGAAGAAGACGGTACAGGCAGTTTCAGGGATTTGTTTTGGAACAACGTGTATACGGTAAAATCATATATACCGCGAATACAGAAAGGCAATAACCAACGGAATAAACGTTTTACTGGCATAAAACAGGTTAATGTCAATAATGGCAACAACCCATTGCCATATAACAACATGCGTGTACATATAACATTTATGTTCACTCTCCAATGCGCAATTCTGAAATTATTGATTACTTTTGCAAGAGTGTACAACAAATATATTGTCAGAATGTTGATCCTGTTGGCAGGACTAAGGAAAGGCACTTCTGTAAATGATCCTACATGCATGACAATCGGAGATGGAGCATGCCCTGATATTGAAGGATGGTATTTTGCACCGGGCTGTGGAGATTATGGAGGCAAAGCATGGAGACAAAGGAAACCATTGGAAAATACGGTACGCGACCTTAAAAATAGGGATACTTCCGATGAAAAGGCGACAGATGCGACAAATGCAGATGAAGAACAATTCTGCCTCACAAATAAAACCGATTATCTCATGCAGTGTATTGAGATAAATCTCGCAATGGAATATGATGTCATACAGTTTGATTTTTACAATGATTGGCTTAACGGTGTGCTGTACATTCCAAGATGGTTTGTGAATTTTCGCAAGAAAAGAAGTTACTTGTTTGGACTAATCAGGAGAAAGGGTAAAATACAGGCATGTATGGAAGGTTCTTCTGTATATACAAGACGTTTTGTACAGCAATGTGCATTGGAATACGTTTCTGACAGTGAGGGGATGTATCATGAGGTGGTTTCGCCCAATGGCTGCAAGAATAACGACAAATCAAAATGCCATAAGGCTAAAGGAAGAAAATATGTAAAAATATTTAAGGGCACGAAGCATGGCGGAGGCATTGTTCACAATGAAAAAAATATGAACAATAAAAATCTTTACTATTTCCGTCCTGCCGAATGGATAAATAATGGGAATGACTACAAGACAAAATGCAATTTATTCGCTACAGATATTGTACTATTGGGCTCATTGAAAGACTGTGACATCAATGGCATACCGCAAGCGTTCAAAGAGCTAACATCATCGTCATATCAGCTGCCGGGAAATCTTGCATCTACCAATATGGACAGTTATGGCTTCATGTATGGTTTTGAAAATGGTACAATGTGCACCAACACTTACTCAAAGAATCCAATAACGGTACAAGAAGATACGTTCAGCAGTTATAGAATATGGCAGAACAGACAGGATTTTAAAGAGACGGAGCCCAACTTGGATCCTACAGAATACCCTATTACTGAAACGGCAGGCATTGATTGGGGATATTATGGGCCTGGTCAAAAAGCAGAAAAAGGCAAAAACAGAACATTATATAATCCGGGAGGCCATTTCCTTGGAATATCATGTAAAAATGCCGAAGTGAACATCAAATCTTGTGTTAACCTTTCAAGAATTTGTGAGGTGGGTTCGATGATGTCGCAAAGGCAGGCCGTAATGAAATATGATTATGTGGAAGGACAGGCCGTATATTCTTGGGCTTACCTTGTACCGACAGGACTAATTAGTAAGGACGAAATAAGCGATGCTAATTTCAGAAACATTTTCGCTACAATGAATCACAATCATCTTGCAACGGAAACAGACAAGGAAAACGGATATAGGCGGTATAAAATGACTGCGATGTATCCTACGAATTTTGAAGGCGAATTGGAGTCAAAGATAGGTGGAAAGGACAGTGCATATTACAGCATCTTTAATGAGACAAACGAAAGAGGTGAAACGGAAACGCACTACAGGAGGGCCTTGGAAGAAAATAGTAGGGATTATTATCTGTTTAGATTGGGAGGCACGGGAAAGGACAAGTTCCTGATTAATCAGGGTGGTAAAGTTTCTTTGCCTGTTTATGACAATTCATTTTATTTCTATTTTGGACTTATAAATGGTGCGACCGCATTTGATAGATTCATGAGTGACTATTATGCACAATGCCCCACAAGAAAAGCATATGAAAGTAAAGTTGAAATAATGACAACAAATGCGACGTTATGCAAAGAGAATGACGGGGAGATTAGTGTTAAAGTAAATGATGTGGAGGCGCCATTCAGTTTTGACATTACCGATGGTAACGGCATGAGCTACAACCTTAAAGAAACAGCGGATAAAGGAGTTTATGAAGCGGTTTCAGCCTTGACAATGGGAGACAATAGCATTAATGCAATGTATTTTAAGGTCAGAGGACTTAGGAAAAATGATTATGCAGTATCAATAAACGGTAGTGCGGGCGAGGACTTGGAACAGGCATTCAGCATAGGAGAAGCACTACCGGAAGAAGTGGAAAAGTTGAAGGTTTATGCAACAGATTTCGTTCAAGAAGAAGAATTCAGCTATGACAGCACAACAAAATCAATGAATGGAAATTTCACCAAGACAAATGGCGGCTATATTGAAATCTATAGCACTGAGTTATCAGAAGAGGCAACAATTGCCGAAGGCAAAGGAGGTATAACTTGTGTATATGTCTATAATGATGAATATTTCAAAACATTATTTGGCAATACAAGTGCAGTGCCATCCAATATTCAGGACACGAGGCAGGAGATAGTATATTTCAACAATAAAGAAAACGAAAAAACTGATGACAAGATATATTTTTCATACTTATGGAAGGGCAATGATGATTTTACTGTCGGAATAGTATATCATTGTACAAATGGTAAAAATGCCAACATTATAAAAGATACAGTTACTGCAAATATGGAAGGCTCTTGCGATTTTTATATAGGCGACAGCGATTGCACCGGAAGACAGCTCAGAAATGCAGGCTATAGTGTTTCAGAGAACAAATGGTATGAGAAGAACGAGCCTCTTAAAAAACTTACGTCGAAAGAAGAATGGTCACTTAGAAAAGGTTTGACTTATAACGGCTCGCTTTATAACAGAGACGGTGGAAAGATAACCGTAGGGCTTATCAATGCCGTACCGCCTACTACTATCAGGATAGTGGGGGATCCTGAAATGACAATTGACGAGGATGCCAACAGTTATGTATATGTCATGAAAGGGCCTATGACAGACGAGGAAGCGGCAAAAAGCGGATACACAGTTGATATAGGCAATATTCAATGCCCGACAGTATTGGATGGGCTTACATTTAAGGGTAATGATATGAATTCTTTGGAAGTAAATGGTTTTACTCTACTTAACGCAAACACGAAGAATGACTACAATTACGTATATTACGATTCAAGCAACAGCATTAGCGGCGAAGATGAGGGTACGGACGACGGCACAGGTGGCGGAGAAGGCGGTGGAGGAGATTCTGGCTCTACGATAAATCCACCTATAAAGCAAAGATATACCGTCAAAACTACTTTAGTGAATGCCTATTTTGTAAGTGCAATCTACAACGGGGAAACCACATATTGGCTTCCGAAGGCTGTTAATGAGGGAGACAAACTTGAACAAATATATTTTAGAGCGGCAGATGGTTATAAGATTACCGGCAGCGAAAGCATGGCAGGTGGCGGAGATATCTATAGAATATTTAGTATAGAAGAAAAACCGCCAGTAACAAAAATAGGTTACACTATCCCAAATGTGACAGGTAATATTACATTCGCCATAAACGGTACCCCTATTGAGGGTATTTATGAACCACGGCCTTAAATAATGTGCCTTAAAAATAGAAAACAAATATGATCATACATACTGACAGCCGAGGACAAATCCAAGGTATACAAGACAGAATAGACAAAGACATTAATAACCCTGATGGAGGAGGGAACTTTACAGCACCGACATCGTATTATGCAAAGGTAAGGCTCACTTTCATGAGGGATACAATGCCTGCCAAGGGAGTGACGTTCAACGGTTCCTATACTTCATATTATAGCGATGGGAGTTCGGCTACTTTTGCCATAGACAGGACGACGTTGGACGCAAATGAAAATAAGGCTACAATTACATTGGTTTCTTTCCGAAAAAATGTAACCGGCGCAGTAACAATAAATGCAAGAGCCTCAGGAGGGACGGCAACAACAACCGTAACAATACCGTTTACATATACATCCAAGAACACTCCCGAGGAAGTTACTGAACGAGAGACCACAAAGGAAACCATACAATTAATGGATGGCGACATAAAGTTGCCGTCCATTTATAAGCCTTTCTTTTTTAATGCGGCATTGAAATTCAATGAACAGAACAATGTATTGAACAGTAATATGATGTTTTATTGCGCAATTGCAAATGCCACTCCGTACAGGCTGACCAACGGGAAGTATATCATAGGAACGCCGACATTGATGATTGACAACAGGAAATTTTATTTTTACAACAATGAAAACAGTATCAAGAGCATTACCGTGTCTGATAAGGAAGAGGAAGGCCGTTATTTTTATGTCGGTGACAATGCAAGTTCATTGACAAAAAATTACGAAGTCCAATTTAACTGCAGCATCGGAAGAATTGATATTGATCCTAAATTGCCGCATAACTACACATTCAGCGTGACAGAAGGTTCACCTGTCGGGTATAACGGCAGTTTGGATGTCATTACTGCAGAAGATTCTTTGTATGGAGTGAAATTTTATGACAATATCAGTAACGTACCGACAGGAGGTAACAGTTTTTACCCGTGCGGCGACGGTATAGCTTTTGGAGGGATAAGGCATTTTTTTGTTAACAATACAGAAGCTACTCTGTTTGATGAAATAAGTTTGCCTTCGATTAGCGCCATAAATTATTATGAGACAGATCCTATGTCATGGAAAAGTATACATACTTATGTAACAGAGGATAAAGGCATTAAATATAATTTGTATGACCGGGAAGTGAAGCCCGAGATGATAATGGAGAGCGGCGCGAATTACGGAAAATACCATTTTAATTTTACAGACTCATCAAGAAATTATTATGTAGGACTTACAGATAGATATACTGCATTAAACGGAGATACAATAAGCAATGAAGAAAGTGACTACGGCATAGAAACTACGGAAAGTCCATACAAATTATATACTAAAGTACCACGACATACAAGCGTACTGTCAGTTTTATACGTTAAAAATATATAATATGAAAATTCTTTTAAACACAGCAAAATCAGTCAAGAATACTAATATTGATAATTACGCCAATGTAGAGTTGGTGGAGGAGACACGTCAATTGACCGAAGATCAGCATGTGAAAAACATTGACGAATACGAGCAGTATGCAAAAGAAAAAGACGCTTGTATGAATTATCGTTTGTCGTTTGTAATAAATCCAATTTGCAGTAATGTATTATTCAACAGGGTCTCGGAGATAACATATCATGAAGGTGGTGATGACTGCGTTGAAATCGGCTGTCAAAACGTGGATATGAACGAGATAGACAGCGTAAAGGCTTATCATAAGGACTACTTGAACAATTCCAAACGGAAACTGAATAGGTATCAGATGACAAGGGACACTTCCTACAGCAGTTCAAAGATAGGACCTTTTGTATATCATTGCGGGTATGACATATTCAATAATCATTTTTTGAGGCAGAAGGAATTTGCAACGGTGAGCAAGTTGAATTCCGTAGGCGAAAGTAACTTTAATACCTTAACCGACTATGTGAGGGATGAAAATGGAAATAGGGTAAAGGAAAAAAGAAGAAACTATGGAGCAACAGGAGCAACCAAGCCGATACATCTATATCAATACGATACTGTAAAATCATTTTCAGCCGCAATACAGGAAGGGCTTGTTGAAGATGAAAATGGATGGTGGGGCTTTAAAAATATCGCAACCATGCCCATAAAAAATTTTTATGAGGAAACATTCAACCGCACAATGTGTAATAATAAGCCATGCGAGCAGTATGACATGTATCCCGACAGGTCACTCTATTCAATTTTCCCAAAATACAACAAATACAGGAACAGATATGAGGACAATTGGGAATTTTGCCTGACATATCCGAGCGAGAGCATAAGCAATGATGTAACAGAAAACGGCCTCAAGTGCGAACTTATAAAGCAGGCTACCGACAATGATGACGAGGCAAGATTTGACAGAACATTAATGTTCCGCAGCAATGTTTTCCACAACTTATCAAGATTCTCTCCTATAGAGATGACATTTGGAGGGCAAAGATACAAGACAAATGTATTTTCTCTGGGGGATGAAACAGGAAACAACACAGGCTATTACTTTTCAGTACCTTATGAGGACGTAAAAGAAGGCATAAGATATTCAAGTAATCTGAAGAATATAAGATTTTCTAAAATAGTAAATGGGCGTAAATGCAAATACTATTTTAGGATTTTCAAAAAAATACCAAGAGAAAATACAAAGGATGTTTATTATCGCCCACAGGTAAACAGATTGGGATTCAGTCAGACCTATTATGGAGATGAAAGTGCCGAGCTGCTGTTTAACAGAGATATTGTCATCAAAGGTTTAAAAGACAACCTCGGCAGGGAACTGTCCGAAATTTATCTCACGGTATTAAAGACCAACAAAGGGCATGAAAAATGGTATGAAGACAAAAACAAGACCGATGCAAGTATAGAATTTTCACATTGTTTTGGCAAGATTAGCAGCGGTATGGATTTATTGCCGCAAGCAAAAGACTATAACATCCATGCTATCCATAATGTCAAGGCGGGGGAGGGTTGCACGGAGGATGAACTTAATTTCATACAGGTTCCACAAAGTTCAAAAGCCATAGAGGATGATATAACATCTGACAATGACAGTTTTTATGGCGATTTGGTTGAGTTTAGCCCAAATACTGTAGAAGAAACTGTGTTGGAATATGTCTATCACAGGTTCAATACGGCACAAAGGGAATATACGATGGATAATGAATATAGGGACATATACCATGAGGAAATCATTACCGACGATGACGACATAACAGCACAGGGCCCGTCTGAATTGAAAACGGAGAAGAAGATATACAATACAATTGACGGTACATCAGGAAACACCTACCCTGCGAATGTCGCACCCGAGGGATATTATTACAATCCGCATTATCAGTTGAAATTGAAGGAATTTTCAACAACGGTACAGCAAGGGAATGACATAAAATTAATTTTTTTAAGCGGTTCAGAGCGGATAGACGACCATACAATGGGTGGCAGGCTGTCAAGGAACTACGGTATAGTAAAAGGTGATACGGTTCTTGCCTTATATGACGGCAAACCGCATGAATGCGTCGTAGAAGAAGTGGGGGAGAAAAACGCAGTTATATTCCGGTTAAAGAATGATACCGATACATTTCCACAGCAGATTTTGACGGTGAGTTTTTTCCGTATCAATCCGCTAAAGCCGCAAGGGGCTTACGACCTGAATGATGGGACGGGGCGATATTTATGGAGAGCCATGCTTTCAACAAAGGAGTTGAACACAAACAGCAGTCTGTATGATTCCATTTTCACCAATGGAGCGATTTATATACATCGCAACTTGAACCTGTATCTGAGGAGGCAGGATCCGTTTGGATTTTATGGACTCAATAATATAGGCAAGATTGGCCTGCCTCAGCATATGGAGGACATGAATATAGGAGGAAGTTCCTACGACTACAAGACAATAGAATACGTTACTGAAAACACGACACAGCAATGCTAAACAAGACGATAAATATAAGAAACAACAGAAAGCCTAATGTTTTCACTTTTAACTTTAAAGGCGTGGAGGCATCAGGCGAAGATATCATGTTCCAAGTTGAAAGCTTAAAAGGTATTCAGGGATACAAGACTATTGGATTAGTGAGGGAAGACGGGAAGAGCATTTATTATGCCGAAAATATGGATGCGGAACTGTCAGAAAAAAACGGCGAAGAAAAAATTAAAATAAAAGCCTTCCCGAAACGTATTTTGTTCCCGAAATCCATAAAAAAAGTAAAGATAAATGAAGATCCTACGGATTCCGCAGGAACCATAGATGGGTTTATATTGGAATTCCCCTCCGAGCATTTTCTTAATGCCAACAGGGACAATATTGATGTCAAGGGCTATATAATCAATGGCCAAGACTCAGTAAGATACGGTTCTAAAAGATGTAATGGTGACACAATCATTGCGGGCCTCAATCAAGACGTTACCGACAATATAAAAGACGGATGCTATTTCCTTTTCACCAAAGATAGCCCGGTAAATGTGTTCGACGGCAAATATTCTTGTGGAATATGGAAGAATACAAGGTATTTCATAGAAAACCCATTGACAGCTGAGGCAATAGATGTGTTTGTGCCTGTAAATTATGACGGGACTGAAAACCCCAACACCCTGATTGCCGTTACAGACAAGGATTTAAGCACGGTACCGTACTTTTTTTGCCATGATGAAAGGTTTATACATTATGACTATGAAACAGGCAAAACAAGCCTAAAAAAAGGCACTTTTGCATATTATACAGATAATGATATCAAGTTGTCGCTGCCGATGGGACAGAATTTCTCATTAAAGATGAACAGAGACGAGGAAGTAGACAATTATGCTGATATAATTGCAGAAGAAAACATCAACGGCATCATTGATTATGAAAGGTACCAATTTGTGCCATACTTCAGAAAAAAAGACGACAGTAAACTTTACCCTGCGACAGAGATAGAATTCAATCTTCATTTCAGGGAAAGGGATACTGAAAACGGGTGGAAAATCAAAGAAGACGGCTATTGGAACAATTACGTGTATAATTCGGTCAATAATTCGCTTTCCCACGTAAAAAATGGAGACAAGAGTGAATATTTGGGCGATTCGGATTCAGATCTGGTCAGCTGTTTAGGCTTTGATGACAGTGATGTGAATTATCAGTCAATGGCGCTTCAGCAATCTTTCATAAGGCTGTCATTCTATGATACGCCATTCAGGGGCAATCAAAACCTGTTGTTTTACAATACAATTTTTTTGGACAGCAACAGGCTGTTCAGCAGATATTCAAAGGCGGTTTCAGTCAAGCTGTCTGATGGAGAATACACAAAGTATCAATGGAGCGAAAAAAGCGGACTGAGGCTTGATGCAACCTTCAATGCATTCAGCAAATATAGTTCGTCAGGTTCATCCGAGGGATTTTATCTATATCTGTTCAAGGGCGCTATTCAAGAAGGGAAACCGATATATATGAAGGTGGAATTCAATCATGCAAAATACGGCACTACAGTTCCTTTTATAATGCCTATTTCGAAAGAAGGGGAGGCAATTAGCCCCGTGTCAAAAGATTTTCCTATTAATTATTATACTGAAGTCAACGGGAAGGGAGAAATTGACATGAGCAAGTATGGAGAGGACCTGTATATACCAATTATGATTGATCATGACGAAGAGAATGACATCTACAGATGGTATGCGCCTAAAATGCAGGACGGAAGCAAACTTGTATTCAATATGTTCGAACCGAGACTGAATCCATATGCTGTATCGGAATATACAGCAAGAGGAAACGGAGACTTGGAGGCTACCAAATTGGAATACAACCAAACGGAGGGCAATTTTGCCAAGACAACATTATCCATCAGGGAAACAGGTGAAAGGCAGCTTTGTTCAAAGGCTTTTTTGAAGACGGTAACGACAATGAGCATCAACGGAAAAATAGTTAAGAAATGCAATAGATTTAATTTTACGGCAGCTTCAACTTATGATATCGTGTATGAACTCAGCGGAGATACTATAGCCAATGGAGCATTTGAAACTGTAAAGGGCCTTACCGAATTGTACTTTAATGACAACATCGCGGTAATAGGCTCAACGGTTTCAACATATAGTAGCCTGAATGAGATTCATATCGGAAAAGGCTGTGTAAAAATAGGCAAGTTGGCATTTGCCTCGTCCATACGCCTAAGAAAACTTGATTTAAGCCACTGTACGGAATTAAGGGAAATAGGCGACTCTGCATTTCAGGGTTCTACCGTACTATCGGAGATAAATTTCCCAAATCACCCTATAACAATTAAGAGAGGCGCGTTCGGAAGAACAGCAATATCAAAACTTGTCATACCATCAGGTTCGATAATTGGCCGTTTTGCATTTTCCAGATGCTATAATTTGGATGACCTTACAGGCTTGGGCACAGATTTGACCGTTGATATAGGAAGACTGAATGATAAGAAAAAACGATATTGGTACTGTATTTTCTACGGCTGTGATAGATTGGTGCGCTATATGGATATAAAAATCAATCCAAACAAGGAAGAAATGACGTATAAAAAGACACTTGCCAAGTTTACCAAAGCAAGATATTACCTTGATGCAGGCAATTATGTCGAAGAACCAATTGACATAAGCGCAATAACAGACAACGCAGTTTACAGCAGGGGCAAGTCCTACAAAGACCCTGACTTGACGGACGAAGAAAAAGCACTTATGCATTGGTTCTGGCTGCGTGGTTATTGACAAAAACAGCACTAAAAATATATTTATTATAGACCTAGGCAGCGCGAGTTACGTGGTTTATGCCGTTTTCTGAGGGAGACCTCACGCCCAACGACGATGCTTAGGTCTTTTTTTATAATTCATGGAAAGCATATACAAGAGAATAACAATAGAGCCTTTCAGATGCAGGGTAGTTAATAGCCATGACGGACAAGAGACGGCTATCAGCAAGCCATATCCTTATTTTACTGCAGGAACGCCCGATGATACCATAAAGTATGCGTATGACATTGAAGTGACCGATGAAAGCTTAAGGGCAATATTGCCGACAGTTTCAGACGCGCATATATTGCGCTATAGGACTTTTTGCGATTATTATTACTTATGCATTGACTATGAGGAAAATGCTAAGATTTACAAAAAATGCGTAAACGGGAAATGGAGGGAAGAAGGGAACGTCACTAAAGAAACAGACTATCCTATCTATGCATCAGTAGATGCGATAGGTGAAGGCTTTAACGGCAACAGGGTCGTAATTTACAGCAATGCAGAATATTTGAAAGTCAAATTCTCAAGAGAAGAAACTCGTTGCAATGACATAAATGCTGTCAGCAGTTTCTGTAAAAATTGTTTCGGCGGCAAGAATATAAAAAAAACAAAACCGTATGCTAATGTTTCCGTTTACCTGTCATCCGAAATAAATGATCAAGGCAGGATTGAATATGCAATACCGGAATGGGCAGGAGGTAAAAAATATATGGTAGGGCAGTATGTGATATACTGTAAAAACATTTATTGCGCCAAAACAGATATTGATATAAACATCAAGACCGACGGCACGTTTGAAACACCTGCAGATGAAAATTCGGGATGGGAAACGGTGACACAGGTGGTTGCAAGTTCTGAAAAAGTGACCATAACGGGCATTAGCGAACAGCGTTCAACAATGTTCTTGTCCAAGAAAAAATACTTCATTGAAGAAAACGATGCAAGCGGAAGACGAATCGTAACCGAATGCCCGTTTTATGAGGAAAACGGGAAATTTTATTTTCCGTACATCAAAAGGGAAGTCAATGTCGGAGACGGAGCGGCAAGACTCGAAGAAATATGGTTCAATGCACAAAAGGTGACAGACAGTGAAGCAGCTACCGCGTATACGTTTGGCGAAATCTTTAAGAATTGCGGGGATGACATAACTTCAGTTATGTTCAAATATTCTCTATACGACGAATGCGAAAACAAAGACGGCATTAATTGGGACAGCGCAATAAAGTATGAAGAAACATATGCTGCAACAACAACTGCAACAACAACTGGCATCAAATACTTTTATATAGAGACAGGGGAGACACAGACAGTTTCCAACAATAATTCCGATTTGGCAAAAGAAGAACGTAATGTTAATTTTGCCGCCATTTCATACGTGGTGGATAAAGAGAAGATTAGCAAAGAAGAAAGGGACAAATTAAATTTTTTCATTAAAATTTCCCCAATCGGTTCACAAGATATAAAAACAAATGTAGATACAGATATAGACAGGGGCTCCTGTGCATTGTTTGAAAGGATGAATATTCTCGGAGAAGTTAAATCTATAAGAGATTTGGAAAAATACAGAAATAATTATTTTGACATTTAAAAGGCTATGAATAACGTATACGGGACAAAGCGCCCTGCAAATATAACATCCGACGACGTAGATATCTACTACAGCTACCGCCCCTCAAGGGCCGAAGATTCTGCTGAATATAGCACGTTTAAGAAATTGGACAGTAAATTGTTGATGAATACGAGCGGTAAAACAGACAACGGCAATGCAGAAGTGCTGCCGGGAATGTTTGATTTGCGTTTGCCGTTGGATGTATTTGGCAATGTCGGTATATACACCATTTATATCAAGCCAAAAGAAATTAGGACAACAATTTTGCATGTAAGTACGCTTGCGGCATATCCTGATGTCAGAGGCATTGTTCTTGATACAAAAGGTATGTCTAACGGCTCACTTGTAGGCTATAGGATTGAATATTTCAATGAAAGCGGAGATAGGGAGGATGATTTTAGAATAATAACGTCAAACAACCGGTGCGAGCCTGTTGCTCAGGTATTTAATGATACGACACAAAACGGCGTAAGATACAGGTTTAATGATGCAGCCTCATTGATGTTCTGCACTGTTACGCCAAGCGCATCCTTATCGTTCAACAACAACACGTTGCCGAATATAGGGGCAGTGGGGCAGGAAATCGCACTGATAAACACAAAATTCAACCCTATGTGCATTGAAGTGGAGATGGTTGAAAATGATGCCGAAACAATTGCGACGATGCTGAACGGCGATCAGATACGTGATTTGGAGCATGCGACAATCACAACATTCAATAAAGCACATGAACCATTCAGCCAATTTAGTTATTATACATCCAAGAATAAGCTCGGAAAGGCGATGTATGAGATAAAAGTTAAGGAAGAAACAACCGAGAACAGTCTTGATTATAAGTCTATCGTTAATCCCGAATAACAATGGAAGAATTAAAAAAAACGAAAAGTTATTTTACAATAAAAGAAAAACGCCATCAAAGGACTAATGACGGGACTATCTTCGAGAGGGACTATATGACGCTCAACTCTCTTGGCGGATGGCCGGGAAAAACCTTCCCATATGGAGACGGTAACTTTAAGATGCTTGCAGGTGACAAATATAACACTACCCGCAAGCATAATTTTGGCAATTGGGCTAAAAATGAGAACGGGGAGACGCTTTGGACATTAAAGGATTTGGAGAAAATTTCGCAAGGGGATAGCATACAGGACTCCAACAACATCAAGGCCAATCCTAACACCACGTCACTTCTGTCTTTTGCATATTACGGGAGTTGCGTGGAGACAATAAAAAATACAATAACATCAATTATCAAGAAGTTTCCGGCAGAACTATATGTGCGGCAGGCAATCCAAGATGATGAGGACGAAATTTTAAATGGAAAATGCCTTGTGGAGAATCCATTCGGAATTGACATAATTTCAGATTCAGGGAAAGATGAACCATTGAAAAGTTTTGCCGACGGCAGCACGTTTTTTGAAGTGAAAGACAACTCAGGAAACACCGTAGGTGATGTCAAGTGGAGCGTAGAGCATCATACTAAAGGTATCAACTTGAAATGTCTGAAGCATGGTGACATTATCAACACAGTAACAATTTTGGGTGAGTTTCAAATTAAGGAAATATACTATAACGGCAATAGGATATTGATATCTGAAAAGGATTACCAAGGCTATCATATCAGGCCGAAACAGGAATTTATAACAGAATTGGTCAATGAATATACCGATCTTGAAAAAATCCTTATCAATTTCAACACAAACCCATTATATACCGCAACATTGGACTATCCGCATGAGGATGAGGACACAGGCAAGATAATCACGTATCAGAAAAGGCTTTCATGGCCGACTACAATGGGCGGTTGGAATCTTGACATAGAGTCAAGCCGTTACAGCAAGTATCTTTCGGAAATTCTTGATATAGCAGCCTTCTATGATGAATATTATACGGACAACATCTGGAGGTCAATGACGCATGATGCTATCAAGAACATGGATGGTACATTTGTCGAAGACAATATCGACAGCGATGCATACAATGAAGGCATATCGAGAATTGAAGCCCTGCTCCATTCATACGGTCATTTTTTCGACGGCTTCAAATTTACGATAGATTCACTGAAGAACAGAAATACAATCACCTATAGCGGAGACAATAATATTCCGGACTACTTCCTTTATGACATGAACGAAAAGTCAGGATGGGATACTAGCGACCCTGTTTCGGCATTGGAGAACAGAGAGACAGGGAAACTTGATTTTGACGGGCTGAGTCAATCTTTTTCAAAGGCAGATGCACAAAGGCAATTTTTGGTGAGCCTGAAATTAAACTCCAAGTCAATTCTCTCCAAGAAGGGGACCCGAAGAGGCATCGAGGAACTGCTGTCATTATTCGGCTTGGAATCAGAAGACCACGGAAAAGGAAACGGGGACTATTCAATAACTGAATACGTGGCAGTTTTGAAGCCTAACGCAAATAGCAGTTTTGTCGTGCCCGCAGAAGAGAGCTTTCCAATTGAGGAATACAATATGCTCAAGATATCTTATCCCCAATCAACAGACGGATATTATGAGGATACATTGGAGGGTTTGCCTGTAAAAATAGTCTATTATAAGGACAAGAAATATCTGATTCCTTGGTTTTTTACAAATTCCGCAATAGACGGCAATCCGTATTTTCAGATGTACGGTGGATGGGGCAAAAAATATGAAAAGGAAGTTGAAACCGAGAACGGTACTGTAACACTGACGAATGGCATCTTTGAAGAAACGGAAAAATATCTAAATTATGCGACAAGTATTGAAGCATTGGAGAGTATCCTTGCCGACAAGGTAAGGAACGGGGATATCTATTACGTTGCTGACATCAGTAACTACAAAGAGGCTTCAGACAACCCTGATAGTGTTTCAAATTACTTTATTTGCATAAACGAAGACGAGGTAGGAAACATCGAAAAAGGATGGGAGAACATTCCTATTGAGAACATAAATGCGGGACAGGGAAACGGTATCAAAGTTTTGTATCTTGAAAGTATTGTGGATGAGATAAAAGGCAATAATCCGCATGTCGGTTTCGGAAACTATGACGACGGCTCAGGATATTATGAAATATTCAAACAGTTGTTCAAATACAGCATTGAAAACGACAACTTCAATGACGGGGCATACAGATGCGAAGAAGACCATTTGGAGGACATTATTTTGCAGGCAGGTTTTGATGGGGCGGAAAAACTGATAAAGGACAATGCGAAATGTTGGTATTTCAAGCCTAATGAAAAAAGAGAAGGCAAGGTCAGGCTTGTATGCAACAACTGTACCGAAAGCGAAACAAACGTGGGCAAGGGAAAATATGAGGACGGGACTATGTTCCTATCGTCCGAATTGGAACCTTTCGATTATGAGACAGGTGAAGTTTCGTCAAGAGAGATGGCCTCATATTCGGTAATGAACACAAAGAGAATGGTAATCCGTTTCAATACGGAGAAATTTGACGGCGACGAAGGCTTGATAAAGAATTACAAAAAATACATCAACGAGGATATCATGCCATATCTGAAACAGATGATACCGTCAACAACAATATGGCAGCTGAAAATCGGGCAAGAAGATTTTTAGAAGAAGAATAAATGTTCAAAAATTATTTGAGCATTTATTTTTCTTTTTAGACGGTTGGTTTCTATTTATAGAGAAAGTTAATTAACGAAATCATGAGTGATTACAGAGATATATTACTGAAAGCTTTAAAGGAAGGGAAGACCATGGATTCCTGCGGCTTAGACGAGCGCTATTATGACTTCGGACTTTACACAGATCTTTGTGGCATGAGCGTTGAAGACGCTATCAAATCTGTAACACAATGCTGTTGTGGAGGAGGAGGCTCAAATACTGGCAGCACCAAGACAAATAACCCTATCATTATTACCGCCGAGGAGAACGGTGAAGGCAAATATGCAGTGAAAGTAAAGGCTGCATATGCGACAACGGCTCCTGTCATCGTATCATTCACCATTGACGGGCAGAGCGTTACGGCAACAATTCCTGCGGGAGCAAGCGAAACGACTGTCGATGGCGTAGTTCTTGATACACAATATGCAACAATAGGAAAACTTGACGTGACAAGTACTGACGAGGTTTATAAATACACGGTAAGCGTGAATATTGCTGACGGATTATTTGTCCTCACGTACAAGATAGAGGGAAAAACGGTTCACGAACTGAAGATTAAGGTGGGCACCAAAATTGAAAAATTCGAGCCTGAAGCAAAAACAGGCTATCTGTTCAAGGGATGGGTGCCTGCTGAACCTGAAACAATGCCTGACAAGAATACAACTCTGGAGGGTACCTATGAAGCCATACCTTATTATGTAGTATTCAAGGACGAGACAACGGGAGACATCAGAGTTGAGTGCTTCTATCAGGGCGAAATCAAAAAGCCTAATGCATCCGAAAAGAAAGGGCATGATTTCCGAGGATGGTTCATGGCGGACGGTAATGAAGTGCCTGATGTTTTGGATTTCATTCCAGACGGAGATGTAGAAGCCATGCCAAAATATGAACCGAAGACATATACATTGACATATCAGACCTATGACGGGCAGGAGTGGAAGACCGCTTCAATAAAATACGATACGGTCATTGTCTATGAGGCGGACGGCCCTGCACGTGTAGGCTATGATTTCACAGGATGGGACAACAAGCCTGAAAACGACAGGATGCCTGACAGCAATGTCATATTGAAAGCATTGTACGAAATACATAAATGGAACCTCATATATTCATTGACGGACGACGAAAATCCTGATTTTACGGGAGTTACATTCGAAAATGTCGAATACAATGCGGAAATAACCGAAAAGACAGCCGCTTTTGCAGAGGAACATAAAACCGCCGATGGAAAATATGTATTTTCATGGGACGGAACCGAGCACGAGACAGTAAACATGCCTGACAGCAATTTGACAATCAGGGCAATTAGGAAAGTTGTTGAACACACGTTGACATTTGTTGATGCAGAGGGAACCGTTTACAGTTCAATAACACAAAACTATGGAACGGCAGTCAATCTGACTATTGAACCGACGAAGGAAGGCTATACCTTTACAGGATGGGACAAGGGAACAATTCCGACTACAATGCCTGCCGAGGATATGACATTCGTGTCACAGTTTGATATCAACAAGCACACGGTCAATTTCGTGATAGCAAACGAGAAAGATGCTGCCGATACGGGAATAACAATACTCAATGTGGCATATGGTACTGAGCTTGCAGCAACAATGGATGACTTCAAGCAGAAATATCCGAATGTTGAAGGCGAATACCAGTTCTCATGGGTAAATGAGGAGAGCATCCCAGCAACAATGCCTGACGAGAATGTTACCATCAGCGCAAAATATGAAGCCGTTGAGCATACATTGACATTCATGTCAGACGGTGCTGAATACAAAAAACTTACAGGAAAATTCAATACGCCTATCGAGAAATTCGACAATCCGACAAAGACGGGCTATGAGTTCACAAAATGGGACGATGAAGTTCCTGAAAGATTCCCTAATGCAGACAAGACATTCACAGCACAGTTCACAATCAAGCAATACACTGTCACAATCAATGATGAGGAAGGAACACTTCTCAAGACTGTCAGCGTAGATTACAATACAGAAATTGCAACAATAGAATCTCCTGTCAAAGAGGGCTATACATTCGTGGAATACACTTCAGCCGAGGGTTATACAAATGTGCCTGACAAGGACATCACCATTGTGGCAAAATATCAGATTAACGTGCATAAGGTCACCTATTTTGTTGATGATGTAAAAGTTCATGAACAGGTATACAACTATCATGCAACAATTGTGGAATACAACTATACGAAGGAAGGCTATACAATCAGTGCGTGGGTAGGTTTGCCTGCTGATATGTTGATGCCTGACGAGGACATCGAAATACACGCAACAAGCGTCGTTAATGAATATGACGTAATATTTAATGTGGATGGAACAGAGTATGAAATCAAGAAGGTTGCATACGGCGCTGCAATAACAGTACCGACGGACGAGCCAACCAAGACGGGCTATACATTTAAACAATGGGTAGGTATTCCTGAGACTATGCCGGCACATAATGTCACCATCGAGGCCGAGTTTGCAATCAATTCGTATTCATTGACATTCAAGAACGGCACTGATGTGGTGAAGACATATACCGTGGAATATGGAGCGGCACTTGCTGACTATGCATCACAGGCTATGGCATTGGTGCCTGAGAAGGAAGGATTTACGTTCTCTTGGGATTCGGCAGTTCCTGCAACTATGCCTGCGGAAGATGTGGTTATCGAGGGAAGCTATAAGGAAAAGACTGCAGCTAAATGCTATTACGGAAAAGTTCTTACAGAAAACTTATCTGCATTGACATTTGATAACATGGTAGATTTCCAAGAGTATACTCCGGGAACAATGGCAACGTTTGTGATTCCGAAGAACGATGAATTCGCTAAGTATAACGATATATACTTGAATTCTGAGGATGATAATGAGGCAAATGCCGCAATGGATTGGATGAACAAGTTCCATGACGCAAACCGAAACTCATTAACATTAGTATATCCGGCAGACAAGACTTTAGTGAAAGTCATTGACGGAAAGGATGATAATGAAACCAAGATATTTACTGTAGACCATACAATAGAGAAAGATGGAGTTATATACAACGTTTTAGCTAACCATCCTGAAAAGAAGGGATTCCCTAACGGTTATTCACCGGCAGAAAAAGACACGACTTTCTTATATAAATTTATTTTAAACTAAAAAACATGGCTGAGATAATAGAATTAGCAAAACAGTTTATAAGCATTGAGGGTCATTCCATTGATGCGGCTACAGAACCTGTAGATACATATGCCGGGGTGACAGGTGTAGCAACAAGGGCAAGATATGTCGGCATGGAAAAGGTTGTCATTAATAAAGGCGACGGCGGTTCATACCCGATGAAATTTTTTCTTTCAGGCTCTACACGAAATGCCGCATGGAAGATTAAGGAAATTTTCCCTGTGCAGACTCACGAAGCATTGGATAATTTAGTCACTTTTACAACAGGATTGGGAGTGCCATTTACCAAATTCATAATTGGGCTTGAAGTTATCGTTATTGCAGATGAGCAAAATGAAGGGAAACCAACTAAATATTGGATAACTGCAGTAGATGCAACAGCAAATACCGTTACATGGGAACGATGCAACGGCAGTTCATCAGCAGCGCCATCGGTAACTGTGGAAGGCGAAGATATGGAAAGCATACAATAGTAGTTTTTCAAAAATAGCAAATACTATTTATAAAAGATAATAAACATTTTTACAAATGGCAATTTTTTTTAAAGGTTTTAAACAAGTAACATTAGACCAGTATAATTCAGCAACAGAGAGGCAGAATTATATGTGGCTTGTGCGTGATGTTGACAAAAGCGGCGAAACTGAAGTTGTAAAGTCATCTGCGATTTATTTCGGTAATAGAAAATATGCTGAGATAAATAACAGCAATGAGGAGTTAGTAAATAAACTAAACTCCATTGTAGCTGTATTGGGCATGACGGTAGGCGAGGACGGAACTTTTAACAAGTATCTTCCAATAGCCGAGGATGCAATATTGTCAGGTGAAACAATTACAAATGTTTCTGAGGCATTAAAGGCCCTTTCCGCTGCAATAACAGGTGCTAAATCCATCGCAGATGCTGCTGCTAAGACAGCGGAAGCTGCAAAGGCTGAGGCTGCCTCGGCAACTGCTGCAGCAGGCAATGCTAACACAAAGGCAGAAACGGCCGAAGCTGCAGCCGCTACCGCCACAGAAACCGCAAATGCGGCTAAAGACACAGCAACAACTGCAACCAATACTGCAAATAATGCACTTGCAAAGGCAGAGGAAGCAGGCACATCGGCAGCAGATGCAGTTGAAACAGCAAATTCAGCCAAAACGACTGCTGATGAGGCAAAAGCTGCTACAGAGGGATTAAAGACAACTGTAGACGGTATCAGTGGTAAAGTGACAGACTTGGAGACAAATTCTGCGACAAAGGCGGAATTACAGGATGAGGTTAAAAAACTTGCGGCAAGTATTGACGGCAAGACTTTAACAGCAGGAAATGACATAAAGATAAATGACGAGAACAAGTCCATCAATGTGTCTTTGGCAGAAGATATTACCGTAGCGGGCTTGAATGACACTTATGGTTGTGGACTTATTAAGAACGGCAACACAATCCCTGCAGGAACTTCACTTACGGAGATTTTGAAACAGATGTTGTCAAAAGAGATAAATCCGTCAGCAGCAACCAAACCAACTATTGGAATTATCAAGGATGGCTCTGTTTCAGGTTTGCATGAAATCGGTGAGGTCGTTAATGTCGGAACAGCAACAATCAGCAAGACTTCAGGTAAGTTCAACAACAATGGATGGACATCTCCATCTCAGCCGGTGGCAGTATTCACATGGAGCGGCGAAAAGATGAGTTCCAAACTCGTTAATGGCGCAGAAGGTTATGAGGCTCAGACTGATGCAGCAAGTATAGCACAGGGTACAGCAACGACAGTCAAGGGTACAAACAAGGTTACCATTTCCGCATCAGCAAACTACAGCGCACCTACTAATAAGCCTGTCACAAACCTGAACAAAGCTTATGATGGAGCTGAGGCTACATGGGCAGATGGAGTGGCGACAAATAGTACTTCTATTGAGTGGACAGGTGTTTATCCTTGCTTTGCAAATACGAAGTCTCTCGGTAAGGAGCCTAATGAAAAACTCGCATTGCAGACAAGCGCTACATTTAGAATTTCTGTGGCGGCCCATAATGCAGGAGGTAATGATTTCCGATTTGCTTATCCGGACGGATGGACAATATCTTCATTCAAGGTAAAATCCCTTGACGGTAAATATTATGAGTTTGCTGCAACACATAATAAAAATGCAGGCGACATCTCAAAAACTATACAGGGTAACGCAGTGACATATCATTACCTTACAGTTGAAAATGGCGTATCTGATTATGAGATCACATTGGATAAAGGGCTTAATGCATAAATAAAATTTTAAAAACAATATTACATATGGCTTTAATATTAGGAGCAATTAATTTCGGCTCAAATTTTAATATAGGTGCAAAGGGTCCTATCGATTCGAGAATGAGGGTCAGTACAAAACAGGACCTTACTTCATGCTGGACTTCTGAAATTCCTGCATATAAGGGTATGGCAGTTGTCTGTATGGAAGACAGCAGCATATACGTCCTTGTGTCAGACAACGCGACAGCGCTTGAGAATTGGAAAAAAATCGGCAATGAGGGATCGGTAACCGCAACAACCTACACTGAGGCTAAAAAAGTTGCAAGTGCAGGCAATTTGGGACAGATTATCTATGTGACTACAGAGGAGACCGTCGAAGGAGGAGACGGTACCGAATCCACAACATATACGGCGGGCCCGTATATCGTAATAGGCGAAAATGAGATATCCAAATTGGGTACTACTTCCGCAACCGGCGACATACAGGGTGATGTCAATACCCTTAAGGGGGATGTCTCAACAATCAAGAAAAACATCGAAGCACTTCAGACAAAGGATGGCGACCTTGAGAAACGTGTGACAGCACTTGAGACTGATACAGTACACACCATAACAGGAAACGACGTCGAAGTGTAAAGTGAAAAGATATTTATGAATATAAATAAAATAACAATAATATTATTTAAAGACATTTAAAAATTATGGCACAACTATCATTTAAAGGTATTCAGTTGGTAAAAAAAGCAACTTTTGAAAGTGCGGATTTTACTAAAGATAAGAGTATACTTTATTTTGTACGAACAAATGAGAACATGACCGATGGCTATATGCAGCTTAACGGTAAAAAATATGGAACCGGCGCAGATGTAATTGCAAAGTATGGCGAACTTGACAATAAAACTATTGCACAGTATGTCAAAGATTACGTCGCAACCGAAATAGGAAAGGTCAACAGTGCAGCTACTGAACTCGGAAAGAAGGTAGCAGCAAACGCAACCGCTATTGAAATAATCAATGGTGAAGGTGAGGGTTCTATCAAGAAAGCTCTTTTAGATGCTAAAGGATACACGGACACAGCCAAGACTAATATTATTGGAACCGTAGACGATGCATCTACAGCAGATACAATCAAAGGTGCAAAGAAAGGTGTTGAAGAGGCTAAGGATGCAGCAGCAACAGCTAAAACAGCAGCAGACAACGCGCAGAAAGCCGCAGACGCAAAGGTTGCTACTGTATCAGGCGAAAATGCAATCAATGTAGACTCTACCACCGCAACTGCTCCGAAAGTATCTCTCGTTCTTGATCCTGCACAGGGCAACGTTAAACTTAGTCAGTCAGCTGCAGGTCTTAAGGCAGAGGCTGAGATTCCAGCCGCAACTGTAACAGGTGTAAAGACAGGTGACAAGGTACTTGCTCTTGAAGGAACCGAGCTTACTTCTACAATTTCACTTAGCGTAGATGCATCTGCGGGCGAAGATGGCAAGAAATATATCCGCTTGAAGGGTATTGACGGTGCTGACCTTGGTAAGGTTGACACAGCCGACTTTGTAAAGGATGGCATGCTTCAGGATGCGAAATATTCAACTGCTACCCATAAGATAACACTTACATTTAACACCGATTCAGGTAAAAAGCCTATTGAGTTGGATTTGAACGACCTTGTAAACGTTTATAAAGCAGGTAATGGTTTAGCTCTTGCTACAGATGGGACATTCAGCATCAACACAGGCATTATTGCAACTAAAGACTCAGTAGATAAGGTCGCAGGCAGAGTTGCTACCCTCGAAAGTAAGGTTGGTTCTGCAGCCGTAGGGGAAACCGCCGCTACAGGATTGTACAAGGATATCGCTGACAACAAGAGTGCGATTGCTGCTGAGAAAGACAGAGCGATAAATGCGGAGCAGGCTAATGCTAATGCTATAGCTACGTTAAATGGTGATGATACCGTTGTAGGCTCTGTTGATAAGAAGATTAAGGATGCTCTTGAGGCAGGTGCCGTAACTCTTGAGGTTAAAGACAACGATGCATATCTTGGCGTAACTTCAGCAACAACCGAAGGTAAGGGAACTGTTTATACATTAGCGTCAAAGGAAGCTGCAATCAACAAGGCTATTAAGGATGCCGCTGATGCAGTAAAGGTCAGTGTTACTAATGGAACTTATGTTAAGGGTTCTGCAGATGCAGCAGGACGTGTTATCACTCTTAGTGAGACCGTACAGGATGTTGAGACTTCAAGTGCAGACGCAAAGGGTCTTGCAGAGGCTTCCGATGTTAAGGCTTATGTTGACGGAAAGGTTTCAAGCAAGAATGTAACTGCTACAGGTGATACATATGTTAGTGCAACTGCAGACGCAAATAAGGTAACCGTTGCAGCTACAGAAGCTCTTAAAACAGCAGTCACTAAGGCTAATTCAGCCGTACAGTCAGTAAATGGAAAATCAGGCTCAGCCGTTGAACTTTCAGGTGCTGATATTAAAACTAATCAAAAAGTAGGTGAGAATGCAACTGCAACAGTTAATACTGTTCTCGCTGACATTTACGCTAAGTTGGGCGTAGCAGTAAAAGCTGACGGAACGACTATTAAAGAGGGTGCTGATCATAAATTGTCAGTAAATCTTGAGGCTAAAACAGATACAACTGTTGCCAATGGACACGTTGCTCTTACGCATGGTGATGATGGTGCTCTCTATGGTGTGATGTACTACTCAGGCGACGACGCAGAATAATTCCTAAAAAGGATGTATATTTATAAAGAGTGGCTTTTTAGCCACTCTTTTGTATTTATAGTAAAAAGAAGATTTTAAATCATGGCAGATAAAATAGTTAAATTTTGGAGAGGCTCAAGGGCTGAGTATGACAGTATAGTCAAAAATAAAAAAGCAGATTTTTGGACACGCTATACGGTGAAAGAACCTGACGGAAGACGAGTAGAGTATTTCGGCACATGCCCGGTACAGCCTGCAACAGGTGAATTGTATCCTGTTTTGGATGTAGTTGAATCATTGCCCGCCGACTTAAAGGCAGGCGACAGGTATTTAGTCGGAAAAGACGGTACCGGATACTATGTGGTTGAGATTGCAGCCGATTTGTCACAGTCAAAAATCAACCCATTGGGCAAGCACTCTGTAAGGGTAGCCAAAGATCATTATTTCCGCTATCAGTGCATTGGTGAAACACAAGCGGAACTCAAGTTGGTTACATATGACAACGGTATCGATTGCGGTACATATTAGGAATTTTAAAATTTAATTTGTATGTTAGCCTCGGAATATTGGATTCCGAGGTTTTTTATTGTTATGTTTGAAAAGATTTATCAGATACTGACCGTTTTTCTTGGGAGCAGCAAACAGGACGGCTACACGAAGGAATGTGAAAATTATCAGTTCAACTGCCCATGCTGCAAGGAGCATAACGGAAATGTCGAGGACAACAAGTACAATCTTGAAGTGCTGTTGTCTCCGACTAAGGGTTTGAAGTTCCATTGTTGGAAATGCAGTGAGACCGATGGTATGAAGGGCAACCTGTCATATCTAATCAAAAGATATGGCGGAAGGAGCCTGTATTTTGCATATAAGGAAGAACTTTCAGCAATCAAGGCCGCAAACCTTTACAGTATTCCGAATTTTGATGAAATCTTCGGAGAGGAAGAGGTGGCGCTGTTGAAACTTCCGAGCACATTTACGAAAATCAACTTGACTGACTGTGCCGACAGGAGAGTTGTGGAATACCTGAAAAAACGAAAGATCAATCAGGAGATAATAGACAGATACAATATCGGTTATACCACATGGGATGAAAAGGAGTATTCATTGAGGAATCGCCTCATAATACCGAGTTTTAATGCCTATGGCGAGCTTAACTATTGGGTGGGGAGGGATTTTATGCCTGACAAGAAAAATGCTGAAAATGGGGCTGTTTCGAGCGCAAAGAAGACAAAGTACAAGAACTGCACCAACGACAAGAAGAAGATAGTGTTTCAGGAATCCCTGATTGATTGGGACAGCACCATCATATTGGTGGAGGGTGCGATTGACTGTCTGTATTTTACGGGAAATGCAATTTCGATGTTGGGAAAGAAATTGACAAAGGACATGGTTCTTTATGAGAAACTCATAAACAGGGCGAACGGGCCTATCTATATTGCGCTTGATTCTGATACCGACATAAATGAGACAAAGCGGATTTATATGCTTTTGGACAACGGCAGATTGAAGGGCAAGATACATTATATCAGGATGGAGGAGTACAAGGATTTCGGTGATGCCTATGAGAAGGGTGGAAAGCTCAGCATCATAAAATTATTGAAGTCGGCAAAGCAGTTTGATGAATTGGATTTGATTTTTTAGAATTTTTGTATGTTTGGGATATGATTAGTAAAATTATAGCATGTGCGGATTTGCATATCAGGAATTTGCGCCGCATCGAAGAATATCAGGAGCAGTTTTCCAAATTCATTGAGGACTGTAGGAAGACGGCAGAGGAGGAAAAGGGAGGAGCTGCAATTGTTATTGCAGGAGACATTTTCCATAACAAGTTGGACATTTCGGCAGAAGGCTATGCTCTTGCGGCATGGTTTTTCAGACAGTTGGATGATATTGCACCGACATTTGTGATTGCAGGAAACCATGACATGTCACGGAATCTTGAACGATTAGATCCATTGTCAATGCTTTTTTCAGTGTCGCCATTCAAGAATGTGCATTATCTTGACAAGGAACTCGGGTATCAGTCAGACTGTTTCGTATATGAGAACATAACATTTGCGCTCTATTCAGTGTTTGACAATTTCACGAGGCCAAACATTGAGGAATATAAGATCAGTAATCCTGAAAATAAAATTGTAGGTTTGTTCCACGGAGACATCAACGGAGGCAAGAGTGATGCGGGATATATCTGCGACAACGGATTGGAGACATCAATGTTTGACGGTTGTGATTTCGTGATTGCAGGACATATACATAAGAGGCAGGAACTGACATATAATGGCATTCCTATAGTATATTGCGGCTCATTGATACAGCAGAACCACGGGGAAAACGTTTCGGGGCATGGATACGTTGTATGGAATGTGGAAGACGAAACGTTCAGCAGTGTGGATATAGAAAACGGGGATTTCGGATTCTATACATTTAATATAGAAAAAGGAGAAGACATTGATGAGGACAAGGAGCAGGTGATCAATTTGTAGAAACTTTTAAAAAAAATTTATACCATGAAAACTTTTAGAATAATTTTTGCATCATTTATGATGCTTTTCGCAATGACTTCATGCGGAACAATGAAATTTGCAACAATGGACGTACAGAATCCAATCAAGAAAGAGTACCGTAATGACACGGAGACCAAGTATAGGGCTGTGGGAACAGGGGAATCGTTGGACATGCAGATGTCGAAGGACATTGCAAGAACAAACGCCTACGCCATTCTTGCGGAAAAGATCAATACGGCAGTCGATGCCACGACAACCCATATTGACGTGCAGAACGACACATATGATGAGGGCGGCAAGGTGATTGATGTGGCAAAGACATATAAAAGGAAGCATGTGGAGACATCTTATGCCGAATTGAGGAGGGAGACGAAGGATTTGCAGGAGGAAACACTCTACGACAAGAAGACAAAGAGATTCTTCACATGGATTTCAGTTGAAATCTCCAAAAAAGACAGGAAGGAAATTCTTAAGGAGATACAGTAATGCGGTATCCATTTGCAATATTATTGCTGACATTCCCTGCGATAAATGCTTACGGGCAAGAGTTTTTAGAGAATGATAGCGTCTACATATATGCTACAGGTGTCGGAAAAACGCAAAGCAGTGCTGATGAAGAGGCAATATTGTCTTTTTCAAGGACTTTGCAGACAAAGGTAACTTCGACAGTGACATTTGATGCCATAGACAGGAACGGAGTTGTAGAGAAAACAGCTTCCAAAAATATCGTGTTGGACAACTCGGTAATTGCCAAAAATGTAAAGCAGATAGTCAGACTCGACGGTGATATCTATACTGTCTACAGATACATAAACAGGAGGCAGTATATAGAAGAAAGGCTTTTGTCATATAATGATTATTTGGACAAGGCAAAAAGGTATAGGGAGACGGAGGATGCGCATAGGCTTAATTTTATCATAGGTGCGTATTATTTGGCATTTCATTCGATAGACGATGCCATAATGGATATTATAAATCCTGACAATGGCATATTGAAGGATTATGCCATGAGAGAGGCGCAGAGGGAATATTCCAATGCAAGCCGTTTGGAGTTTATGGGTGACGGGAAGACGTTGGTGAAATGCAATGCAGGGTTGCCGCTTTATGGCTTTCAATATTTAGGAAGAGACGGGCGGTGGAGGTTACCTGAGGCATATTTTACCGATACAGAATTTTTAGTTGCAGAGTCCCGCAGTCCTGAGAATAAGGATTACAGGTGCTGCCTGATAAAAAATGGAGGCGACGAAATAATGACAAGAAAGACATATGAGGTTCCTACGTTAAATTATGGCGTCGCAATAATAAATGTCCCTGAAAATTGGTATTTTTACAAAAAAAGACTTTTATAATGTTTTTTAGTTTAACAGTTGCAATTGCAGCCACGTTTTTGTGGGTAAATCAGTGGCTCGCGGATTTTATAAATGCAAAAGTAAACCCATATACAGTTTCGGAAGACGACAAGAAAGACGACAAATTCAGGTCTAAACTGAAATTGTGGCTAATAGTAATAATGGCTCTGTTTTGGGGCGCAGTAATTCGTTTTTATTAATCATGGACCCGTTTCAGCATTTTAATGTACTTGTTGTGGGAGATAATCCCGAGGAGTTGATGGCTAAATATGATAGCCGAAACAAAGTAAATAGACATGTCGTGTATAAGTTTGAGGAGGCCGATGTCTATCATAAGAACAAATTAAAAATCTTAAAGTATGTTATTGATTCCCCTGATAGAGATGAAGGTACTAAACGGATGGCACAGGCGGAATATGATTACTATAAAGATCTGTCAGATATTGATTACTATCTTGACTTGACGGAAAAATATGAACTGGATCCTGAAACAGGCGACGCATATACGACAGACAATACGGATGCCAAATTTGACGGCTATAACAAGAACGGTATCTTTTCATATCCATTTATTACAAACAGCGGAATGGAGACATATTCCGCAGTAAAGGGAAATATTGATTGGGAAAAGATGCATCATTGGGATACCCGTACCTATAGTGTGGTGTGGGAAACCGTAATAGAAGGGAGAGAGCCCTTGGACAAGGATGAGGAAATTGTATATAACAATATGAAGAACAGGGTGGCTTATCTTAAAGGTTTCAGAGACAAGATGGATTACGTTAATTCAATGACTTCATTTTGGTGCCATGCATATCTTGATGAGAACGGATGGGTGGAATTGAGCGGTCCTCAGTTTGAATGGGTCAAGAACTTTTACGAAAGATTTGTAAGTCCGTTGCCAGATGATGCCAAACTGACGATATTCGACTGCACGAGAGTTTAGGTTTTGAAATTTGCGACGAAAATATCATAAAAACGCCGCAAATTTTGCTTTATTTTTGTATTTTTAAGAAAAAAGCATGAACATTCTTGTAACGGGGGCGAACGGGCAGTTAGGAAAAGAACTGCAGCGTATTGTCAAAGAAAATGGCAACGGCTTTGCCGATCATACTACGGCAGACAAAAATTATTATATATTTGCAGGACATGATGATTTGGATATCACAAAATCCGAAGCGGTTAAGGACTATATCAGCAAACATTACATAAATGTTATTGTCAATTGTGCCGCATATACTAATGTTAATGAGGCAGAAACGGACAAAGGGCGGGAAGAAGCATATCGCATCAATGCCATAGGCGTTCAAAATCTTAGCGTTGCTGCCAAACAGAACGGCTGCGTACTTATACATATTTCAACAGATTTTGTGTTTGATGGGGAGAAAAGGCAGCCATACAAGCCGACAGACAAAACAAATCCATTGTCAAATTACGGCAAGTCAAAATTGGCAGGAGAGGAATTTTTGGAAAAGACAGGAGGCAGATACCTTATATTCAGGGTATCATGGCTCTATAGCGCATTGTCAAAAAACAATTTCGTTTATAAGATATACGACAAAATTGTAAATGGAGAAGAGAGACTTAATGTTGTTGACGACGAAGTAGGTTGTCCGACCAATGCAAGAAACTTGGCTGAGTTTATCTATCATATTATTGAAGACAATAACGCAAGGAACAGATACTTGTCAAAGACAGGCATTTATCATTTTTGCGACGATAAATGTGCCGATAGATATTTGTTTGCTTGTTATATAGAACAGTCCATAAAGCAACAGGGGAAATGTATTGGCGACAGCAAGAGGATATACTGTGCTAAAAGCAATAAAAACAGTATCCGCCCGAAGAATTCATTATTGGACACTAAAACAACAACAGAAATGTTTGATTGGGAGATGGCATCTGGAGAACTTTCGATTGAAAATGCAATTAAAGAAATAATTGAAAAAGAAAACCAAAAGGACAAATAATGAGATTGACAAAAAAGGAATTTCTTGAAATCTATCACGAGATAGAAAAGGCCGAACAGGAACAGGCCAAAATGCAGGAGGCTATTCAAACCATGTGCGAAGCGTCCTTTCCGATTATCAAAGATCCATATGAGCCTGTTTTTTATAAATTGATGAAGATGCTGCTCAATGATGAATATTTTGACGAAACTGTATATGGCAGCTGTTCTAAAGGGTATATTGGAGACACAGTATATGATTTTTCCAAACCGGAAGAATATTACGATTTTCTGTCCGAGATGGAAAAAGAGGTCAAGAAAAATAAGAAAGAACAAAAGGTAAAAAAATAATGAAGGGTATTATATTGGCAGGAGGAAGCGGCACAAGGCTTTATCCTATTACAAAGGCAGTTTCCAAACAACTGTTACCGCTGTATGACAAACCGATGATATATTATCCGTTGTCGGTGCTGATGCTTGCAGGAATCAGGGATATCCTGATAATAACAACACCTGAAGACAATGAATCCTTTAAGCGATTGCTTGGTGATGGCTCACAATTTGGTATACATTTAGAGTATGCAATACAGCATAAGCCGAAAGGGATTGCAGAAGCATTTATCATAGGAGAAAATTTTATTGGTGGTGATTCAGTATGTCTTATACTTGGCGACAATATATTTCATGGGAGTAATTTCAGTTCAATTTTGAAAACGGCATGTTCATTTGCTGAATATGATCATATAAACAGGTATAGAGGCATTGCACAGATATTTGGCTATTATGTGAATGACCCTGAGAGATATGGTGTTGCGACATTTGACAAAAATGGAAAATGTTTAAGCATTGAAGAAAAACCATTGCAGCCAAAATCTAATTATGCTGTTGTTGGACTGTATTTTTATCCACCTGACGTAGTGTCAAAGGCAAAAACGATAAAGCCGTCAAAACGAGGAGAACTTGAAATCACTACATTGAACAATATGTATCTTGAATCTGACCGTTTGCATTTAGAGAAACTTCCTAGGGGATTTGCTTGGTTAGACACAGGGACTTTTGACAGTCTTGCTGACGCATCGCACTATATTGAGACGATTGAAAAACGGCAGGGACAAAAGGTAGCCTGCTTGGAGGAAATTGCCTATAGCAACGGGTGGATAACCAATGATGAGGTAGGTGAGGCGGCTGAGAATTTGGGGAAAAGCGAATATGGCAAATACCTTAAAAAATTAGCGGAGGAAAACCAGTACCACTGCAATTAAGGAACGGTTGAAAATAATGGAATATAAAAAACAGGAAACTTGTTGAATATTGTTTCCTGTTTTTTATATTTATGGTAAAAGGTCTTGTAATGGAAAAGAATTTAGAGGGTTCTAACATTATAATAGATGGAGAAAATCTTATTGGCAAAGACACTTATAAAAGTCAAAAAATATTTGGTATGTCAATACCTGTTCCTTATGAAATTACTGAGGATATGGTTGCAGACAAGATAACATTACCAAATGGTTCTTGTTTTTATAGGCTTACTACGTTTATAAATTAGCCGATATAGAAATAAAATTTTTATTGTAAAAAACAAATGGAATATGTTGGATTTTAATAATCCCGAAGTTGTAGCACAATACAATAAAGAGTGGGAAGAAAAAAGAAAACAAATAGAAAAAGAACGTGGTATTGAATTTATGGGCTCTAAATTAGCAGAAGCCTATGAAAAATTAGGCCCCGAGCATATTGTGAAAGAAATTGTGTTAAAAAATGGCGTAATTTTTACAGTATATGACGCTATAATTAATTAGCAGTCTCTCCAACAAGCATCTCCAATTGTTCCTCAGTAATATAGCAAATTCTTGCTTTCCTGTTTGCCGATTCAGCCGTAATTGTTTTTCCTAAAATATCCGACGGACTGTTTTTCTTTTTCTTTGTAGCACCTCTGACAGTACGGTGCTGCAACTGTCCCAATGGCAATATCGGAGCGCTCATATTACATACGTCAGCAGAGGTGGCACCTGCAGCATCACCATCACATTCCTTGAGTTCTTTCTTTTCAGGAAGGTTCTTTTCAAAATATTGGATGTATATCTTATAAATCCTATCTTCAAAATCTTTTTTGCGGACTTTATATTTTACCGTATATTTAGGTTCCTTTTCATCGGAGTTCGTGCTGTCCAGTATTTTTTCATGACGTTCCAACACGTCGCGTTTCATCAAGACATTGATTGTTTTCGTCTTGTTGAAATTTCTGTCCTTAAGATATTTGTTGACATCCGCCTTCATCGGGTTCTTGACCAATTTAGACAAAAACGCCCTTATCTCAGACAAAAATCTATAAAATGTAGTTTCCTGTTCCATTTCTATTTTACCAAATTTTTAAATAAAGCGTTATGCTGATACAATGCCTTGAAGAAATCCGTCAGAGTGTTTGATATGATTTCCTTGACTTTCTTTTCAAAGTCTTTGTCGTTTCTAACGAAGTCGATGATTTCCGACTTTTTGATTTCCTCTGTTATTATTGAGAGTATTTCCTCGCCGTTCATTTTTAATGTTATTTAACAATAAATAGTTATGTTGCTTCAATTGAACGTTTTTTTAGATGTTTTTTCTTTTAAGTTGATATATTTATAGTATATAAAAACTATAAAAATAATGAATGGATTAAGTTTCAACGTAGGAGCTGTTCAGCAGTTTATCAAGGAAAGCGCCAATTCTTTTGATGCAAAAGTAGGAGGCGGTGTGGTAGCTGACAACAAGAAAAACAACGAGAAGTTCTACAAGGATACTGAAAAGGCTGTCAAGAGTTATGCTGACAACTTAAAGCCTGAGCCAAAACGTAAACTTTACGACAAACCCGACGCGAATGCGACAACTTTGGACTACAACCCACAGAACGAGCCTTCCAAGGAATATAAGGAAAGGATTGATGCACAAGCCAAGGGCTACACTTCTAAGGCTGAAGAAAAGAACGGCATAGAAAAGGCGGCACAGTTTGACGAGGAAGGACAAATCAAGAAACAGTTCGCAGATGCGGCTGATGAGAAAAATAAAAGCAAAGAGATTTTGGCACACTCAGGTATTAATGGTCAGAATCATCCAAAACAAAAAAAGAATACTATGTACGAAAATGCAAAGCCTGTAGCAAAGAGGCTTAAATTTAAAAAGACAACTTTTTTGAACGAAGCGCAGATGCTCTCCAAGATTCCTGAGGAATACAAGCAGGACGGTCAGAAGATTTATATGGTTGACGCGGCAGACAACGAATATGTCGTTGAGTGCGTGAAGAGCGAGCATTCAGGACTTGTGGAGACACAGGTTACGGGATTCGAGAACAAGACCGCAGCGGCTGCACAGATGAACAGAATCAACGAACTTTTCGGATATGAGAATGAAAAGCCGTTTGCATCCATGAGCAATGCCGACAAGATGAATGAGAACAAGATCTTTGGTGATTTGATGAATCTCGCAAGACAGAAAATTAATGATTAAAGAATGGAGGAATACAAGCCATGGCAAATGAACAGGATTGGGAAGAGGACATCCCTACTACTCAGAATGATAAAAAAGAAAGCCGTGTCTTGTTTTCATTCAAAGAGTTTTTCGGCATTTTTACAGACTTTGTTAGACTTTGTAATGAAACGGGACCGTTAAGAATTGCAGGTTATGTCGTATTCTTTATTTTTACCGCATACGCCGTCCATATAGGGACTCATCCGGATATTATATTCGAGAAATATGAGGAGTATGCAGAGCAAAGACATGCGGAATCGTTCTATTACAGAATGAAGACAAGCCCACAGGTACAAAGTTATATGGACCAAATGCGTTTGGAGAGTAACGGCATGCGAACTTTCATAATCGAAATGCACAATGGAAAATATAATGCAGCAGGCCTTTCGTTTAATTACGGGGCACTTACATACGAAAGTGTCGGCGAAGGATATAATTCAGTCATCGATGACTATATTGATTTCGCCTTGGAAAGATATCCGACACTCGGCAATATTTATGAAGACGGATATTGGATAGGCACGGTAGATGACCTTATGAAGGAGGATAAGCATATGGCACTGAAACTGAAATCCAACGACGTGGAGTATTTTGCTGCTGCTATGATATACGGTTCAAAGGGCGGCATCGGTTTTATCGGTGTAACTTATGACCATACGGACGTGAATATACCTAAGATCAGGCAGCTATTGGGCAAATATTCGATAAAGGTATCACCATTGTTGGATGGTGCAGAAGCAGGAAAAAAAAATAAAAAAAGATGATTTTTTGTCTCGGAGATTTGATATTTCCGAGATTTTTTTATATATTTGCAATAGTTAGAAAAAAGGAGTAGTTATGTTAATGTTTCTTGCATGCCTTGCGCTAGTAGGCGTTTTTGTTATTATTGAAATTATCGGCAATGCCATCAAAAACACGGAAAATACAAATGATGATGAAGGATAAAATTTGTAGATTGGCGTTATTTGCCATTGTAGCATTGTTTGCATTTTCGTCCTGCGGGATAAATCTTGTAGTTATGGTTGGAGGAGCAGGGAAAAAGGATTTGACAGGAAAATGTATTCAGACTTATAAGCCATCTAAATTAGGAGGAAAAAATGTTTCCAATATATGCATCAATGTTCCTGACACTCTTGGCTGCCGTAATATCGCTTGCAACTAAATTTTCTCCAAGAAAAAGGAAATTGTTTTGTCATAAGATTAGTTTCGGCATTTCTATCCTGTCATTGTTATTATTGATAATTGGATTTTTTTGGTAAACTACTCCCATCTGAAGGAAGGGGGCTTCCTTACACTAAAAATATTTATAAATTTTTTCAGCCTTCATGCTTTAGCCTCTTATCCGTTGAATTTTATGGCTTCTGTACGGTTGAGCCATCCCTTTAAAAATTTTGCATTTGTGGGCTTCTTTTCTACCAATTTCTTGTAGAACATTATTCTTGCCGCCTTTATCTGTTCAAACAGTTCCTTAGGGTCTTTGCTGTTTATCAGTTTGAGGCTGCCGCTGCCTATAATGCCGTCAGACTTAGTGCCTATGATGTTCTGTATCTTTTTAACTACTGTACCTACGCCTGCATTGTATGCCCAATCTACGGACATGTTTGCCACTGACTGAGATTCAATGTCATCAGCTCTGAGCTTGTCCCAATAATATTCCTTGAAGATTTTGCTCCATTGTTCATCGGTGATGTTGATGAGGTCTTCCTTTGTCTTGCCATTTCCGAATACACTACGGAATGTCTTGAGAGTAACGCCTTTATTGGTGAATCCGCCTGCATCATCAGGGTCATTCACGACGCCGCCTTCGTGCTTAAGGACAAAAGGCACAAGTTTCTTATGATCTGCCATAATTTAAAAAAATTAATTCTTTTTTTATTTTGGAATAATTATAATTTTCCTGTTTTCTGTACAGTTTCGGTCCAAGATCTGAAGCCGATGTTTCCTTTGAGGTATGCCTCCTCTTCCAATTTTATAAGTTCATTGTCTTCCGTAATCTTGTCGGTTTTGTACCCGTTGGAGGAAATTGTACCATCAGATTGCTGTTTCCAATGAATTAGTTCATGGGCAAGGGTTCTCAGCACGTCTTTCGGGTGCCTTCCGTTGATGAAAAGCCTGATTCCGTCAGATTCAGGGTCAAAATAGCCTGTCTTGATGAAAACGCCTTTCTGAGCGGTATTGTCTAAAATTATTTCAGGAAAAGGTTTTGCAGTATATCCTTTTTCTGCCATAAAATTAGCAAGTGATTTGATATATGGTTTATAATCAAACATTCTAAAACGTATTTTACTATAAATAGTCGAAGCCTATTTAATAGGGAGCAAAAACTATTTATTGGATAATAAAAGCATTTAACCGTGGCGGAAAACATACAACATTTCAGATTCCCACACATAAAAATTCAAAGCGAAACGGGCATAACAAAAAGCCGTGCCGTCCAATTGTTGGAAGAGTATATAAATACGGAAACCCATTTCAATGATTTTTATGATGAAGAGTCGTTGATAATAGATTATATAGGCGAAGGAGGGCAACGCAGTTCTTCTACCGTTACTGTGCTTAAGGGTGTGGATGAAAATGACAAACCTGCAGCAATAGTAAAAGCACAGCTCAACAGTGATGAAACAATATCTGTCATAGAGGCTGCGGAAGAGCCGAGCGATATTGAGAAAATATGGCTCAGTGACTATGAGGACGAAAGCGGAGTTACCTATGACGAGGAAAAGGTACGCTTAAAGGAACAGGTGAAAAACCTTATAGACAAGAACAGGACCTTGGAGGAGAGGATTCTCCGTCTTGAATACATTCTTACAGGCGAATATACCGAAAACGGGGATTATGTTGGAGGAGGAGTTATTGCGGGTGGAGATATTCTCACCAACAGCGTAAAATATGAACTACAGAACCGTTATGGAGCAGAAAAACCGATCGATGCGGTAGACAAGAATTATGCGAAGGACGATACCGCAATAACCAAATATGACATTTATTTGGGGGATGCGTCATTGTTTGACTATGTGAGCACAAAACTGTATTGCGGCGTGAGGTATTATCTGAAACCGCGATTCTTCAATCAGGCAGATGAAGAGGTAAGGAACATGGATGAAAACGGTAACGAGGTTCTGAAGGTGAGGCTAAGCGTTACGGATAATGATGGAATTGTTTCAGCATTGACAGAGGATGGTGTCCTTATAGTTTCCAAAAAAGGAAACATTGACCTTATTGCGAACATTGACGACCTGAAAGGCAATCCTGTCAAGACGGCAAAATTAATTTTCAACCTGTCGTTTGACGATGCGCAGAAACCTGAATATGAAACATATTTGGAGCCGAATGTCAAACATATCCTGACCAAGACGGTAGAAACGAAGAAGCTGTTGGACGAACAGAGCAATTTCCTGTGTGTCGGGGAACAAGTTTGGTGTACCGAAGAAAACAAGCTTTATATAAAAATCAAAGCGAAGAGTGGCAATATTGTGCTGCTTCCTATCGGAGGAGTAACGGAATCCGCCGTGTCTACCAAATTTTCATATGACAACGGAATGCTCAATATCGAGACCACGGATGGTTCAATCAGGGTGGATTCTGATGGCTACCTTGTTTTGGACAACTGCAAAGTGGATGAAAACGGAATATTAATATTGGATAATAAAAATTAGAAACATATGGCTGAACAGCAGATAAAAGGTGTCAAAATTAACGGCACAGAATATTCTTTTGAAGACAATTCAATAGGCGTAATAAAGTCATCAAACGGAACTGAATTCAATCTGAAGGTTGACAATGATGGTAATTTATATACGGAAAAAATCGATACGGCGGCAGGAACGTTAGCCAAGCCCGCTGATGGAAGATTGAAAAATTCTATGGAGCCGAAGCTCTATATCAATGAGGTGTATTGTGGCGGAATGGAAAATGATGAGCATTCCGTAGGATTTTGTTCCCACAATTTTGTTGAGCTTGCCAACCTGTCAGGTAAGGATATCAATTTGAAGGGGCTTTCATTGCAGTACTCTACAGAAGGAAACGCATGGAAAAGTCTTCCGTTGGAAGGCGTGATCAAAAACGGCTCCACTTTTCTTGTCAGAGGAGCACAATGTGCAGCAATGGACGGTGCGAAGATTAAGGTTCTTGATTATGATATGGAGTGGTATGAAAATAATGAACCATTTGCATTCAGTGATGAAAAGGCGAAATTCTTCCTTAGATGGGGAACAGAACCTACAACAGCAACGGAGCCTCTTTATCAAAAGGTGGGTACAAAGGATGTTTCTTTGGAAAACGGCTATATAAGTCTTGCAGGATTTAATGTACCTGACAATGAATCAGAGGGCACCGCATATAAGACGACAGATATGCGTGATAAACTTTTTAAAAGATATTATGCAATGGATCCCGTAAGTCAGGCTACCAAGTCTATGGATAAAAGAGGTACTGCAACGGATTGGAACTATGTTGATCTTACAAAGGCTGACGGTGAGGTGATACCTAACATTGAGGACTATACCCCAATGGCGACAAGAGACAAAAAAAACATTTTCTACAACAAGACAAAATTATTCGAGGATAAGCCTTCTCTCATAACATGCTCTTTCGGTATTCAGGCAACTGACAATGGAAAGGGTGCAACAAGATGTTTTAATTGGCTTTCAAAGGGAGTTAGGGATGAGTATATTTGGATAAGGAGCAAAGGAACTGAAGAATGGGGTGCCGCAAATGAATCGTTCAAGAATCTTTCATCCGATACGGACAAGACATTGAAATATTATAATCGCATCAGCATACAATATACGGATGGAACCGTTTTCACAGCACATAAGTTCATCAAATCAGGCTTGACAAAGGGAGCATATGAATATATTGCAGGACGCAAGGACAATGCAGGCAATCCTGTTCTTTCAGAATGTACCCCGATAAGAACATTTGAGGTAAAATCTGATACTGATGTGGCTAACGGATTTAATTTTGTACAGACGAGCGACCAACAGGGCTTCAATTGGGATGAGTATCAGGTTTGGGCTGCTGCCGCAAGGGAAATCACTAGGTTTACTTCTGATAATAGTTTGCCTTTTGATTTTATGGTGAATACGGGAGACATGACACAGAACGGCAACCGTATGGGCGAGTGGCTCGACTATTTCAATGCAAAGAGCGATGAACTTAATGGTATGGTAGAGATGGCTACAATCGGCAACAATGACCTATCTCCATCAGTGATTTATAAACTCGGAGACGGAAGCGATGCAGCAAAATTAAATCTCCAAAACATACTTTTCTTCTATACTTTTGAAATGGACAAGGACAATCCGCCTGTTTTCAGTATTCAGGGTGCCGATTATCTTGTGCCGTCATTGTATTCATTCAACTATGGAAAAGTTCATTTCATCTGTATGAATTCGGAATTGAAAGCGACTGCAGAAGACAATCCCGGCAAAGACTGCGTTTATAATTTCGGAAGCACGGGCAATTTCTACCCGCACATTAAGGCATGGGCTGAAAATGACATCAAAAAATATACAGGCTATACGTGGAACATTGCCTACTGCCATGAAATGCCGTTTACAATCTTGGTTGCAGACATTGTAAACAAGGCAAAAGACAATAAATTGGAAGAATCCACTGGGCGTGGAGGTGCAAGCATGAACACGAATACTCCGTCAAAAGACAATTATTGGTTCAGCGAGTTCTGCCAGAAAAACAATATCCCACTCGTATTCGGTGGGCATAAGCATACACAGGCAACCTCATATCCTATTCTTGAAAATGTAACATATGATGGCGAGACAAGAAGTGTCGAGAGCTATCGTCCGATAGTTGTTGTTGATGAAACGGTACTACAGAGCGATTTTGCATCGAACAGTTTGGTTCAGGTAGGAAACTACAAATATCCAAACAATTGGGTTGAAGGTGGCGCATTGAAAGCTGAATTCGCCGATGTGGGAAGATTGAGTACATTTAAACTGAAATCTGAATTGGAAGTAGACACAACACCTGTTACCTATGCGATGTCTCAGGCTACAGGCTATAAGCATACATCCAACAAGGAATTGCCTTCGCCACATATCCCATGGCTAAGATACTATTATCCCGCCAATAACGGAAAAGTAAATAGTGGACAGAAGTTCCCGTTCTATACCGTATGGTCAATTACTGATGAAAAGATAGAAGGTAGGGTGAGAAAAGTTAATGGCGCGTTCAATGGTAGCGGAAAATTTGACATTAATATTGACGGAAAATATACGTTGAAAGATAACTCGGCGGTTGCTCAAGACGGGACAACAAAAATCGAATCTAAGAACGGCCTTGTCGGAACCGCAAACGGCACTGAAAGAAACGTATCAAATAACGCTGAAATAATTAAGATTACGAAATAATTTTTAATATGGCAAAATATTTAAAACGCTATAATAAAAAAACCAATAAATGGGAAATCATATCTGGTGGAGAGACCACTGTCATACAGACTTTTGACAGTGGTTCAACCATATATGATAAGAACATCATGGTTTCGGCTCCTGACTATACGGGCGATGCGGGAGAAAACGCATCACATCTTGATGAGACATTGGGAATTATCAGCAATGACATCAAAAAGCTTCAAAGGAATGTGTCATGGTTGGCGGAGCATGGCGGCGGCGGAGGAGGAAACGGCACAGGAGGAAACGCTTCCTACGGCATTGTTCTGATTAGTCCGTTGGTGGAAAACAATGCTGTTTATGTTACGGAAGATACATTGTCAATAAAGTTCAGGATTACAGGAGGTACGGACAGTGACACTTTCCGATACAGATATACGTTGGACGGCATCAATACAACTTCATATGTTGCAGTAAACAATGACGAGCTTGTGACAATCAATATACAGAGCCTTTCAGCCTTATCAAACAATTCCATGCATACGGTGCTGATTGAGGCATTGAACCCTTACGGCTTGAGCATGTCGCCCCTTAATTTTCGCATTTATGAAAGCAGCCTGAAACTTTCGGTGGACAAAAACCGCAACAATATTTCCAATGGTGAGATATTATTGTCAATGAATGACTTGACGGGATATATCTATTTTAAGATTAAAAATGGAGTTGAACGCTCACAGACAACGCTTCATGTTGAATGCAACAACAATTCGTCTGCAATCACATATGAAAATGAAACTACAGATGAGGTATCGATACCGTTCAGTTTTTGGAACATAATTGACAAGAACAATGTAGTCTCAAATGGACGATATACGATAGGCTATTATGCACAGGCCACATTAGGGGCATCTGTCAACAACAAGACAGAAATGGCTTACTTTGATGTGAGAATCACGAACCCTAATGAAATGTCCATTTATCTTGACGGAGTGACATATGCAAGCACCGAGGAGACCGCCGTATTTACGGAACTGGAACAGAACGATAAATTGGCATTCAATTTCAAGGTATATCTGCCGAGTAATGTTACAAACAATTCAATACGTTATGCATTATGGCTATTAAGTCCTAAAGGCGAAAAATATGAACTGCTTGAAACATCCGAAAGTAATGCGACAAGTGCAACGACCACCCTGCAGAATTATGCCAACCAATCAATCCCTATACAGATTCCGCTGTCGGACTATGAAATTTCCGACGGATGGAAAATTTATGTCAAGGCATGGTCATTTAACGGTACCTTGACGGCGCAAACCATTGGACAGTTCAACATCATCAAGCCAAACTCAAACATATTCCCGAGGCAGTACCCTAAAAGGACTATTGTTGGGGCATATAGTGCTGATACATGCCTTTTTGCTTGGGATTCTGCAAGCAAATGGAACACTTCGGAGGACAAGCTTGTTTCCAAGGTGGAAGGTTATAGCCCTTGTGCGATAAGTACAGAGCATATCACCACAGAGGCATTTTTAAGGGCATATAACATTGACGGAGTAAATAGTGGACGCATTACACCTATAGACAGGAGTCCGTCCTATATTCGCCTCCAAAATGAGGCATATGCGGTTGCCGACATGTCGGGATATGCTGATGAACTGAACTACATGACAAACCCCTCCAATTCGGGCAACGGTTTTACAATGTCAGTGACTTTCAAATCGGATGAGCATACCGATGCGGACAAGACCGTTTTCCTTTGGGGAAAGAATAACAATGACGGAACTCTTTTCAACGGCTGCAAAATTACCTTGGAAACTGTTACATGGTTTATACATACGAGTGAAGGTATTGCAGCGCCGATTACCGCTTCGTTGAAGCAGGGAAGAAAGAATACCGTAGATTTCGTTTATACGAGCGGAACATGCATGATATCAGTAAACGGTATAGTAAATGCGGCATACAGCGCGGGCGCTTTGGATAATTCAGAAAATTACAAGTTCCCGACTGTAGCATATTTCGCCTGTGATTACATAAACAATGCATTTACGAAATTCTCTGATATAAATCTTTATGAATGTGCTTTCTATACAAAGGCGCTGAACGGACTGCAGTTGGCCGTAAACGGTAAAAATGCACGGCTTGACGGCCCGATATCCGATGAAAACATATTGAAGGATTATACGGAGTGGAAAAGGAAAAATTTGATTTACAGCGAGGAGGACAAACCTGAAAAGGCATTGTCATATCTTATCGATGCAAAAGGAGACTACAACTACAATTCGGGAATTACGGCAACCATGAGGGCCAATTCCCCTATACCGTCAATTTTTATAGATGCGACAAACTCCAATTTTACAAAGGAAGTCTTCCATGCCGACTATTCTGGACACAAGGATATTACAGGTACACCGTTTGAATGCCGTGTGGAATATTATGATCCTTCAACCAAAGTATCCATAACATTTAATGCTTTGATATTTCTTCAGGGAACATCAACATTGGGCTATTATATCAAGAACCTTGAAATGAAGGTCAATGAAAGATGTACCTTGAAGGGAGAAGAAACAAAGTATAAGCTGTTTCAGCCAAAGGTTACATGGTTTCCTGAAAGGGAATTCACGCTCAAAGCCGATGTCGTGGATTCAGCACATGCAAACAATGCAACCATCGGTTATTGGGTGAACCATGAATGTGGTATCATGGAAAATAATCCTGCAATGGATGCGATGACGGATGACTATCGTCCGAAAGATAGGGCATTCCCTGAAGAAAACCACCTCCATACGGATTCGAGAGATGGTACAAGTGAAATTAATTTTGACGAAAAGGTCACCATCAAGCATACTCTTGAAGGCTTCCCTGTCTTGGTGTTTATCCGCTTTGATAAGTCCAACTCATTTGACCTTATCGGTATATATTCATTCAACTTGGGACGTTTTTCTCATTACAATATGGGTTTGAGTTTCCTCAAGGAATTTTCAAGACGTTCTCCTGACAATCCGTCATTGGAGGTGGATTGTCCTGCCCTTGTCGACCATTATGTAGAATACAACAGGGACGAGACATTCAACGGAATCAAATTGAATGGCATCTACAGTTATGAGTTTGACGCAGGAGCCGACGATAATGCACCTGAACATCAGACATGGACGCAATCCGATAAGTCCATACTCCGTTATTACGGCAGTTTCAGGTTCAATGGCGAAAATCCTGAGGCAGAGGTTGCGGATACCGCTTCCATATGGGACAAGATGTCGAATCTGTTCTATACAACAGCGACAATGGGCGGAACGTGGCTGAGCCAACACGGTTTTGAGGGTAAGGACATGTATTATTTTGACGAAAACTCAGGACAGTTCATAAAAAAAGGAAAAGACAACACCTATAAGCTGACAACAGACTATATGTCAACCTTTGATAATACCATGTCCATAAAAAATGCAGTCTCATACTATATCACGGCTATGGGCTTGGGTATGGTGGATTCCTTGGGCAAGAACTTGACATTGAGAACGTGGAACGGCGGTGAAAAGTGGTGGACGGAATTTTACGACATGGACTCCGCATTGCAGTTGGGCAATGAGGGCAGTGAAAACGTGCCTGAAACCGCAGGCGTGGATACATTCGAGAATAAGACCACCGAAAACGGCACGACACAGTTGGTACAGAACTTTTTCGTTGATGGAGGCAAATACAATGCGTACAATTCAAAACTTTGGGCCATTTTACGTTCCGACGAGTTTCTGTATGCGACATCTTCCGCCAATACCTATGAGAAGACATGGGTTCAATTGAGGCAGAGAGGCGGAGCGTTGTCGACAGCAGACAATTTTGTTAACCTTATGGAAAAACAGATAGGTTCCTGTGGCGAACTGATATATAATTATGACTATCACAGCAAGTATATCCTTCCGAAACAGAACCTTGCTATGCTACATGGACTACGTATTGAAAACGTGAGGAAATGGCTGAAGAAACGCCTGTATTATCTTGATGGAGTGTTTGAGATACCGGGCAGTGCAGGCGGAAACTTTGACGATGCGCCGTATTACAAAAACACGTTCAACCTTACCAACAGAGGACATGACGGTGGAGCAATAGGTTATATACCATATACATTCAGAAGTGTGGCGCCTACATTTATCCGCATAAATACAGGTAATATGGAGGGTGTGACTGAAACGTTCGGCAAATACTTTATCCCTGCCTATACGGACACTGTTGTGCATACACCTGAACATACATCACAGAAACAGACCAACTTCACGTCAAGTACATTGCTGACAAAAATCGGAGGCCTTGACGGAATTCAGCCTGTAAACATGAATACCAACAACAATGCAGCCAACGGAGTATTGCCCGCATTGACATCGTTGGAGATATCAGGCGCAAAACAGCTTGACGACAATCCGATTGATTTCGCAATATTCAGATACAAGGAAGAAGGTGCTCTTGAAAGAATTGATCTTTCGAAAACCAAATTTGCAAATGAGAAAAGCGATTCGACGTTTACCGTGGATTGCCAAAAATTGAACAAGGTCAAATATATAGACATCAGCAATTCACCTGTCACATCGTTATTGCTGCCGTCAAGTATCCTGCAGACTCTGAAAGTATCATATTCCAACATTTTTCATTTCAACATGGAGAACCAACCGATACTGAAGACAATTGATTTTACAGGATGCAACAAACTGCAGACCATTAAGATAAATAAGTGTAAAGGCTTGGAAACTCTTGTCATTGGAGGCGAGAGTGGACTGACTACACTTGATACTGTTGAGATTCAGGACTGTGAAAATCTTACCTCGGTAACGATAAATAAAAATGCAGCATTGGCGACGGTGACTATCAACAACTGCAGCAAGCTGAAAGAAATCGCAATAAAGGACTGCGTTTCCAAAAATCTTGCAATAAGCATCTTGGGCTGTCCTTTGCAGAAGATAGACCTGTCGCATTTGGAAAGCATGACCGCACCGATAGTCCTGCCTACTGCAGACATGGTTTCTGGTGTCACATCTTTCAATATATCCAATGATTTCAAGTTTGGAGGTATCAAATACGGAAGCACCTCTGAAATGGAAATGATTGACGGTAATTTTGTCCTCGACTTGTCCGTTTATCCGTTATTGACAGGAATGGGTGATACTTTCATCAATAACGTTTCCACTGTAAGATATATCCGTGTCAAGAACAAGGAAGCGGAACCGTTCAATCTGTACAATACCTTCTTGACGGGAGTTTCCCAACTAAAGCGCATATTCGGCCATATTTGCCTTTGTGAGGATATGATTTTCAAAGGTCTAACCAATTTCTGCATAAACGATGCAGTGGCACCCGTAAACGGTGTAACACCGTTCACCAAGCCTGTTTTTGACAACGGGGAAAACTACACCAACGTTTCGCTGAAGACGAAGGCACTTTCACAGATGTTCCGCGGTACCTCCTGTAGTTTGGGTGACTTGTATTATATCATGCAGAAATGCGACGCAACTGTCCTCGATTTGTCTTGGGCATTTACGGACTGCAAGAAAATGGTGTCAGACAATACCGACCAATTGAACAAAAATCTTTTTGCAAACTGTACAAACGTAAAAAATATTGACTATATATTTTCAGGAAGCAACGTGGGCGGACTTTTGGACAACGAGCTGCTCGCACCGATGACAAGCCTCGAAAGTTTCAACAATGTCTTTTCGGATGACGTTGCAATATATGCGAACTTTGACGGAGAGAATTATTTCTTCCCGACAGTGAACAAGATTAAGGAAATTTCACATTTCAATCCTTATCCTTATGTGACAGGCACGGGCTATATTTCTTTTCCTGACGGAAACCTGCTGCATAATTTGCCTGAGCTCGAAACCATTTCATACTCATTCAACCGTCCGACAAACCTGTTTTTTGACAGTGCGGGAGACCTGTTTGAAAATACGCCGAAGCTTAAGAATGTGATAGAATCATTTAGGCAAGTGATGGGATATGCCGTAAATGTCCCTATTATCGATATATTCAAGGCCAAGAGTTTGGAAGTGATCAGAAATTCATTCATTTTCGGAGAGAATGACTACAGCGATGCTACCATAATGATAGGCAATTCGTTGCTTGACGGCATTAAGAAAACCATCAGGGTAATCGAAGGTTCCTTCAACGGTATTGGAGTGAAGAAAGTCATTAATTACGAGGATTGCAACGGGAAAGATTTCCCTTATGATATCCTGTCGGGATGTACGCAGCTTGAAACTTTCTCTGATTTTTTCAACGGAGTATCGGGTAAAACGGATGTCATTGTGGATTTGCCGTCTGAAAACATGTTCAGCACATGTACGGCATTGAAATCAATAAGGAATTGCTTTGATGGCATAAACGTTCCGTACCGTCTGAAAGCAGACTGCTTTGCGAACAATACGATTGAAAACTTTGAAAATGCCTTTGCGGATGGTAATGGAGTGCGCGTGGGCATGATACCATATCACATGCTCTATCAGAAGGCAGGCAATATCATTACCAACATGGAAGGCTGCTTCTCAAATCAACAGTCGAAAAAACTTGCGCCATATTCACTTTCAGGAGAAACCGACGAATATATTAAAAAATATATCTACGTGACAGAAGGGAGCGAAAACAAGTGGAATGAAAAGTTCGCGGACGGCTCTCTTTGGTTCAAGGAAAAGGCTGATGCATTCAGGACGGAAAACGCTGAATTGAACTTGCCTCAGGACTATCCTGATACGTTCATGCCTAACGGACAGGAATCGTATGACCCGACAGATTTTGATATGGGTATCGAAAATACTGACGGTGTTTATGCAAGGCTCAATACGAGCAACTATTTCTGCCCGCCTGACATTTTCGCATACTGCAGGAATGAAGCAGAGACAAGTATTGACAACTGTTTTCAAGGCTCCACAAGAAATGACGGGGAATGGCTCTCCAAAGGTTTCTTCGGAAGGATTCCAAGCACCATTTTCAAGCCATTGACAAACATACAGTCAATAGATGGCGTTTTTCAGGGACTTCATTTTACTCCGACAAAGTGGGGTGTGAAAAATACAGAGAACTACGGAATTTGGGTTCCTTCTTCGCTCTTCTCCTCATTTACAGGCTTGAAGACCATGCAATCAATCTTTGCTGATACGAATGTATGGGGAATGACGACAATTCCTTCAGACCTGCTCGCAAACTGCAGCTCTCTGCAAAACATTTCATCAATGTGGCGCAACAGCCGTTGGCTCGGAAATGTAGGCGCAGGCATAACCCAACTGCCGGACGGCTTGTTCAACAATTGTCCGTCCCTGATAAAGGTGCCTTCACTGTTTGAATATTCAAACGTGATACTTTCGCCAAATCTTTTCAGATTCATATACAATCCGAAAATTTATGATGTGTCGAATTTCCTCTACGGCAGCTACGGAAGCGGAAACCTCATCAAATGGTGGAACGACTGGACGATTGTGTTGAAGTCGCAGTGCTATGCAGGCATCAATGAAACTGCTTTTGAAAACTATGCGGAATGTAAGGCAGAAGCACCTTCATATTTCGTATAATTAATATTTTGATTTTTGAAACCCCGCGGATGTTTCCATCCATGGGGTTTTTATTTTATGAACAACTATTTATAAAGAAAGTAATATTTTGTAAATGAGGAAAATAATTACAGAGTCGCAGTTGAAGCAGATGATAAAGGAAACGGTAAGACGGGCACTTAACGAAGGTAAGGATGCCAGTCAGTTGGCAGATGCTTTCATGAGGAAGAATCCGACTATAAATAAGAATGGACTCATCAAACTGTTGATGGCAGATCCGACGGCATCACAGAACGACAGGGGCTCGTTTGCGGGCAAATATGGCGTATGGATAGGTAATATGTATGCCAACGGCGGCATCAAGCCCGGAGATGCTCCTGAATTGAAATCTGCACTGTTCACCTATAACAAGAATAAGACACAGTTGCCGCAGATTAAGGACTGCAAATCATTGTCGGAGCTCATTGAATGGGTGAAAGATCTTTCTGATGATTTCAAGCCTGTCAGAAAACAGTCCAAGGCTAAGGCAGACCTTGAAAAGGTGTATGAGGATGATGAATGGGTGGTATATGTGCCGCACAGTCACGCAGCGGCAAGGCGCGGAGGCGAGGGCACCTATTGGTGCACGGCATCGGAAAATGACAATTACTATAACATGTATAGTAAGCAGGGGCCACTTTATATTAATATCCGTAAGTCCGACGGTGCAAAGTTTCAGTTCCACTTCGAAAGTGAACAGTTTATGGATGCCGATGATGAACCAATACATTTAAATGAAATTGGGCTGTCCGAAGGACTTATTAGCTTCTATAGCAAGATTGACCCCATGTTTAAATTTAAAATAAAGTTTGATGACGTGTGGGATTTCAATGAGGGGGTTGCCAAAGTTCAATTAAACGGAAAGGAAAATTTCATCAACGCTGAGGGACAAATCTTATCTAAGCAGTGGTTTGATGTTGTAGGAAATTTTAAGGAGGGATTTGCTGTTGTTTGGCTAAACCGCAAGAATAATTTCATTAATACCGAGGGACAACTCTTGTCACATCAGTGGTTTGATAGTGCGTGGAATTTCTATGGTGGATTTGCCGAAGTTGAGATAAATGGCAAGGAAAATTTCATCAACGCCGAAGGGCAAATCTTGTCTAAGCAGTGGTTTGATGATGTGTGGAATTTTGAGGAGGGGCTTGCAAAGGTTAAACTAAACGGGAAATATAACCTTATTAATATCGAGGGGAAACTCTTGTCTCAGCAGTGGTTCGATGATATGGCGAATGTTTTTAGTAATGGATATACCGTAGTTTTGCTAAATGGTAAGGGATATACACTTGACACTAAAGGCAACCTTACGCTCAGAGAATCCCGTCGTTCCTCATCTCCGGTTATTACTGAATCTATTTTAAAAAGAATTAAATCAGAGTGCATCAAAAGGTTGATTGCCATAGAATAGCCATCACTTTTCGGTAAAAGAACTATTTATAGGAAAACGAATATTTTAGATATGAAAAAGACAATTACAGAGTCTCAACTGAGACAGATAGTTAAGGAATCAGTAAAGAAAGTACTGAACGAAATATCATATAAGACAGCGATGAAAGCATATCAAGGGTCAATTGAACGTGGTGATTGGCAAAACAATCCTCAAAAAGCAAAAAACTTTTTATCACACCTAAAAGACAGAGCGCCTCAAAATTTTGACCCTAATCTTGACGTTATTGTCGTCGGGGGTGAAGGGCAAGGAAAATATAAGGCAGGAGAGTTATCACAATATTTTGATATAAGAGGATATGTTGAGCCATCCGAAAATAATTATTACAATGATTCCATCCTTATTGGCGCACCTTGCCTCAGAGGTTATTTAGGACCAATGAACGATAACGGTAGGCTTAGATACGAAACTCAAGAGGTGTATGACATATTATCAATGTGATAATAGACAGAAAAAACAATTAACAATATGAAAAGGAATTATATGAATAAAACCAATAAAATCTCAGAGAAGAATTAACTTTTCTGAGATTTTTTCTTAAGTGCAAAAGCATGGAAGATGCTATTATTCCCCGTCTTCCAAATAATCAAAAGTAAAGGCGTTTTTTGTATTCCCCTTGATTTTCTAAAAACAATTCCTATAATTTAAGAAAGGGGCTACGGAAAGATTATGTTTGAGTCGAAGGATTATGAGTTGTTTTTAGGGAACAGTATTGATGTAATGGACAAAATGATTGGAGAGGGGGTTTCTGTTGATTTGACAGTTACCTCCCCTCCTTATGATCAGTTGAGAAGCTATTCGGGAACATGCGAATGGGATTTTGAAATATTCAAAAGGATTGCAGACAGATTGATTGGGCTTACCCGAGAGGGCGGCATCATAGTGTGGGTGGTTGGTGATGCATGTATCAACGGCGGAGAAACGGGAACGTCATTCAGGCAGGCATTGTATTTTATGGAGCATGGCATGAAACTGCACGATACGATGATATATGAAAAGAACAGCAGTTCATTCCCTGCGCGGAGAACATCAAAAAGATATACGCAGATTTTCGAATATATGTTTGTTTTTGTAAAGGGTAAAATACGTGATGATATTACCCTTATTGCCGATAAGGAAAATAAATGGGCAGGGCATACCAATTGGGGTGCATTGACATTATACAACAAAGACGGCAAGATAGGCGGAAAGAAGAAAAAAATCAATCCAGTGCCCCAATATTCATTGAGGAACAATATATGGAGATATACGACAAGCATAAAAAAGGATAAAACCGAGCATCCTGCAATTTTCCCTGAACAATTGGCTGAAGACCATATCATATCATGGTCGGTGGAGGGTGATGTTGTTTTTGACCCGTTCATGGGAAGCGGCACTACAGGAAAGATGGCTGTCCTGAACAACAGGAAATTCATTGGGATTGAAATTGTGGAGAGTTATTACGAGGAGGCAAAAAAACGAATAGAAAAATATGCAACTAAATAATCCTATAGAAGTATATAACAGCATACAGTTGCTGAAGGAACAGTTCAACACTACGGATTGGTACCTTATTAAGGAGGAACAGTCAATATTTCCTAACGCCAAGGAAATAATTACAAGAGTTTGCAGATATATGTATACAAACGTTGAAAATTCAATAACAAAACGTACTCCATTGGGGCTGATTTTTAACTATGAAATACCATTCGACATATTTAAAGGTTTAGATGTTTTCTTTGAAGGAATAGATTTGAAAATATCATTTTTTATGATGTCTGATGGCAATGAAGGCGAAACAATAGACTTTTCCGAATTCTCCAAATACAATGCAAAAGACTCTTGGCTGACACCTTCAAAAAAATTGTTCAACCCTGAAATAGCAATATCATATAAATGCCAATGGAATAAACAATATTACAGCCTTATTGAACCATTGACACATGAATTGACTCACGCCTATGAGGATTACTGCAGATTACTTCATAAAGCTCCTTCATTAATAAATGTTGTGAATCAGCCATTGTATGATAATATAGCAAAAATTCTTCAGGATCCGAATACAGACAAAATCAGCAAAGCGATTGCAAACATATTCTATATGGGCATCAAATCCGAACAAAATGCATTTGTTGCTGAAGTTCATTCCCAAATGATAAATGCCGTTGAGAATAAAATGCCTGAACATTATAAGACGGGCTATATTTTGAAAAGGCTACCGATATATCAATATCTGCAAAGGTTCAACGAAAATATCTCATATCTGCAATATCCTGACGGGGAGGAAGAGAAGGAAAAAATATGGCAATGCATATCGCAAATTACAGGAAAGACATTCAAGACATTTGATGAAGCTCTTTATTATCTTATTGACTACAATAACAGAATGCAGGAAAACATACTGAAAAAAGTCGGGCGAATTATTTATAATTATAAGGTAGGGAAAGGTGTTTATCAGAAAAACAATGAAACAAGTCCTGAATTTTGGATGAGAAATATGGAAAACAGCGACGGGTTCAATGATTTTGAAGGAGATTTTGACAATCTCTATAAAAGAATTTCAAAACATTAATAATAGGAAAACATGAGAAAAGTCAGACCTGACGGTACAGTATATTATTACTACAAATATAAAAGAAAAAAAGGCCGTCCGAAGAAAAGGGGCCCTAAGCCTAAGCCGAAAGCGAAGAAGCCAAGAACAACAATGCCTTGGGATTGGAAGGTCGTGCAGAGCGTGGGGAAGAAACAGGAAAAATTCATCGGCTACTATCATGATGCAGAAGAGGTGGACATATTGAAGAACATGCTCAAGGATAGAAATGATGCTGTAATCCTACCGAAGGAGCATATTAACTGTTCAAAAAAAAGCAAAACGCTCATCGACTTCAAGTCAGAATACCTTTTCCTGAAAAAAATACGTAATACGGAAACCGAAAGCAGCACGACGGTTTTGCCTAATGACATAGGAAAAATGGTCGAACACAAGACCAATTCGGAAAAGTGGAAAATAGTGGAGAAAATGCCCTGTCTCGTAGAGGAACAGTTTTGGATATACGGGCTGAACCCGATAAACCAAAGGAAGGACATCCGATGGATAATGCAAAATTTCATTGATGGAAATTTGAAGCAACCTACGCAGTTCATAAGGGTTTCGGTTTTTTTCAACAAGGTTGTTTTCAGATATGATGAGGACTTGGACTTTGTAATCTGCAAGAATGTTTCAGATGCTGTCAGGGTATATAATAAGATTGAAGAACTCTATCCGAAAGAAAAAAGAATACTCTTTATGGGGTATATCAAACCCCATACGGAAAAATGCAGGGATATGCTGCGGATATTAAAGGAAAAGACAGGATGGCCCGCAGACAAGCTTGAAAAAAGCACAACAAGAAGATGCTAAAAAATAAGAATAATCCCTATAGGACGATGACAGCTATAGGGATTTATTGTTTGTTAGAGGTATTTATAGGGAAAGGAATATTTTGTAAATGAGGAAAATAATTACAGAGTCACAGTTGAAGCAGATGATAAAGGAAACGGTAAGACAGGCACTTAACGAAGGTAAGGATGCCAGTCAGTTGGCAGATGCTTTCATGAGGAAGAATCCGACTATAAATAAGAATGGACTCATCAAACTGTTGATGGCAGATCCGACGGCATCACAGAACGACAGGGGCTCGTTTGCGGGCAAATATGGCGTATGGATAGGTAATATGTATGCCAACGGCGGCATCAAGCCCGGAGATGCTCCTGAATTGAAATCTGCACTGTTCACCTATAACAAGAATAAGACACAGTTGCCGCAGATTAAGGACTGCAAATCATTGTCGGAGCTCATTGAATGGGTGAAAGATCTTTCTGATGATTTCAAGCCTGTCAGAAAACAGTCCAAGGCTAAGGCAGACCTTGAAAAGGTGTATGAGGATGATGAATGGGTGGTATATGTGCCGCACAGTCACGCAGCGGCAAGGCGCGGAGGCGAGGGCACCTATTGGTGCACGGCATCGGAAAATGACAATTACTATAACATGTATAGTAAGCAGGGGCCACTTTATATTAATATCCGTAAGTCCGACGGTGCAAAGTTTCAGTTCCACTTCGAAAGTGAACAGTTTATGGATGCCGATGATGAACCAATACATTTAAATGAAATTGGGTTGTCTGAGGGGATTGTTAGCTTCTACACCAAAATTAATCCTGTGTTTAAATTTAAATTGAAGTTTGATTGGGTGAGTGATTTTAAGGATGGATTTGCAACAGTTGTGCTAAACGACAAGTATAATTTTATTAATACTAAAGGACAACTCTTGTCTCAACAGTGGTTTGATAGTGTATGGAACTTCAAGGAGGGGTTTGACAGAGTTAAATTAAACGGCAAGTATAATTTCATTAACACTGAGGGACAACTCTTGTCTCAACAGTGGTTTGATAGTGTGCGGAACTTCAAGGAGGGATTTGCTAGTGTTTATTTAAGTGATAAGTATAATTTCATCGATACGGAGGGGAAACTCTTATCTCAGCAGTGGTTTGATCTGGCATGGGATTTTAATGATGGATTTGCATGGGTTGGACTAAACGGCATGTGGTATAATCTTGATACAGAGGGAAATCTCACGCTCAGAGAATCTTGCCGCTCCTCATCTCCGGTTATTACTGAATCTATTTTAAAAAGAATTAAATCAGAATGCATCAAAAGGATAATAGCTCTATAAATCAATAAAATCTCAGAGAAGAATTAACTTTTCTGAGGTTTTTCTTAACTGTAAAAGCATGGAAGATGCTATTATAGCCCGTCCTCCAAATAATCAAAACTATCAATACTTTCAGGTGCAAATATTGCAGACATATATCCGTCATTATAGCATCTGAAAAATAAATCTTCCGGATTCTATACAAAGAGGAAATTAAACAAGTTTTTCAATTTCAACTTCCTCATTGTTGAGATATGCCGAAATGATGTTCTTCAATAGTCCATGGCTTGTGTTCTCACCATAACGGTTCCTAATAACCTCTATTTCACCGTTTTTAAGCCCTACAATGCAGTCTTTATCTGGAAGTGTAGTATTTGTTGAGTTTTGTGTTCTAAGCGCGTTAGCCTGTTTATAAAGGCCTTTTTCCATCAATGATTTTGCGGCCGTTTTCTGTGCCTCCCTTATTTCTCCGTCTATAATTGTGATCTTCATTTTATTAAGTTTTAGTACAAATATATAAGAAAAATGTTAGACTTCAACTTTGTGGCTGACAGTCTAACATTTTTCTTTCTTTTAGATGACTACTTTACGCACTTTCTCAATATGTATAGCAGGATTGAACTCCTTTGTAGCAATATCATCAAACATTGCTGTGCCATAGCCAAAGTAGTAGTTCACTTTATCTCCTGCAACAGGAACACTTCCATAAGAAGCAAGATCTACTGCGTATACATATGGTGAAGCAACTGAACGTACATAGTTTTTATATGCGGTAGAAGTCCAATCACCTCCCCATGATGAATGTGTATTGCATTCATTGTCAGACAATATGATAATTCTATCATATGAACGTTTTTCCCTATAGATAAGTTCAAATGCGGATGCAATTGATGTTCCACCCATATTTGCATTGCCGATTTTCCTTCCGAGAGAGAACACCGGTTCGCTTCTGACATACGAATAGAATCCTGCGGAACTTCCAAATCTTATGATATCAGCATTTGTTGCTTTTGCTATTGTTGCTGCAATCAATCCTGCCTTTTCTGATGCATCAGTAGCAATAATATTACGGGAATTTCCATTATGGCACCTAGTATGCATAGAACCTGAACAGTCTACCATTACACAAGTCTTGCCTGGAAATGCTTCAGCAAGATTAGGAACAGATTCCTCATATCCTTTCTCCAATGCCTCCATAACTCTACGTCCATCTGCAGTAGTAGCAAACTCCTGCTTTACAACCTCGTATGCATAGTCAATCTGATATGGCATGATTTTACCCTTTCTAATTGCATCACCATTGGAAACAAGGCTGCAGAGAGCATCGATGACCTCCTTGCGAGGATTGAGCAGCATACTCCTTACATTTCTCAAAGCAGCGAGGATACCAAGCTTTCCTTCTACAAGCAGTCCTTTCCAATTGTCGTTCTTTGCCTTGGCAAGAACCTCTTTAGCCTCTTCCTGTGTAATCTTTCCTGATTTGACGGCCTTGGCTACTTCCTGTCCTGCTTCGGAATTAGCGACCTCCCATGTATCTGCTGATACGGTAATACCTTTCATGATAGCATCAATCACTTTCATCTTCTTGCCATCAACATCAACCTCTGCGAGCGACAGGGATGATTTAGGATGTGACAGATTGGCAATATCAATGATTGTATTCTTGTACTTGGCAAGCTGATAAGCATCAAGTTTCTCAATCACCGATGCAAATCCTTTCTTCATTGAATTTGAAAGCTTTTTGTTGTTGTTGAGCGCAACATATACGTCTTTGATTTCCTTCATATCGTCAGGCCTGTAGATACAGCCTCCCTTCTGATTCTTCTTGTCAAAAAGACCGTAGAATCTCTTGGCATATTCCTCACCCGAGATGAAAGGGGCAACCAATGCAGCCGCAAGATGGTTAATGGATCTCATGCCTTCACCCATGCATCTTGAATAGACAATCGCCTGTGCGACAAAATAAGGGTCTTTAGAGCCGATTCTCTCAATAAGGTCCCTAAGTTCTGTCATGGTTTCGGATTCTGAACGATAAGACTGAGGCTCAAGCTTAAGTGTATTAAGCATTGAAATAAGCCTAAGCTCATCTGACAAACCGTATGCAGCATAGCCCTGACGGTTTACCGCATCCTCTGTCGGAATTGATACAACTTCCTTTGCTCTTTCTTTAGTTGGCATTGCACCTAGTGCATTCTTCAACTGTGTGTTTCTCTCTTTCATCTTCATGGTTTTAGATGTTTTAATAAATTTTTAAAAAATAATAAAAACCTCAGAACTCCATTAGGCAGAATTCTGAGGTTATAAAAATGGACAGAGAACAATACAACAGACAAATTTTTAAAATTTTGCAAATTTTACAAATTTGTGTGTATACCATTTCACCACTAAGGTAGGAACCTTAGACATGATTCGAACATGTATAAAACGAAGTAAGTCTGTTGCTGACTACTGTCCTAATGTTATAAAACTCAGAGAATATAAACAAGAGAAAAATCAAAAGCCTATTATCGAAGTAACTCTTGTTATGACTGCTAAGTTAGTTGCGGTCCATATGAGAATCGAACTCATCTGATTGAACGGCGTGACAAGCCGACATCCACCCATGCAGACCCATGGACCGTAAAGTACAGAGGAATTGAAAACAGAATGCGGTTTACCGCGGTAATCTCTTGGAATCGAACCAAGTACACTGAGATCCGAAGTCTCATGCTCTAACCAAATAAGCTAAGATGAAACTGTTTTTCTGACTACTGTACTATAATGTTATAAACTCAGAGAATAGGGACAAGAGACAAAATCAATATTCCAAACCAAATTCATAGAAGTAGCCCTTGTCGTGACTGCCAAGTTTTTTTGCGGCCCATATGGGAATCGAACCCATCTGATTGAAGGCATCATTAGCCGACGCTCACCCACGCAAGCCCATAGACCGTAAAGTACAGAGGAATTGAAAACAGAATGCGTTTTACCGCAAATATCTTTCAGAATCGAACTGAATACCTTAAAATTATGAATTTTATGCTCTAACCAAATGAGCTAAGATGAAACTGTTTTCTGACTACTGTACTATAGTATTAAAGTGTGAAGAATATTGACGACAGTGAAAATGAATGTTTATATTGGATTCGAACCAATGTTAAAATTACCGATTAATTTTGAGTTATCCGCTACTCTAATAAACAGAAGTAACTGTCTGTCTGACTATCACACTTCATTTTTATTTCAAAGAACTTTTCTACATTGCAAATATACAACTTTTTTTTAAAAATAAAAAATATTTGATTTTTTTAAAGATCTTTTTTTTTTGCAACAGCAAATTAAAAACTTTAAACACAAAATTTCAGGAGTTTTTCCTCATTAGTTAATCCTATATTAACTTTCTCCCTAATTTGCTCTATAATAC
>ERZ1026876.75-NODE-75-length-61310-cov-24.472810_pt1 | contig 61310 bp, 52 predicted proteins | sample MGYA00380168_ERZ1026876 | MGnify/ENA primary metagenome ERZ1026876 (study PRJEB33269, sample SAMEA4719804) | human gut metagenome | biome: human-associated habitat; feature: organic feature; material: feces | place: Cameroon | collected 2013-10 ... | reverse complement strand
CAGCGGCGGCTACGGCAACTATGTCATCATCTACCACGGCAAAATGTCCGATGGCCAGCAGTACAGCACCCTGTACGGCCATATGAGGTCGGTGGCTACCTCGGCGGGCAAGTATGTCCAGCAGGGCGAACTCATCGGCTACGTGGGTTCCACCGGCAACTCCACCGGCAACCACCTCCACCTCGAAGTCTGGAAGGGCGGTTCCAAGGCCAATGCCGTGAATCCTAGAGGTTATATCCCCATGAAATAATTCCTGTCTGTATCAAAGGAGGTCGTTCGGACGATGAACGATAAAAAACGCAAGCGCATCCTGCGCGTGGGCTGCCTGATCTTGGCATTTGTGTTCGGCCTGTCCCTGCTGGGCAGCTTGGTCATGATGCTGCTGGTCTGAGCGGGAGGGAAAAGCAACTATGAATCGCAAGATATCCGTGGGCATGGCGGTCAGCATCGTCATCCTTGCCATGACCGTGACCTTCTCCATCACCATGCTGGTGGCGATGCGCCTGTTCGACAGCACCGTTTCCAGCGTGAAGGAAAAGGAGAGCATGTACAATAAGATCGCGGAGGTGGATCAATACGTCCGCAGCAACGATTATTATACCATCGACGAAACGACCCTGTACGACCGCCTGACGGCGGGCTACCTGCTGGGCACCGGCGATAAATACGCCCGGTATTATACCGCCCAAGGTTATACAGACCTGATGAACACCCAGAACGGCACCCTTGTGGGCATCGGCGTGGAGCTGGCCATCGACCAGTCCGGCTACGCCAAGGTGACCAAGGTCTACGATGACTCCCCGGCCCATGAGGCGGGCATCACCGTGGGGGATTACCTCACCGCCGTGGACGGCACCGACATCAAGAACCTGACCGGCGTGGAAGCCGTCCAGACCAAGCTCCGGGGCGAGAGCGGCACCACCGTGAACGTCACGTGGCTGGACCGCGAGGCCGCCGAGCACACCGCCGACCTGACCCACTCCGGCTATCATACCACCACCGTGGATTATGAGATGCTCCAAGACAACGTGGGCTACATCCGGGTCCGCCAGTTCGACGGCTCCACCCCCAGTGAGCTGGACTACGCTCTGCGCAGCCTGAATGCGGGCGGCGCGGTCAGCTTCGTGTTTGACCTGCGGGACAACGGCGGCGGCATCCTCGACGACGCCATCAGCTGCATCGACCTCATCGTGCCCGAAGGCACCGTGGCCTATGCCGAGGACAAGAACGGCAACCGCACCGCGCTGGGTTCCAGCACCGGCGACAGCATCATCACGCAGCCGCTGGTCTGCCTCGTCAACGGCAATACCGCCAGCGCGGCGGAGCTTTTCGCCAGCAGTCTCCGCACCATGAGCGGCGCCCGCCTTGTGGGCACCACCACCATGGGCAAGGGCACCATCCAGAGCAGCCCCCAGCGCCTGTCCGACGGCAGCGCCGTGGTGGTCACCGTGGCCAAGCTGCTCTGCGGCGACGGCTCGTCCTTTGACGGCACCGGCCTGACCGTGGATGTGGATCGCACCCTGACCGCCGACGAGCAGACTGCCTATTACGACTACACCACCTCCACCGACCCCCAGATCCAGCGCGCCGTGGCCACCGCCCAGCAGATGACCGGCCTCACCACCGTCTCCGGCGTCAATGAAGCCGACAGCACCGCCGACAGCGCCGCTGACAGCGCCGCCGCCGCACCCGCCGAAGGGGAAGCAGAGAGCGAAGCCGCCAGCGCAACGGAAAGCGAAGCCGCCAGTGGGAGCGAACCCGCCGCCAGCAGCGAGGGAGCGGGGGAATAAGGGCCTATCGGAAGCACGCTCTAAACCTAGGCTCTGCGTTGCCTCTGCCGGGCTTGCCCTCTCCGTCATCGCTTCGCGATGCCACCTCTCCCAAAGTGAGAGGTTTTGGATGTACCGGAAAGTTTGCCTTCTCGAAAAAGCTCCCCCTTTGGGAAAGACTCCCTCCGGCCGGAGGGAGATGTCGCGTATGCGACAGAGGGAGGACAGCTGGCGCGAAGCGCCTGAGAGGGCGAGCCCGCTGACAAGAAGCTGCGCACTTGGTTTGGCACTGCCTTGCGGAAGCGCAGCTCCATCGGAAGCACGATCTAAACCTAGGCTCTGCGCCGCCGTGAGCGGGCTTGCCCTCTCCGTCATCGCTTGCGCGATGCCACCTCTCCCAAAGTGAGAGGCCTTGGCAGTCCGCGAAGTTCCCGGTTTAATACTTTGTGCCCTGCTGCCGCAAGGGGAGCCGAAGGCGTTACGCGGAGACTTCACGCCTTTGCCAAGGGCTCTCCCTTTGGGAGAGCTGGCGCGAAGCGCCTGAGAGGGCGAGGATGCTGGCGGCGAGACTTCGCCCCGGTTTAGATGACGCTTACGATGGGGCAGACTTCCGAAAGGCTTGATCTAAACGGACGCACTGCGCAAGATAAGGCAAAAGCAATCCCGCTTCCGGTAAGACTTCGCCCCGGTTTCGCTTGAGCTTACGACAAGAACCCCCAACCGATCCACGAAAAAATCTACCAACAAAGGAGCCCCTATGCCAGAACTCACCGACCTGTCCTATGTCCGTGCGCTGTGCGAAAAGTACGATTTCGCGCTGTCGAAGGGCTTCGGCCAGAACTTCATCATCAACCCCGGTCTGCCCATCAAGATCGTGGACGCCAGCCGGGTGGACAAACGCTACGGCGTCATCGAGATCGGCCCCGGCATCGGCGTGCTGACCCGCGAGCTGGCCAAGCGCGCGGCCAAGGTGGTCTCCATCGAGGTGGACGAGCGGCTGCCGCCCCTGCTGGCTGAGACGATGGTCGGCGTGGACAACTTCAAGCTGGTCATGAACGACGTGCTCAAGGTGGACCTGAAGGCCCTCATCGCCGAGGAGTTCCCCGGAATGCCGGTGGCCGTCTGCGCGAACCTGCCCTATTACATCACCAGCCCCATCGTCATGAAGCTGCTGGGCGACCGCCTCCCGGTGGAGAGCCTGACCGTCATGGTCCAGAAAGAGGCCGCCGACCGGCTGGCCGCGGCCCCCGGCACCCGCGCTTCCAGCGCCATCAGCTGTGCGGTGAGCTACTACGCCCAGTCGAAGATGATGTTCACCGCCGCGCCGGGCAGCTTCTACCCGGCCCCCAAGGTGACCAGCGCCGTGGTTCGGATGGACATCCGCCCCAGCCCCGCCGTGGAGGTGGCCGATGAGGAGGGCTATTTTGCCCTCATCCGCGCCGCCTTCGGCCAGCGCCGCAAGACCGCCGCCAACGCCATCGCCAGCGGCCTTTCCCGCCCGAAGGAGGGCGTCATCGCCGCCATCGAGGCTGCGGGTTTCGACGCCCGCATCCGCCCCGAAGCCCTCACGCTGGAGGACTTCGCGAAGATCCAAGCGGCACTGGCAGACCAATAACGCCCTGCGCCCTTCGGCCCCTGCCGGAGGGCTTTTGTTTTGCCGCCCGGCCCCAAACCCGAAAATCAGCCTTGCCAAACCCGCCCGCCAGTGGTATACTATTCAGGTAACGTGTGCTAGTGTGGCGCAATGGCAGCGCAACTGATTTGTAATCAGTGGGTTGCAGGTTCAACTCCTGTCACTAGCTCCACGAAAAAAGACCCCAGAGCTTTACTGCTCTGGGGCCTTTTGCATCTCTACTGCAAGCTGGTTTGGTGGCCAACATCGGAAATAATAGCGAAGCATCGCTGTAAATCGAACTTGGCCAGCATGGCCGAGTTCAACAGGGGGGGTGACCAAGTTCGAACTTGGCCAGCAACCGAAGTTGGCCAACCAGACCAACATTCAAATTAAAACATAAGAACGTAGTTATTTTTTAAGTTGGTCATCGGATTTACTCCAGTCGGAGAAGGAGTACCACCGGTTGCAGCCATCTCTCTCCCGGATCGCCTTCTTCGTGATGCGGCCGCTCTTTACCAGCTCCGCGTAGGCGCGGTTGTAGGTCTTCTCGCTGCACCCGACCTCCTTGGTGACGGCGGCGCGCAGCTCGCTGCTGGCCATGCTGCCAAGGCGGCTCTCGGCCAGCGCGTTGAGGATGGCGGCGGTGGTGTCGTCCTTGGTCTGGGCAAGGCGGAGGCGGCGCTCCTCCATGAAGTCCGCGTCCTTCTTGTCGGTGGAGCCGTCGAAGATGGCCCGCGCGGTGGGCACGCCGTCCACGGTCACGTCCTCGATGTGCATCAGCACGGTCTGGGCGGGCTTGGAGTAGCTGCTCTTCTCGTGGCTGAGGTAGATCTGGCCCTCGGTGCTGTTCTTGCAGCGGCCCATCATCAGCACGCTGCGGGCAATGTCCCACAGGTCCGAGCTGTCGGCGAGGCGGCCACGGCCCGAAACGCCCGGCCGCTTGTTGGTGTGCATGGAGATGAGGGTGGCGAGGTGGTACTTGGTGCTCAGGCTCTTCAGTGGCAGCACAGCGCCGCGCATCTGGTTGCGGCTGGCCATCTCCACGTCGGGGGGCAGAAAGCTTTGCAGCGGGTCTAAGATCAACAGGATGGGGTTGATCTTCGCCACAAAGGTGGTGATGTCGTCGTCTCCGATGCAGAGCTGGTGGCCGGTGCGCAGGTAGTAGTCGTCGGCACTGACGACCATCACCTTGGACATGTCAGCTCCGGCGGCGGCGATGCGGCCCTTGAGCACCTTGCCGGGGTCGTCCTCGCCCGCAAGGATGAGCACCCGGCCGGTCTGGGCGGGCGGTTCGGGGAAGAAGCCGCTGGTCTGCCCGGCGGTGACGTAGGCGATGAGCTGGGCTTGCCAGATGCCCTTGCCGGTGCCGCCGTCGGCACCCAGCAGGGAGATCTCGCCCCGCGGCAGGACATCCGGCACCAGCCATTCGGTCTCCTCGCAGGGCACATCGCTCAGGCAGTAGGGCTCCGGGGCCTTGGCGTAGTGGTGGTCGTGCCATGCCATTGCGGATTCCCAAAAGGCGTTGTCGTCCTCACGCTGGCGCTTGGCGCACCCGGCACGCCATGCATCGACCTGAGAAAACTTCGTGCCTACGGTAGAAACGGCATCCACAAGGTACTGGTACCGTTCCTGCTCATCGTAGGGGTCGTGATTGATGTATATCAACAAATAGGTGTAGTCGTTCAGCAGTTCCACAGCCGGGGTGGTGGCAAGATACTCCTTGAACGATGCGAGAAATGCTTCGCGGTCAGTCGTCATAAAGAATAGTCTCCTTTCTGTTTTAATTTGTGCGTCTGAACCACAATCATTGGTTGTAGTATACACCGACTGACAAAAGATGTCAAGATTTTTTTGCAAAAAATGGTTGACAAATTTCAGATTCGATGGTAAGATATACAAGCGGTCAGCGATGGCCGCGTAAAAGTGAATCTGGGCGTGTTCCCGAGTGGCCAATGGGGACAGACTGTAAATCTGCTGCTTTTCAGCTTCGGTGGTTCGAATCCACCCGCGCCCACCAAAAAATCCAGCGTAGTAATTACGCTGGATTTTTGTTTTACATGGAATCTTGAGTTTCACTATCTAGGGTGGATTCGAACAGCATCGACCCGCCGAACAGTCCGGCGGGGAAAAAAGCCCCTGCGGGGCTTTTTTAGATGCGCGGCTCGCGTAATCCACCCGCGCCCACCAAAAAAGCTCAACGCATGAACGTGCGCTGAGCTTTTTGTTTTATGCTCTTTTTGAACGTGTCTTGCGGGTGGATTCGAACAGCTGCGGCGCTGTCGCAGAAGACAGCGCAAAAACAGCCCAGTGGGCTGTTTTTAGCAGCGCGGCTCGCGCAATCCACCCGCGCCCACCAAAAAGTCCAGCGTAGTAATTACGCTGGATTTTTGTTTTACATGGAATCTTGAGTTTCACTATCTAGGGTGGATTCGAACAGCATCGCCCCGCCGAACAGTCCGGCGGGGAAAAAAGCCCCTGCGGGGCTTTTTTAGATGCGTGGCTCGCGACATCCACCCGCGCCCACCAAAAAAGCTCAACGCATGAACGGGCGAAGATACGGAGGATTTTGCGGAAAAAGAAAAAAGCACGTCAATCCTCAACGGATCAACGTGCCATTTTGGTCGGAGCAGCGGGATTTGAACCCACGGCCTCTTCGTCCCGAACGAAGCGCGCTACCAACTGCGCTATGCCCCGAAAATACCGCAGCTTTTCGGCTGCGGTCTGGTTGGGGATGAGAGAATCGAACTCCCACAAGTAGAGTCAGAGTCTACCGCACTACCACTATGCAAATCCCCAATATTCGGTTTTGTCAGGAGCGGTAAGCGCCGCTGACAAGGGATATTATACTATCAAACACCCCTCTTGTCAACACTTTTTTCGAAGTTTTTTTCGTGGGCTCCGAGCCGGCGCTGCATCGTTTTATTTGAACAATTCCTCTCAATATGATACAATAAAAGCAACATTTCAGCAACGGAGGAAATCGCCATGCTCAAACGTCTGCGCAAGAACCATCCGCTCCTCTATTGTATCGGGGCGGAGGCAGTGTTTCTGGGGAGCCTGTTCGTTTCATCGTATCTTGTGGTGATCGCCCTGCTCCTGTTCCGCTTCAACTTTGCCTATGCGGATGATTACCTGCTGGGCTGCATTCAGGAGCTGGTGGGCATCGGCGTGGCGGTGGTGCTGCTGCGGCGCACGGGCAAGGGACAATTGCTGACGCGGCGGGGCTGCGGCTTTTTCAATGGGCTGCTGGTGGGCATGTACCCGGCGGCGCTGCTGGCCTATAACCTGTACGCCAAGCTCTTGTTCGGCCTCCCGGCGGACGGCACCCTGCTGCCCCTGTGGCGCATCCTGTGCTTTTTCGCCAACATGATGCTGGTGGGCGTCGCGGAGGAGTTTCTGTTTCGGGGCGTGGTCGCGGAAACGCTGCTGGAGCACTTCGGCACCAGCCGGGGCGGCATCTGGAAGGCGTGTCTGCTGTCCGGCGTGCTGTTCGGCTGCGCCCACCTGACCAACCTGTTCACCAGCGCCCCGCTGGGGGTGCTGATGCAGTGCGTCTTCGCCACGTCGCTGGGCGTGCTGTATGGGGCCATCTATTTCCGCACCGGCAACCTCTGGGTCACGGTCTTCCTCCACGGCGGGATGGACATTCTGTCCATGCTGATGGGCGGGCTCTACGGCACCGAGACGGTGGCCGAAAGCGTCAGCGGCTACGACATCACGATGCTCTCGTCGGTGCTGGTCTACCTCATCCCGGCGGCCTTCCTGCTGCGGAAAAAGAAGATCGGCGAGGTCCGGTTCTATTTCAAATACTAAAGTGGAACAGGAAAAAGCAAGAGGTCTGCGCGTGGCGCAGACCTCTTGCTCTCTTTCTTATTCGTAGTCGATGGGCAGGGTGGGCAGACCGTTCAGCTCCAGCCCGGCGGTGTGGCCGGCGATGTACTGGTAGTAGCCTTGGGCTGCGATCATGGCGCCGTTGTCGCCGCAGAACTTCAGTTCCGGTAAGTAGACCTTGGCCCCAAGCTTCTGGGCCCCATCGTTGACGAGCTGGCGCAGACGGCCGTTGGCGGCCACGCCGCCCGCAAGGCAGACCTGCTTGGCCCCGGTGTCGGCGGCGGCGAGGAGCAGCTTTTCGGCAAGGATGCCCGCGATCCGCTCTTGGAAGCTGGCCGCGAGGTCGGGCACGTTGACTTCAGTGCCCTTCATCTGGGCCTGATTCACTTCGTTCAGCACGGCGGTCTTCAGGCCGGAGAAGCTGACGTTGTACTTGCCCTCCACGTGGGGCACCGGCAGACGGTAGGCCTTGGGGTCGCCGGTCTTGGCGGCGTTGGCCACGCTGGGCCCGCCGGGGTAGGGGAGGCCCAGCGTCCGGGCCACCTTGTCAAAGGCTTCGCCCGCCGCATCATCGACGGTGTGGCCGAGGATGTGGTAGTGGGTGTAGTCCTGCACTTCCACGATGTGACTGTGGCCGCCGGAGGCCACAAGGCAGAGGAAGGGCGGCTTCAGCTCCGGGTGGGTCAGGTAGAGGGCGGCGATGTGGCCCCGCAGATGGTGCACGGGCACCAGCGGCTTGCCGGCCGAATAAGCCAGCCCCTTGGCGAAGTTCACCCCCACCAGAACGGCCCCGATGAGGCCGGGCGCAAAGGTCACGGCCACGGCATCCACGTCGTCGATGGTCTTGCCCGCGTCCAGCAGGGCCTTTTTCACGGTGGCGCTGATGAACTCGCAGTGGCGGCGGCTGGCGATCTCCGGCACCACGCCGCCGTACAGCGCCTGTTCCTTCACGCTGGTGGAGATGACGTTGCTCAGCAGCTTCCGTCCGTCCTCCACAAGGGCTGCGGCGGTCTCGTCGCAGGTGGATTCGATTCCTAATACGATCATGATTCAGTGGGCCTCCAGCCAGTTTTTGCCGATGTGGACGTCGGTGCTCAGGGGCACGGCGTACTGCACACAGCCTTCCATCTCTTCCCGCAGGATGGCGGCGGCCTTTTCGGCCTCCGCTTCCGGTGCCTCCACGATCAGCTCATCGTGGACGGTCAGGATGAGACGGCTCTCCATTTTTTCGTCCCGCAGCCGCCGCCAGACCCGCACCATGGCCAGCTTGATGACATCCGCTGCGGTGCCTTGGATGGGGGTGTTGCGGGCCATCCGCTCGCCGCTGGCCCGGATGTTGTGGTTGGTGCTGGTCAGCTCCGGCAGGGCGCGGCGGCGTCCGAACAGGGTGGAGACGTAGCCGCAGGCCCGCGCGTCGGCGATGGTCTTGTCCATATAGCCGCTGACCTTGGGAAAAGCGGCCAGATAGCTCTTGAGGAAGGCGTCGGCCTCTTTCACCGACACACCGATGTCCTTGGAAAGGCTGTAGGCACCCTTGCCGTACATGATGCCGAAGTTGATGGCCTTGGCCGAGGAACGGATGCGGGGCGAGACCTGATCCGGCGGCAGATTGTAGATCCGGGCCGCCGTGGAGCGGTGGATGTCCTCGCCGGAGAGGAAGGCTTGCTGCATGTGTTCGTCGCCGGTGACATGGGCAAGGATGCGCAGCTCGATCTGGCTGTAGTCGGCGTCCACCAGCACCCAGCCGGGCTTCGCGATGAAATAGGCCCGGAGCTGGCTGCCCAGCTCGGTGCGGATGGGGATGTTCTGCAGGTTGGGGTTGTCGGAGGAAAGGCGGCCCGTCCGGGCCTCGGTCTGGTTGAACCGGGTGTGGACCCGGTCATCCTCGCCCATGACCTTCAAAAGCCCTTCCACATAGGTGGAATTCAGCTTTTGGTAGGCGCGGTACTGCAAAATGTCTTCCACCAGCGGGTAGTCCCGCAGGGCTTCCAGCGTTTCTGCGTCGGTGGACCAGCCGCGCTGGGTCTTTTTGCCGTGGGGGAGGCCCATGGTGTCGAAGAGCATTTCGCCTAGCTGCTTGGGGCTGTTGGGGTTGAAGCTGGTGCTGCCGGTCTCCATCTGGATGCGGGCCAGCACCTGCGAAAGCTCGGTGCGCATCCGCAGCCCGAACTCCTCGACGCCCTGCCGGTCCACAAGGATGCCGGTGCGGGTCATGTCGGCCAGCACCTGTGCCAGCGGGAATTCGACCTCGTTGTAGAGCTTGTCCTCGCCCAGCGCGGTGATCTCGGCCTTCATCTTGGCGAACAGGTCGGCAAGGCCCCCCGCGTCGGGCCACGCCTCGCAGGTGAAGGCGGCCTTGGCGCGGTAGCTCGTCAGCAGCTCGGTGACCTGATACTTCGAGGCCGAGGCGTCCAGCAGGTAGGCAGCCAGCTTGCCGTCCCAGACGATGCTGCTGCCCCAGCCGCCGTGGGCCATGGCCAGCGCGTAGAGGGGAGCGGAGTCGAAGACGTCCAGCGTCACGCCGGGGGCGTCCAGCAGCTGCACCAGCTCGCCGCTGTTCAGGGGGTAGACGGTGCTGCCCTGCACGGCGTACCACGCTTCCGGCTGCAAAACCACATTTTTCACGCCCGCGCGGCCCATGACGGCGGGGCGGGCGGCCACCAGATAATGCCCGGCGGGGGGTTCGGGCAGCTGGGAGACGGTGCCCTCCAGCGTGGGGACCTCTTCGGGCGCGGCCTCCGGGGCTACGCCGTCCAGCCCGAACCGGGGAATGAGGGTGTGGAGCTCCAGCTCCTGCATCAGCCGCACGGCGGCGGCCTTGTTCCCTTCGCCGACCTTGTAAGCCCCCTCGGCGGTGTCGATGGGCGCATCGGTGCGGATGGTGCCGAGCACATGGCTCAGTTCCGCATCGGCCCGGCACTCCAGCAGGTGTTCCCGCTGCTTGGGCTTGATGATCTTGTCGTCGAGGTTGGCGTAGACGTTTTCCAGCGTGCCGAACCTCTGCACAAGGGCGAGGGCGGTCTTTTCGCCGATGCCCCGCACGCCGGGGATGTTGTCGGACGCATCGCCCATCAGGCTCTTCACCTCGATGAGCTGCCTCGGCTGGATGCCGTACTTTTCCTCGATGGCGGCCACATCCATGGCCACGGTCTTGCTGCGGCCCAGCGCCGTGGTAGCCAGCAGCACGGTGGTGGTCTCGCTTACCAGCTGCAGGCTGTCGCGGTCTCCCGTGGCAAGGAAGCAGTCGTCCTTCCGGGCGTCACAGGCAGCGGCCAGCGTGCCGAGGATGTCGTCGGCCTCCCAGCCTTCGGCGGTGACCTGCCGGTAGCCGAGGTCGGTCAGGAGCTCCTTCAGCACCGGCATCTGCTGGGCCAGCTCGTCGGGCATCCCGTGGCGGGTGGCCTTGTAGCCGTCGTACATCCTGTGGCGGAAGGTGGGGGCTTTGAGGTCGAATGCCACGGCGACCTCGTCCGGGGAGCACTCCTTGAGCAGGGAGTTCAGAATATTCAGAAAGCCGAAAATGGCGTTGGTATAGCGGCCGTCCTTGGTGGTCAGCAGCTTGATGCCGAAAAAGGCGCGGTTGGCGATGCTGTTGCCGTCAATGACCAGTAAACGCATGGGCGATTTTCCTCCGATCCATAATTTCACACCTTATAGTATAGCACAAAATCGCAGGGATCGGAGGGATATTTGAAAATTTTCAGGGAGTTTTCCTTATTCCGAGACCGTGATCGCCGAGACGGGGCAATTCTGCGCCGCGTCGATGGCGGCGGGGACCAGTTCGCCGGAAAGTTCGCCGGGCTGGGCCACGGCCAGCGTGCCCTCCATGGAGAACACCTCCGGGCAGATACCGGCACACTGGGTGCAGCCGATGCACAGGTCAGGGTCAACGAATGCTTTCATAAAACATACCTCCAAACTTCAGTCTGCCGCTAGTCTGCCCGGCGGGGCCGTGAAATATCCCTATGCAACCGGGCCGGAGTATGATACAATGAAAAGAGACTTTTGGGAGGACAAACGCATGAACATCCAGATCTTCGGCACGAGCAAGTGCTTCGATACCAAAAAGGCCCAGCGCTACTTCAAGGAGCGGGGCATCCGGTTCCAGATGATCGACCTGAAGGAAAAGGAGATGAGCCGCGGCGAGTTCGAGAACGTCGCCCGCGCGCTGGGCGGCTGGGAGCAGCTGGTGGACCCGGCAGCCAAGGACAAGCAGACCCTCGCCCTGCTGGACGCCCTTGTGGACTGGCAGAAGGAGGATAAGCTCTTCGAGAACCAGCAGCTCTTCAAGACGCCCATCGTCCGCAACGGCCGCAAAGCCACCGTGGGCTATCAGCCCGATGTCTGGAAAACGTGGGAATAAAACGCGCTTTCACAAAAAATCCACTCCCCGGATTTTGCACTTCGGGGCAAAACGTGGTATACTAAGACCCGGTATGACCGACTACAGTCCAATTTAGGAGACGAAAATCAAGATGAAAACCTATATGACCCCGGAAGAACACGCCCGGCTCCACCGCCGCCGTGCCCGTCAGGCCCTTGGCCTGTTGGTGGCAGTGCTGGTGCTGGTGGGCGCGGTCACCGTGGTGCGCGCGGGTGTGCGCACCGTGGCAAAGCTGTTTGACGATACCCAGCAGCGGCAGGAATACGAGGATGAGCTGGAAGGCCTTGTCCTGTTCGACCCCGTGCCCTTCGACGGCATTGAGAACATCGACGACCTGACCCTCCGCGAAGCGGCGGTCTGGGGCTGCGTGTACAGCATTCAGGAGACGCAGGGCAGTTTCGACAACTACAACACCGACCCCGACACCGAGCAGCTCCTGCTCCCCTCGGTGGATGTGGACGCCTACCTTGCCAAGCTCGTGGGCCCCAGCTTCAAGATGAACCATAAGACCTTCGAGATGGAGGATATGACCGTCGAGTTCGACGAGACGACCCAGTGCTACAAGATCCCCGTCACCGGCAGTGTGGGCAGCTACAGCGCCACCGTGACCAAGCTGTTCAAGAAGGACGGCCTGCTCCACGTCACCGTGGGCTACATCCCCACCCAGAGCACCGACGACAGCATCCTGAACACCTTGTCCGACACGCCCACCAAGTATATGGATTACCTGTTCCGCCGCCAGAACGGCAGCTGGTACCTCACCGGCCTGACGGACAGCGAGACCAAGCCCGAATCCACCGCCGCAGCCGCCTCCGAGCCGGCCCCCATGGCCGAGAGCGAGGTGCAGGACGCCATCCTCGCCGCCGCCGGTGACTCCGCCGTCTCTTCCGAGGCCCCCGCTGAGTCCGCGGCCAGCACCCCGGCGGAGAGCGCTCCCGCTGCCGACAGCACCGCTGCGGAGAGCACGGCCGCCTCCGGCGAGGCCGCTTCGGAGAGCACCGCCGCGTAAGGCAAACCGCAGAAACAAAACACCACCCCGGCTCCAAGGCGCTTGCAACGCCCGGAACCGGGGTGGTTCTGCTTTATGAGAGATCATTTCAGATCAAACCGCACCACGACCAGCCGATACCACAAATAGGGGATCATGTTCCAGATCATCCACACCTCCATGAGCAGGTAGTGGGGCAGGTCCTTCAGCCGGAAGGGGCGCTTGCCGAGCTTGCCGGAGCGGAGCAGGTCGAAGGCTTCGTGCATCCCCTTGTCCCATGCGTCGCCGAAGCCCTGCTTGTGGAACTTGTAATACTTGAGCAGATAGCCCAGCGCCAGCGGGAGAAAGTTGACGATCAGCATCAGCAGCGGCTCGTTCTTGAGGGGGAGCAGGATGCTGTTGCGGCCGCTCTGCTGGCTCTTGAAGGCGTTGTACTTGACCGCACCGGTGCTGGCTCCGCAGATGTGGTAGCACTTGGCGGTGGGGCAGAGGATGTTTTTGTAGCCCGCATTGTTGGCCCGCCAGCTCAGGTCCACATCCTCGAAGTAGGCGAAGAAGTTCTCGTCGAAGCCGCCGATCTCGTCCAGAATGCGCTTGCGGTAGAGCGCCGCGCCGCCGCACGCCGAAAAGATCCGCTTCTGCTTGGTATAGCGGCTGGCCCGGCGGCCGTCGCCGGTCTTGCAGGCAAAGCCCATCCATGTCACATAATCGCCCGCATCGTCGGCCAGCTCCCGGTCAAAGTGGCGGATCATCAGGCTCTGCACCGCAAAGATCTTGGGGTCGCTCTCGGCGGCCCGGATCAGCTCGGCCAGCCACTCCGGCTCGGCGAAGGCGTCGTTGTTGAACAGCACCACGAATTCGCTCTCTGCCCGTGCAATGCCCTGATTGACCGCGTGGGAAAAACCGGTGTTCCGCCCGTTTTCGATCAGCGTGAAGTTGGGGCGGCTGCAATAGCTGCGGGCCTGTTCCAGACTTTCGTCGGTGGAACCGTTGTCCACCACGATGAGCTGGAAGTCCTGCTCGGTCTGGGCATAGACGGACTCGATGGAGTCCTTCAGCCAGCCCTTGCCGTTGATGTTGGGGATGACGATGGTTGCTTTCATAAATGCGCTCCTGCAAAGTTTCGATTTCGGGGCAAGTATACCATATTTGCAGGAGAAATGGAATAGGCGAGTCGGGGCGGCCTCTTTCGACCGTAAGCACCAGTTAAACTGAGGTGAAGCCCCGCCGGGAGCATCCTCACTTTTGCCTTATCTTGCGCTGTGCTAAACAAAGGCGCAGCCTTCCCTCTGCCGGGCTTGCCCTCTCAGGCGCTCCGCGCCAGCTCCCCCAAAGTGGGAGCCCTTGGCAAAGGCGGAAAGTCTCCGCGCAGCGCCTGACGGCTCTTTTTGCGGCAGCAGGGCGTAAAGTATTAAACCGGAAACTTGGCGGACTGCCAAGGCCTCTCACTTTGGGAGAGGTGGCATCGCGAAGCGATGACGGAGAGGGCAAGCCCGCTGACGGCGGCGCAGGGCCTAGGTTTAGATCGTGCTTCCGATAGAGCTGCGCTTCCGCAAGGCAGTGCCAAACCAAGTGCGCAGCTTCTTGTCCGCATCCTTGCCCTCTCAGGCGCTTCGCGCCAGCTGTCCTCCCTCTGTCGCATATGCGACATCTCCCTCCGGCCGGAGGGAGTCTTTCCCAAAGGGGGAGCCCTTGGCAAAGGCGGAAAGTCTGAGCGCAGCGCCTGACGGCTCCCCTTGCGGCAGCAGGGCGTAAAGTATAAAACCGGGAAACTTGGCGGACTGCCAAGGCCTCTCACTTTGGGAGAGGTGGCATCGCGAAGCGATGACGGAGAGGGCAAGCCCGCTCACGGCGGCGCAGGGCCTTTGTTTCGCAGATGCTTTCGGTAGGGAGAGGGCAGACCCGCCAGACCCAGCGCAGGGTCTTTGTCCAAACCCCCACAAAGCCCACCGTTGCCTTTTGTGCAAGGTGCTTCTGAATTGTGACCAAAACGTGTAAATATTGAGAAAAATGCGAAGGAAGTGTTTACAAAAGTGTAACAAGCTGGTATACTTTACACCAGTGAATGACGACGAAATTCAAGGGAGATGAAAAAGGTGGAAACTGCACCGCACCACGCATGGAAAAAACTGTCGGCACTGATGATGACGCTGGCATTGATACTGACGCTGCTGCCCGCCGCGCTGGCCGTGGACTTGAACGTGGACGTCGGGTTCTACTTCAAGCAGAGCCGGGGCGGCACCTGCACACTGGCCTCCGCCGCCATGATGCTCCGCCGCCGCGCTTACTTCGATGGGCTGGACGGCTGGGTCGATGTGACCGAGAACAGCATCAAGAGCACGGCATGGTCCGGCGGTCTGTCCCACAGTTTTACATACAATGCGATGCACGTTGGCTACGCCACCCTTCCTTCCGGCAAGGCCGCCAAGACCGAGGCCCTCATCCAGATCCTCGCCGAGCACCCGGAAGGCATCGTTCTTTATGATCGCCGCCAGCCCCACGCGGTGCTCCTGACCGATTACACCAACGGCGTGTTCTACTGCTCCGATCCGGCCAACGGCGTTTCTGCGGGGCGTGTGCCCCTGTCCAGTGCCAGCATCTCCATCTCCGGCGCGTCCTGCTACTGGTACATCACCTCCGACGCCAACGATGACGGCACCGGCTTGGAAGAGCTGGAAGCCGCTGTGGCCGCTGAGGAGACGGAAGCAGTTGCCGAAGCCGCACCCGCACCCACGGAGGAGACGACTTCCTCCGATGCCGCCAGCGACATTTGGAGCTGGCTGGACGGTATGTTTCAGTGATCCTTTCGAAAAATATCCGTTCGATCAGCAAAGCAGCCGGGCAGAAATGTCCGGCTGCTTTGTTGTTTACTGGCGCAGTTCCGTTCCGGGGAAGTAGTGGGCGAGGATCTGCGCGGCGGTCTGCCCCTGCTCGGCCAGCGCCTTGGCACCCCACTGGCTCAGCCCGACCCCGTGGCCGTAGCCCATGGTGGTGAAGAAAAACGTCCCGTTCTGGTACTGCACCGTGAAACAGGCGCTCCGCAGCCCCAGCGCCTTGCGCAGGGCCGAGCCGGTGATCGTCTGCCCGCAGACCGGCAGGGAAGCCACATAGCCGGAGGGGGTCAGCGCGGCCCCCCCGAACCAGCCTTCCGGTGCGGAAGGGTCCGGGGCGAGGCCCAGCCCTTTCAACAGTTCTTCGGTCTGCGCGGTGGAAAACTGAACCGTGTAAGTAAAATGATCGGCCTCCCGGTCGGTGCTGCTGTCCACGGGGACGAGGTATGGGACGGCGCTGCCCCAGACGTTTTCGCTGGCTTCCGTCTGCCCATTGGAGATGGCAAAATAGCTGGTTCCGGCGGGGGCGTTGTCATAGTACAGCACCTGCGTCTCCACCGCGTCCACCAGCGCCGCCAGCCGGGCGTGATTCTCTTCGTAGGCCGTGCCCCAGTAGCTGCGCAGGACCGTGTCGGTCAGGTAGCCCTGCCGCCGGGCCGGGTCCGCCGTCAGCCACCCGGCAGCGGGGTCGGCTGCGTGATCCCGGCAGTAGAGCGCGTAGCTGTGGGCGGCAATGGCCTGTGCCTTGAGCGCTTCGTCCGGCCACGTGATCGGCATCTCCGCCGCCACTGCCCCGATCAGATACTCCCGCCGCGGCACCGCCGCCACGGCTCCGTCCCTCAGGTCCCGGATGAGGAAGCTCTCGCTGTCCTGATCGGAGGGCGGCGCGGAAGCTTCCGGCAGGGCCGCCGGGTCGGATGCCGCCGGTTCCGGGGCGCTCTCCGCAGCCTCCGGGGCCGCCCGGCCCAGCGCGGCAGTGGCCAGCCGGTACCCGGCCAGCGGCAGCAGACTGCCCGCTACGAGCAGCACGGCACAGAGCAGAAAAAAGGTGCGTTTCATCACAGGACCCCTCCCGGACAGGCAGTTTCATTTCGGCCAGTGTAGCAGAACCGCCGGGAGAAAAAGCGCAGATTTCATCTTCTTCTTGAATTTGTTTCACAAAAGCGCTATGATAGACTCATGCCATCAGTGTGGATGGCAGGGAAAAGTATAAAGTAAGAATAGAAAGGGGAGTCTACGCATGAACTATAAGCACGCAGAGGTGGCAACTCTGTCCCCGCAGATGATGCGGACCCTGTGCGAAGAGTACATCGCCAACAACTACATCGACCCGGAGACCAGCGAGCGGCTGGGGGTCAAGCGCGGTCTGCGGAACCCGGATGGCACCGGCGTCCTCGCCGGTCTGACCAATGTATGCGATGTGGTTGGCTACAAAAAAGATCAGGAGGGGCATGTCATTCCCATCCCCGGCAAGCTGATCTACCGAGGCGTCAACATTGAGGAGATCGTGGAGGAGGCCTACCGCAACGACCGCTTCGTTTTTGAAGAGGTCATCTGGCTGCTGCTGTTCGGCAGTCTGCCCAACCAGAGCCAGCTGGACGAGTTCTGCGAGCTGCTGGCCGAGCACCGGGCCCTGCCCGACGGCTTCATGGATACCATGAACGCCCCCTCGCCCAACGTGATGAACAAGATGCAGCGCTGCGTGCTGGGCCTGTATTCCTACGACGAGCACGCCGAGGATCTGAGCCTTGAGAACATCCTGAACCAGAGCATCAACCTCATCGCCAGTATGCCCACCATGATGGTGAACGCCTACCAGATGAAGCGCCGCTATTACGATAAGCAGAGCATGTTCTTCCACCTGCCCAAGCCCGGCCAGAGCACGGCAGAGCACATCCTCAGCACCTACCGCCCGGACCAGAAGTTCACCCACGAGGAAGCGAAGCTGCTGGATATGTGTCTGCTGGTCCATGCCGACCACGGCGGCGGCAACTGCTCCACCTTCACCGCCCGCGTGCTCTCCTCGTCGGGCACCGACACCTACTCGGCCATCGCGGCGGCCATCGGCGCGCTGAAGGGCCCCAAGCACGGCGGCGCGAACCTGATGGTCAACCGCCAGTTGCAGGACATCCTCAAGCACGTGGAGAACCCCGAAGATGACGACGAGGTGCGGGAGTACCTCCGCCGCATCCTCCGCAAACAGGCGGGCGACGGCTCCGGCCTGATCTACGGTGTGGGCCACGCGGTCTACACCGTGAGCGACCCCCGCGAGGTCATCCTGAAAAATCGTGCCCGCCATCTGGCTTACGAGAAAGGCTTTGAGGAAGAGTACAACATGCTGTGCAGCATCGAGCGGCTGGCCCCCGGCATCTTCGCCGAGGAAAAGGGCAGTACCAAGCCCGTCTGCGCCAATGTGGACCTGTTCAGCGGCCTGATCTACAACATGCTGGGCATCTCCGAGGATCTCTACACCCCGCTGTTCGCCATCGCCCGTGTGCCGGGCTGGTGCGCCCACCGCGTCGAGGAGGTCGTTTTCGCCAACCGTATCATCCGGCCCGCCTACAAATATCTGGGCGTGCGCCAGAAATATAAACCAATCGAGGAACGCTGATGAATCCACGGATCAAACTTCTGTTCGTTGTAGGAACTGCGCTGACCATCGGCCGTGCGCTGGACCTTGGCCTCTGGACCGATCTGGAAAGCGGCCTGTGCGCCGTCGGCCCGGTCTGGCTGCGCTATGCCGCGCTGGCCGTGGGCGTGCTGGCGGCCATCTGCATTGGCCGAAAGCTGGCCCATGGGCCGCAGGAACTGCGGAACCACTGCAAACCGTCCGGCATCGTCACGGCGATGGCAGGGGCATTCTTTACTGCCGCAGGATTTTTGCGCTTCGCCGTTGGAATGACTGGCGCAGGCTCGTTTGTTCGCGCGATACTGGAAATTCTGTGTGGCCAGTGGCTGGCCCAACTGGCGAAGAGCTGGCTGCGGAAGGACTGGCAGCCGCCCACAAAGAGCATGGCCTCCGGCATCTGGGGCACGCTGGTGTTCTACTGGTGCGTGCTGAGTCGTTTCATGGAGAACAGCTCCAGCTGGCACCGCGTCTCGCCCACCGTCATGGTGTGGGAGATGCTGGCGGTGCTGCTCTTCCTGTCCAGCCTCGTGCGGGCGCTCTGGCTGCCTGAAACGTCGGACGGCAAGCTTTTGTGCATGTCCGGTCTGGCCAGCTTCATGCTGGCCTTCTGCTGGGAGCTGCCCCAGACCCTGACGCTGGCCATGCCTTCCCAGTTCAAGCTGACCAATCTCCCCGCCATCTTCTTCGGCCTCGGCATTGCGTGCGTGGGCGTTCTGGGGGTTTTTGCCGTGGCGCGCATCGCCGCAGCCGCTGCCTTCGAGAGCCGGGAGTAAGCACTCTCTTGGCTGAATTGCCGAAAAGCGGCCGAGAAGAGGTAGAAAAATCATACAAAAGCCAAAAAGTGTAAAATTGAGTTGTTAATTTTTTGGCAGACACTTGAAACTTTTCGCATTTTGGACTACAATAAAAACACCGTGAGATTATCCGATGAAAAGGGTAAGAACATTTAGGAGGTATTATTAACATGGCTGTTAGAGTTGCTATCAATGGTTTTGGTCGTATTGGCCGTCTGGCTTTCCGTCAGATGTTTGATGCTGAGGGTTACGAGGTCGTCGCAATCAACGACCTGACCAGCCCCAAGATGCTGGCTCACCTGCTGAAGTACGATACTGCTCAGGGCTCTTTCTGCGGCAAGATCGGCGAGGGCAAGCACACTGTCGAGTCCACCGAGGATTCCATCATCGTTGACGGCAAGGAGATCAAGATCTACGCTGTTAAGGACGCAAAGGATGCTCCCTGGGGCGAGCTGAACGTTGATGTCGTTCTGGAGTGCACCGGCTTCTACACCAGCAAGGAGAAGAGCATGGCTCACATCCAGGCTGGCGCAAAGAAGGTCGTCATCTCTGCTCCCGCAGGCAACGACCTGAAGACCATCGTCTTCTCCGTCAACGAGAAGACCCTGACCGCTGAGGATCAGGTCATCTCCGCTGCTTCCTGCACCACCAACTGCCTGGCTCCCATGGCTGACACCCTGAACAAGACCTACCCCATCGTTTCCGGCATCATGACCACTGTTCATGCTTACACCGGCGACCAGATGATCCTGGATGGTCCTCAGCGCAAGGGCGACCTGCGCCGTGCTCGTGCTGGCGCACAGAACATCGTCCCCAACACCACCGGTGCTGCTAAGGCCATCGGCCTGGTCATCCCCGAGCTGAACGGCAAGCTGATCGGCTCTGCTCAGCGTGTGCCTGTTCCCACCGGCTCCACCACCATTCTGGTTGCTGTCGTCAAGGGCAAGGACGTCACCAAGGAGTCCATCAACGCTGCAATGAAGGCTGCTGCTTCTGAGTCCTTCGGCTACAACGAGGATCAGATCGTTTCTTCCGATGTTATCGGCATGCGTTACGGCTCTCTGTTCGACGCTACCCAGACCATGGTCGCTAAGATCGACGACGACACCTATCAGGTTCAGGTCGTGTCTTGGTACGACAACGAGAACTCCTACACCTCTCAGATGGTCCGTACCATTAAGTACTTCGCTGAGAACTGCTAATCACAGCTCTGCGCTCAAAAGTGCTTGAGGTGCCGTGCTGAATGACAGTTGGTACCGGCTTTGCTGGTACGAACATGCTGTGATTGGTACGACAACAGGATAACGAGTTCAACACCCTTCCTTTTGCGGGTTTCCGTGAGAGGAAGGGTGTTTTTTGTTATGTTGTTGAAAGAAGCAAGAGATGGATTTTTGTTTGATTGTGAGTGTCGGCACTTGGCAAAAGGGTCAATTCGTAATTATCGAGCAGAAACGAAGTTCCCGATGGCACGAGTATACTTGCAGATACGTCGCAGCATGGAGAGGCATTCCCGCGCAGAGGAGTTTCCCAGCGGCTTGTGCGTGGCATCTGCGGGCGAGATGATCTGCTGCATGGCCTGTTCCAGAAAGCTTTCCTCAAGGGAGGCGACCGGCGCTTTGCTCAAAACAGGAAGAAGATACTTGTGCAATGTGTACGAATAATGTGCATAGGTGGATTCTTTTATGCTGTTCCGCAGGGAGTGCAACCATACCTCAGCCAACGCTTCAAAGGTCAGGTCGGTTCTTTTCAGATTGTAGAAGCCCGCTTCCGCTTTTTTCCGAATTAGTACCTGCTTGACCTCTGCATAGGCCGCGCCATAAATATAGCCCCACTGGATTTTTCCTTCCGGCGTGCGTGCCTTGATGTACCGGCCTTCCCACCGGCCATCCTTGCGTTTGTGAATGTTTTCTCCCCGTCGTGCCATTTCTGTTTCCTCCTGCGGCTTGGACACCCATTTGACCACTTATTCTGTCCATCTTCATTTTAAGCTGCGTTTTTCATGAAGAACTGGGCAATGTGCAAAAAACTTTCAGCTTCTGCGAGGTTTTTTCTAAGGTCATATGGGATACATTTGCAAGGAACTCTATTGATTCCTAGATATAACCATGATAGAATAAGAGGAGAATTCGAACAATGATGTCGAAAGATCGGTATCCTCCATTTTCCATGTGAAGGATACCCCTTATTGCGGAAAGGGGTGAACAAGGTGGCATTGCGTCTGTTTGAGCACAACGAGAAAGCATATCATGCGGCAGTCCGGATGATGGAGCAGTACGGCAAGGCTGCTATTGTCCACCCCACCGGCACCGGAAAGAGCTACATTGCGTTCAAGCTGATCGAGGACAACCCGGAGAAGGTCGTGATCTGGCTTTCGCCCAGTGAATATATCTTCAAGACACAGCTGGAGAGCCTGAAAAGGAACGACTCGGACTTTCCGTTGGCAAACGTTCACTTTTATACCTATGCGAAGCTGATGTGCTGTACCGAAGGCCAGCTTGCAGAAATCGCAGGACTTCAGCCCTCTTATATCATATTGGACGAATTCCACCGTGCCGGCGCGGAATGCTGGGGCGAAAGTACGGTGGCTTTATTAAAGTTATGCCCGGACGCAAAACTGCTGGGGTTGACAGCAACAAACGTCCGGTATCTGGACAATAACCGTGACATGGCCGAAGAGCTTTTTGATGGCCGTGTTGCGAGCGACATGACCCTTGGCGAAGCAATCGTCAGGGGTATTTTGCCTACTCCGAACTATGTGACCACCGTCTATCAGTACCAGAAAGACTTGGCACGTTATCAGACAAGAGTGGACAATCTGCGTTCTCCCGGCATTCAGGATGTGAATCAAAAATATCTGGATGCCCTGCGCCGTGCTTTGGAACAGGCAGATGGATTGGATAAGGTTTTCGCTCATCATATCACGAATAAGTCTGGAAAGTACATCGTGTTCTGCGCCAACAAGGAGCACATGGACGAAATGATCTCTCATGTGCCGGAGTGGTTCGCAGGGGTCAACCCGGATGTGGCGGTGTATGAAGCCTACTCGGATGCCCCCGGTACAGACAAGGCGTTTGCCGACTTCAAGACGGATGAGAGCGACAAGCTGAAGCTGCTGTTCTGCATCGACATGCTCAACGAGGGAGTTCATGTGGAGGGGATTTCCGGCGTGATCCTGTTCCGGCCCACCATTTCACCCATCATCTACAAGCAGCAGATCGGCCGGGCTCTGACCGCTGGGGATAATATGACACCACTTATCTTAGATGTTGTGAACAATTTCGAAGGACTATGCAGCATTGCGGGGTTGCAGGGCGAGATGCAGGAGGCAGTCTACCGCCTGAATGCCAACGGTGAGGGTGATAAGATCGTCACCGAGCGGTTCGAGGTTGTTGAGCAGGTGCATGACTGCCGGGTGCTGTTTGAGCGGCTGCAAGCAAGCCTTTCTTCCAGCTGGGAGCACTACTTCTCCGAAGCAAGCATTTACTATGCGGAGCATGGCAGCCTGAATATTCCAAAGCGTTATACCACACCGGCGGGATTGAGCCTTGGCGTGTGGTTGGTCACCCAGCGCCGGGTGCGAGAGGGGCAAATTCAAGGCAACCTGACCGAGCAGCAAATCGCAAGGCTGGACAGCATCGGGATGGAGTGGGGCAACCGGAAGGAAATTGCGTGGCAGCACGGATTTGAGGTCGCAAAAAAATACCGCGACACCTACGGGAACCTGCTGGTTGCCGGAAAGTATGTAGACCCGGACGGCTACCCCTTGGGACAGTGGATCCTCAAGACCCGGCAGCAGAAGCTGAATGGCCGCTTGAAGGAAGAACGCGTCGCACAGCTTGATGAAATCGGCATGGTGTGGAGTGTTTTTGATGCCAAGTGGGAAAAGGCTTATGCGCTGGCTGCGGCTTATTACGAGGAAAACGGCAACCTGAATATCCCACGTTCCTATGTGACAGCGGCTGGCGAACGGCTGGGGCAGTGGGTCGCAAGCCAGCAATGGGCGTATCCGAAGGGAAAGCTGACAGACGAGCAGGTAGAACGGCTCAGCCGGATCGGGATGTACTGGGGCAATCGCAATGACCGCCAGTGGAACGAAGGGTATCAGGAAGCAAAGCGCTATTTTGATGCCCACGGCGATCTGAACGTCCCTGCCGATTATGTATCGCCGTGCGGTTATAACCTTGGAAATTGGGTCAAGCGGCAGCGGTATACCCGCCATAATCCTGAAAAAAGCTGCGCTGTTCTGACAGAGGAACGGATTGCAAAGCTGGATGAAATCGGGATGCGGTGGGAAACCAGAAATCCGAAATCTCAAAAATCATGTCTCAAATTAAAAGAAAAGATAGAACCTGCAAAGGCAGGATGATAGTGTGAGGAAAACATGGAAGAATTGAATTACCGCGTTGATTTTGGACCGTTCTATGTTCATTTGACCCAGAAGCAGAAACGATACCTTGCGGTGAGGTCTGTAATTGACCGCATTCTGGCGGCGCTGGCGTTGATTGTGCTTTCCCCTTTGTTTTTGGTGGTGAGCATTGCACAGAAGATCAGCGCACCGGACGAACCAATTTTCTTTTTACAAAAGCGGGTAGGCAGAGGCGCACATTGCTTTAATATCATCAAGTTCCGGACGATGAAGAGCTCTGCACCGAAGAATGTGGCGACTGGTGATCTGGAAAGTCCGGAGACGTACATTTCCCGACTGGGACGCTTTCTGCGTGATACCAGCATTGATGAGTTGCCACAGTTTGTCAATGTGGTGCGTGGGGAAATGAGCCTCATCGGTCCTCGTCCGTTGGTGTATACCGAACGTGAGATTCGCTTCCTGCGGCGTTGGTACGGCGTGTATCAGGTGACGCCGGGTATTACCGGCTGGGCGCAGATCAACGGTCGGGACACGGTGGATGTGTACGACAAAGTCTACTATGACCGGGAATACGTCCAGAATGTCAGCCTGAAATTTGACCTGAAGGTTATTTGGAAAAGTATTCAGGTTGTTCTGGGGCGCAAGGGCGTTGTGGATGGAAAAATTGACCCGGAGTTCCGGAAGGAAAGCATTGTGCTTCTACGGGAGAGCAGACTGGTGTCGGTAAATGATACAAATTGTGAAACGAAAAAACTACAAATGATGTGAGTGAAAGATGCGAATTGTTTTAGCTGCAAACGATACTACTTTTATCTATAATCTGCGCCGGGAAATTTTGAAGGGCTTGATTACAGAAGGACACGAGGTGTCTGTAATGTGTCAGGTACTCCAGTTTAAGGAGGAACTCGAACAGATGGGGTGCGGTGTTATCGATATCGAGACCGCTCGACAAGGAAAGAACCCATTTAAGGACATTGTCCTCTTCCGAAAATACTATCAGGCGTTAAAAAGGCACAAACCGGATGTGATGCTGGGAAACAATATCAAACCGAACGTTTATGCAGGGTTGGCCTGCCAGATGTTGAAGATCAAGTACATCCCAAATATTACCGGCCTCGGTACCCCGGTGGAAAATCCCGGCCCTTTGCAGGCGTTGACGACCCGGCTTTACAAGATGGGTGTGGCCGGCGCAAGCTGCATCCTTTTTCAGAACAGCGAAAATCAGCATTTCTTTGAAACCCATAAGATGATGCCGAAGCATTCAAAAGTCCGGTTGCTGCCGGGGTCCGGCGTGGATCTGGAGAGCCATCCGGCGTTCCCGTATCCGGAAGGCGAGACGGTGCATTTCCAATTTACGTCCCGTATTTTAAAGGAAAAGGGCATTGACCTGTACCTTGCTGCGGCCAAACGGATCCATGCAGAGTACCCCAACACGGTGTTCCATATCTGCGGCGGCTGTGACGATCCTGCCTACGAAGAAATCTTGAAGCAGGCACAGGAAGCTGGAGATGTGGTCTATCATGGCCAGCAGAAGGATATGATCCCATTCCTGAAACAGGCAAGCTGCATCGTGCATCCGTCCTACTATCCGGAGGGAATGAGCAACGTGCTTCTGGAAGGTGCGGCTAGCGCCCGGCCTATCATTGCCACAGACCGTGCAGGTTGCCGGGAAACGGTGGAAGACGGAGTGACCGGATTCCTGATTCCCATTCGGGATGAGGAAGCTCTAGTCCATGCGCTGGAACGGTTTATGCAGATGACGCCAGAGCAGAGGAAAGCCATGGGGCTGGCCGGCCGTGCAAAAATGGAACGGGAATTCGACCGAAAGATCGTGGTGAAAGCGTATTTGGAAGAGATTCAGGAAATCATGAGGGGTTGAGCATGAATACCACACCGATACGAGTGTTACAAATTCTTGGAGGGTTGGAAGCTGGTGGAGCAGAGTCCTTTGTCATGAACTTATATCGAGCGATTGACAAGAAAAAAGTCCAGTTCGATTTTGTGAAACATATCGAACATAAGGGTGTTTTTGAGGATGAAATAACGCAGATGGGTGGCAAAATTTATCGCTGTCCCCAATACACCGGAAAAAACCATTTCGCATACTGCAAGTGGTGGGATTCCTTCTTTAAGGAGCATCCGGAGTACCATGTGATTCACGGTCATGTTCGCAGTACAGCTTCGATTTACCTGAAAATTGCAAAAAAGAATGGATTGGTAACGATTGCGCACAGCCATAGTACGTCCAATGGAAGTGGTATTTCTGCCATCGTGAAGGATATGCTGCAACTGCCAATTCGGCATACAGCAGATTATCTATTTGCGTGTTCCGACAAAGCGGGCAAATGGCTGTATGGGGAAAAGGCTACGAAACAGGCAAATTACCGGATGATTCCCAATGGCGTAGATTTGAGGCGCTTTGCATTTTGTGAGGAAAAGCGCCAGCAGATGCGTCAGGAACTCGGAATTGCCGAGGACACCTTTGTTCTGGGGCACATCGGGCGGATCACAGTTCCCAAAAACCATCAATTCTTGGTGGAGTTGTTCGCAGAGTACCACAAAGAGAACCCCAATAGCACACTGCTTTTGGTGGGCGATGGTGAACTATTTGAAACGGTGCAGCAGCAATGCACGGAGCTTGGAATCAGTGATGCAGTCATCATGGTCGGCAGTAAAACCAACACGGAGGATTACTACCAAGCCATGGATGCATTTGTGTTTCCATCCCTGTGGGAGGGGCTTCCAGTTTCTGTAGTAGAGGCTCAGGCAAACGGTCTTCACTGCCTCCTTTCTGACGTGATAACACACGATGTTGATTTGACAGACCAAGTGAAGTATCTTGCATTGGCTAATAAAAAGGTATGGCTTTGTGAGGTTGCGAATCTTCAGAGAAAACCTCGAATTGCTGCCACAGCAGAGAATATGGCGAAGCTACAACCGTTTGATGCAACAGTGGTTGCAGAGCAACTTCAAAGTTTTTATCTGGAGCAGAATGAGAGGGCAAGAAGATGAACCAATATATATTGCGTCTGGACGATGCCTCTGATTATATGGATGTTGAAAAGTGGCAGAGGATGGAGGAACTTTTAGACCAGTATGGAATTAAGCCGTTGGTCGGAGTTATTCCGGACAATCAGGATTCATCTCTTACCGATACGTATGAACAAGACCCTGAATTCTGGGATAAGACTGCACGCTGGAGAGAAAAAGGCTGGGAGCTGGCACTTCATGGTTGCTATCACAAGTACACGACCAAGGAAGGTGGCATCAACCCGGTAAATAAAAGAAGTGAATTTGCAGGTGTTCCGCTGGATAAGCAGAAAGAAATGATTCGGCACGGTGTGGATGTTCTGAAAGACCATGGCATTGAGCCAAAAGTTTTTTTTGCCCCATCACATACTTTTGATGAAAATACATTATTGGCGCTAAAGGATGAGTCTGACATTCGCATCATCAGCGACACAATTGCAAATGATGTGTATTTTGAAAATGGCTTCTATTTTATTCCACAGCAGTCTGGGCGTGTAAGAAAGCTGCCGTTTAAGGTGTGCACATTTTGCTATCATCCTAATATGATGAAAGACGAAGATTTTGAGGAATTAGAAATATTCCTCAAAGGAAGGCAGTCGAATTTTGCGTCAGTACAAGATATGGAGTTAAAAGAAAGGCCAATTTCAAATTTTGACAGAATTCTACATGCAATCTATTTTGCAAAAAAGGCGATAAAAACATGAAAAAAATAATGTTCTATATAAATGCGATCCATGACGGTGGCGCAGAGCGTGTCATGGTGAACTTGGCAAAATATTTTTCTGAAAATGGATACGACACTACTTTGGTTACATCTTTTCGGGACACGTGGGAGTATCCGCTTGCGGCGACTGTAAGACGGCTTACGCTGGAAGAAGTGGAAATCAAGCAATCCAGAATAAAAAGAAATTTTAGCAGAATCAAGAAATTGAGAGATTTATGCAAATCTGAGAAGCCCGACATACTTGTTTCATTTATGGAAGAGCCGAATTTTCGTGCAATATTGGCGACAAGAGGCCTTCCTGTAAAGACACTGGTTTCTGTTCGGAATGATCCTAACAAAGAATATGCAGGAAAACTGGGGTGGTTTGTCGGTAAAGTGTTGCTTCCGATGGCGGATGGTTGCGTGTTCCAGACAAGCGATGCGCAAACATGGTTTCCGAAGCGGTTGCAGAAAAAATCACGAATCATTTATAACGCCGTTAAGGAAGAGTTTTACCAAGTGGAGCGCACACCAGTGCGAGGTGAGATCGTTACCTGTGGTCGCCTGACGGAGCAGAAAAATCATAAGTTGCTGATAGACGCATTTGCAGAGGTGCAAAAAAACCATCCTTATGTAACATTAAAAATTTATGGAGAAGGAACACTTCGGGAAAAGCTCCAGAATCAAATCGAATCACTGAATCTTAATGAGAAGGTTTTCCTGATGGGAGCCACCAACGATGTAGCAAAAGCGCTCCAAACGGCAGATTTGTTTGTGCTTTCTTCTGATTATGAGGGAATGCCCAATGCACTGATGGAGGCGATGGCGGCCGGTGTTCCGTGCATTTCTACGGATTGTCCTTGTGGTGGGCCAAGAGAACTTTTTGGAGAGGAGTGTTCCAATAAGTTAGTGCAATGCAGAGATGTGAATCAAATGGAAAAGGCAATCTGTAGTGTTTTAAAAAACATAGTAGATGGCACGATAGAAAAAAGGAAGGCTGAGATATTCCGCCCAGAAAAAGTTAATAAGATGTGGGAAAAATATGTAATGGAAATCACAGAATGAGGTAATAGGAGCAGATTAAATGACAGTTTACGCGGCTGTATTTTTGGCTATTTCATTATGTGTATTGGTGTCATACGGAAATGTGGCCCTTAAGACAAAAAATTATCTTTACTGGGGGTGCGCAACGGCCTTGATTGTTCTATCAGCTGTCCGTGACTTTACAGTTGGAGCCGATACACTAAACTACTGCCAAGGATACCAATATATTCAACAGCTATCATTCGAAAATGCAATGAAATTTGGATGGGAACAGGGGTATGTTGCTATAAATTGGTTGCTTGGCCAATTTTTTGATGATGAGCGGACATTGCTTGTTTTTATGGCAACTTTTATTTTGATGCCTATTTTTATATGGATAAAAAGAGAATCGAAGAGCCCCCTATTATCACTCATTGTATTTGTTGGTATGGGAATGTGGAATTCTTCAATGTTTATTCTCCGCCAATGGTGTGCAATGGCAATCCTTACTTTTTCATATAAATATATAAAAGAGAGAAGATTTGCTCCATTTATCTTTCTCGTTTTGGTTGCAATGATGTTTCATCGAACGGCGGCCATTTTTATATTGGCTTATTTTATCGAAGGTGTTTCAATAAATAAAACATCTGTATTCTTCTCCATACCTCTGTCAATTGCGATTGGATTATTAGGAGATAAAATCCTTGGTATCCTTAATCGCTTTGCACGAATTAGCGAAGGCGGAAATTTTAACGGCGGAGTCTCGATGCTGATTGTTTTATGGCTTTGCATAATTGCAACATTTGTTTGCTTCAAAGGTCTGGTTCCAGAAAAGCTTGAATTCTATTTCAAATTAGTTTTTTTGGCGGCGTTTTTGCAACCGATCGCTTTTACGTTTTCAAATTGGGCACGAATCGTAGCATACTTTTCGATTTCGCTTACTGTGTTTTTGCCCAATTTGATGGGGAATTTGACGGGAATTAATACCCGAAATAGAAAATTAAGAATTCCAGTTGAAATCGTTTTGATGTTAATGATGTTTATCTGGTTCAAAGCTACAAAAGCACAGCCATATAGATTTATGGGAGCTTAAAAGAAAAGAGGAAGAAATTATATATGAATTTTATGAAATTAATTTATAGAGTAATAAAAGGACGCTTGAACTGTGCTATTGAAGAGGGAATGACAGTTGAACCAGAAGTAAGCGTCATGGGAGGTGTTGATTTTGGAAGTGAACCTTATCTAATTACATTAAAGAGAGGGGCAAGAATTTCTTCTAATGTTCGTTTTATTAACCACGATGGCGGAACGTGGGCGTTCAGAAACACCTGGGATAAGTATGAAGATGTTGTCAAATACGGTCGCATAACGGTTGGAGAATTCAGTTTTGTAGGAGCAGGTTCAACTATTATGCCGGGCGTTCATATTGGAAAGAACTGTGTTATTGCAGCCGGGAGTGTGGTAACGCATGACGTACCTGATGAAATGGTGTGTGTGTGGGGGGGGGGGACCCGGCTCGCCCGATGTGTTCCACCTTGGAGTATGCTGAAAAGAGCTTGAAAAAGATGGAAGAACAGTTTAGTGATTTTGATAAGGAAGCATATGATCGAGACAAAAAGACATATTTGCTCGGTCATTTGAAAGAGTGATGGGATGAAGAAAAAAGTGCTGATAATTCTTCCCGGCTTTGCAATGGGCGGGGCAGAAAATATGGTATATGAGCTGAGCAATCATATCAATCCGGAAAATTTTGATGTTTCGGTCCTATGCTACTGCGGAAAACAGAATACCAGTCTGGAGAAAACGGCGGAAGACAGAATCGATGTTCATTATGTGAATTGTGCTGGAACGGTAACGCCTCAGAAGATTCATGCCGTTTTAAGAGAAATTGACAAAATCCGACCCGATGTTGTTCATGCTCACATGGGCGGCGCACTATATGCAGCGCTTTGGACATTAAAGAAGAGAAAGCCGCTCGTTGTGACGATCCATACTACTCCGCAGAAAGCATTTTCCAAACCGGTAGAGAGAGTGCTGCGGTTCAGAATGAAGTTCGGCCGATGCAGACTGGTTGCTGTATCTGAGGAAAATAAGCGGCTGGCTGATCAATACTTCAAGTTGAAAGTTCCTTGTGAGTTCGTCAACAATGGCGTTGACTTGAAACGTTTTTACCATAAAGAGCATGAGTTGTTCACTTTTATCAATGTTGCAAGGCAGGATGACAATAAGAACCAGAAAATGCTGATTGAGGCATTCAAAAAGGTCCATAAGATTTGTTCGAATACCAAATTGATATTAGTAGGCGATGGTCCAAACCACGAGATGCTTCAAGCTCTATGCGGTGAACTTGGTGTGCAGGACGATGTACTGTTCACCGGCAATATTGCAAATGCTGAGGATTACTATGCAATCTCAGACGTATATGTGCAGACATCGCATAGAGAGGCACTGCCGATGTCTATTTTGGAGGCAATGGCGGCTGGATTGCCAATCATTTCAACCAATGTTGGCGGAATCAAGGATGTGGTCAAACAGAATGGTTATCTAATAGAAGACAATAATAGCGACGCACTAATTGAAAGAATGTCAGAACTCTATAATATGACAGAAGATAATCAAAGCAGATTATCTAATCAGTCAAGGGGATTAGTCGATGAGTTTTCAGCGACAAAGATGGCTCGAAAATATGAAAATATTTTTTCGAATCTAGTATCGAGAGAACTGTAATTAGAACAAATGAATTCCTTTAGTATGTATTGTTTACGGATGATAAGAGGAACGAGTGATGAAGAAGTTTATTATAACAGTTGACACCGAAGGAGATAATCTTTGGGCGTGGAAGCCGGGCGAAGAGATAACCACTGAGAATACGAAGTATATTCCAAGATTTCAGGATCTTTGCGAAAAGTATGGGTTTTGTCCAGTGTATTTGACGAACAATGAAATGGTCGAATCAGATCAGTTCTGTGCGTTCCTAAAAGAAAAAGCATCCGAGAATAAGTGCGAAGTAGGGATGCATCTGCATGCATGGAACACACAGCCTGAGTATGCGCTGAAAAAGGAATATAGTGGATTGCCGTACATCACGGAATATCCAGAAGAAATTATTTATAAAAAGCATCTTTACCTGAAACAGAAGATAGAGGACAAAACAGGAGTTTCTCCTGTAAGTTATCGGGCAGGTCGCTGGGCAACGAATGAGAGCCTCTTCAAGGTTTTGGAGCAATTGGGTTTTACGGGGGATTGTTCTGTTACGCCGGGAATTTCGTGGAGTAACTGCGAAGGACTGACAGTTCCAAGCGGAAATGACTACAGTTCTGCAAACAATAAACCATATAGAATTTCAGAAAATATAGTTGAGGTTCCGTTGACGAGCGCGAAATTTAGGACGTTTTACGGAAATGGTATGAAACAACTTATAAAAAATTCTATTTTTGGCGTGGCTGGTATGCTCAGACCAGCTGTAGCTTCTCTTGAAATTATGAAGAGGACAGCACTGCATGTTGAAAAGTCTGGAAACGATTACCTTGAATTTATGATTCATTCCTCAGAACTTATGCCAGGCGGAAGCCCATACTTTAAATCGGAGGAAGAAATTGAATTATTGTATTCGATAATGCAAAAGTATTTTGGTTGGATATCTGAAAATGGGTATGAAGGCATCTCACTTTCAGATTACATAGATGATTGGAATAAGAAGAATATGTGAGGAGATAATTGGAAATGAAAGAAAATGATTTTGTACAGAAGCATAAGCATATCGTTTTTTGTGTTGAGCATTATAATCCTCTTGGAGTTGTCAGAACGCTAGGAGAAAATGGCATTCAGCCAGAACTTATTGTTATTCGCTCTTCCGAAAAAATAACATCAAAAAGTAAGTATGCACGAATTTGTCACTTTGTGGATTCTATAGAGGAAGGATACAGTTACTTATTAGAGACTTATGGTCATGAGATGTATATTCCATTTGTTTACACTGCAGATGATCAGATTACCAATCTCTTGGATTCAAAGTATGATGAGCTGAATGGGAAGTTCTACTTTTATAATGCTGGACAGACAGGCCGTGTTGCAGAGTTTCAAAATAAAGACAATATTCTAAAACTTGCAAAGAGACATGGATTGCAATATCTTAAAACATTTGCAGTAGATGTCGGAGAAATCCCGGAAGGATTGGAATACCCAATCATAACTAAGGCAATTATTTCGACCATTGATAATTGGAAAGGCGATATGATTATCTGCCATAATGAATCGGAACTTCGAGAGGCGTATAAAAAGATCCGAAGCCCTCGTGTTCTCCTACAAAAATATATTGAGAAGAAAAATGAACTCTGCCTAGAAGGCGTAAGTGTGAATAAAGGTAATAATGTCCTTATATCAATTGCATCTAGTTATAATTATTTGCTTGAGGATAGTTACAGTCCTTACATGACGGTACAAAATCTTCATAATGAGAAAATAGAGAATTCCCTGAAAGAAATGTTTAAAGAAATTCAGTTTGAAGGAATTTTTGAGGTTGAATTCTTGGTTGACAAGGATGATCAACTATATTTCTTGGAAATTAATTTTAGAAATTCAACATGGAGTTATGCTTCTACAGTTGCGGGAATGCCACTCCCTGTTCTGTGGTCTAAAGGAATGCTGAATCCAACTGTTATAGACTCTGCATATCAAGCGATAGCAACTCCTTTTACAGCAATGGTTGAATTTGATGATTATATGAAAAGAGTAAGGAGGCATAAAGTGACTATATGGAAATGGATATCGGATTGCAGACAATGTAAATGCAGATATTATCTGGGAAGACATGATTCTAGGCCGTTCTTCTCAATGCTTGGTAATATTGTGAGTTCAAAAATCCGAAAGCGTTGAGTGACTGAGAATGAAAAAAGAGAACTTGAAGAAAATTATGTTGATTTGCGGTTCGTGCATCTCTTTCTATATCGGGGCAGGGTTTGCAACAATGCAGGAAATAGTACAGTATGAGGCATCATATGGATCCCTGTTTCCAATCGTAATTTTGGTTACTGCAATTATTTATATATATACAAACTTGTCATTTGCAACAAATGGTCATAGACTTCATTTGAGTCGCGGCGGTGATATCTATGAGGTTTACGGTAGTGTTTTGGGACCAAAGTTCAGCAAATGTATGGGGATATTTTTTGACTATTTCTCTGCATTGTTTTGCTATATGAGTTTTATTGTAATGTGCGGTGGAGCAAACGCAACCGTTTCCCAGCAATGGGGGGTGCCACATGGAGTTGGTGCAATTGCCCTGACAGTACTAGTTATAATTACTGTCGTTTTTGGCCTAGATGGAATACTGAAGACTTTGAGTAAAATTGGTCCTGTGATAATTGTAATGATTCTTATAGTTTCGATTTTCGCAACTATATCAGGAGCAAGTAATTATGTGGATGGTCTAACCCAGATTGATTCGGGCATGTATGCTGAATCAATGAAACAAGTAGGTAATGGTAATCCAATCGCTTCAGGTGTGTCATATGGTGGTTTTGTCATTTTATGGTTTGCTGCTTTTATTTCAGAGATAGGAGCGCAGAACAAATTGTCGTCTGTTAATAAGGGAATGGGCTTATCAACTCTTTTTATATTTGGAGCGGCCACCTTATGCTGCACGGGAATTATTAGCCATATTTCCGAAACAGCTGGCGCAGATATTCCGGCTTTGATACTGGCAAAACACATTTCGCCCATCCTTGCGCAAGTGTTCGCTGTTGTAATATGCGCTGGAATATATACTTCCGCTGTTCCATTGCTTTGGACAGGAGTACGTAAGGTGACAGATGAAGGAACAAAAAAATACAAATTGGTGGTTGCGATTGCAGGTGCTGTAGGCTGTATGGTTGCTTGCTGTGTACCATATAAAGGATTGATTAACATTTTATATGGCCTGAATGGATATTTGGGCTTTATTCTCATATTTTTCATGATTATATATGATGTGAGAACAAAAATGAGCTTAAAGAAGTTGCATTGAATATAGGAGATATGAAAGAGAATGGCAAATGAAAAGAATGGTATAAAAGGTGGATTAATTTGGTCTTTTGGAGAACGAATAACAGCACAGCTGGTGTCAACAATTGTTACAATTGTTTTGGCAAGACTGCTTGACCCAACTCACTACGGAATAATCTCAATTGTAACTGTGTTTATCACGTTTTGCAATGTTTTCGTTACAAGTGGAATGGGAAGTGCGATTGTACAAAAAAAAGAAGTTAATGATGAAGATTACAATACAGCCTTTTTTATTAGTTTGTCAATCGCAGTTATTCTATATGTAGTCCTGTTTTTCACTGCTCCTTTTATTGCTGATTTTTATGAAATGAGCGAACTTAAGTGGGTGTTGCGCATAATGGCGTTAAGACTTCCACTTGCTTCTATTAACTCGATACAGCAAGCACATGTTCAAAGAGCAATGCAGTTTAAGAGATTCTTTATTGCGACTTTGTTTGGTACAGTTCTTTCGGGAGTTGTTGGAATTGGGTGCGCTGTCAAAGGATTAGGGGTTTGGGCATTGGTTGCACAGTATTTGACGAATACTACAGTCGATACAATCGTCTTATTTTTCGTCGAAAAGTGGATTCCTAAATTTCAGTTTTCTGCTAAAAAAGCAAAGGAAATTTTTTCATTTGGTTGGAAAGTATTGGCTACTGAATTGGTTTATACCGCAGAAGAGGATATTCGAAGTTTGATAGTTGGAAAGGTCTTTGGATCCGCAGATCTGGCCTACTATGATCAAGGAAAAAAATATCCGTCAATCATGGTAAATAATCTTAATTCTGCGATTGACAAGGTTATGTTACCAGCCTATTCAAGAAGTCAAGATGACTTGGAAAATTTAAAGAAAATGCTTCGAAAATCGATTGCAGTGGGTATTTTTGTCCTGGCTCCTGTATTGATCGGTTTTGCGGCGGTATCAGATTCTTTTATTTCCGTTGTTCTTACGGAAAAGTGGATGTTTTGCAGCCCTTACATAAAAATCTTTTGCTTTATTTATCTTACTCGCCCATTGGAAACCGCATGCCATCAGGCATTACTTGCGATAGGCAGAAGCGACATAGTTTTGCGCATTATGATTGCAATTAATATAGTGGCGCTTGCGGCAGTATTTATCGCTGTGTTTGGATTTAACAGTGTATTTTTGATTGCAGTTGGATCATTGATTTCTTCGTTTGTTAGTCTGACATCTTTTATGGTGTACTCGAATAAATTGATTGGGTATCACCTACATGAACAATTAAAGGATATAGGCCCTGCCTTACTGTGTAGTGCAGTGATGGGCGTTGCAGTTTATGCTATAGGACAATGTGGAATCAATAAGCTGCCTTTACTTATTATTCAAGTGATTTTGGGCGGTGTGACTTATATTGTATTAGCAAAGATACTGAAGATTGATGCATTTCAATACCTTATCGGTATTGTGGGCAATAAAATTAAGAAAAATGCTAGTGGCGAATAAAAAAGATGATAAGAGAGATTATGATGAAAACGGTATTTATTACAGGGGCATCCGGCTTTATCGGTTCCAACCTTGCCAAGCGTATTCTGACCACAGAGCCGGATACCAAGGTCATCGGTCTGGACAACATGAACAATTATTATGACGTTCACATCAAGAAGGCTCGTCTTGCAGAACTCCAAAAGTTTGAGAACTATACATTTATCAAGGGTAACCTTGCGGACAAGGCACTTATCAACAGCATTTTTGAGCAGTATCACCCGGATATTGTGGTCAATCTGGGGGCCCAAGCTGGTGTGCGTTACTCCATCACCAACCCGGATGCCTATATCGAGAGCAACATGATTGGCTTCTATAACATTCTGGAAGCCTGCCGTCATTATCCCGTGGAGCATTTGGTGTATGCATCTTCCAGCTCCGTCTACGGCAGCAATAAGAAGGTGCCCTACTCCACCGACGATAAGGTGGACAACCCGGTATCCCTGTATGCTGCCACCAAGAAGTCCAATGAGCTGATGGCGCACGCATACTCTAAGCTCTACAATATCCCCTCCACTGGTCTGCGGTTCTTCACGGTCTATGGCCCTGCCGGTCGTCCGGATATGGCATATTTCGGCTTCACCAATAAGTTGGTGAACGGCGAAACCATCAAGATTTTCAACTACGGCAACTGTAAACGAGACTTTACCTATGTGGATGACATCGTGGAAGGTGTTGTCCGTGTGATGGCAAAAGCTCCTGAAAAGAAAAACGGCGAGGATGGCTTGCCCATTCCGCCCTATGCAGTCTACAACATCGGCAACTCTAATCCGGAAAACTTGCTGGATTTTGTGCAGATTCTGTCTGAGGAGTTAGTACGTGCTGGTGTACTGCCTGCAGATTATGATTTCGAGGCTCACAAGGAATTGGTGCCTATGCAGCCTGGCGATGTGCCTGTGACGTTTGCAGACACCGAGCCGTTGGAGCGTGACTTTGGCTTTAAGCCTCACACTCCGCTTCGGGATGGACTGCGGAAGTTTGCTGAGTGGTACAAAGGATTTTATATGGCATAAGGTGATGGCTTATGAGCATACCAGTGTGGAGGAAAAAATGAGAGATAGCAAAGGGCAAAGAATCAACTCATTGCAAGGTCTCAGAGCAATTCTTTTTGTTTTGATATTTACTTTTCATACAAGTATGATTGGGAACATTTCAGAATCATTAATATATATTAATTTCTTCAGGGGGGGGGGACAGAAGCTGTTGCTTTCTTTTTTGTACTGTCGGGATTTGTTGAGGCACTTCATCAGAGAAAAGAAGTGCCAGACATTAAGAATATAACGAAACTTTGTATAGCGAAAGTAAAAAAGTTTTATGGACTTCATGTGTTTTTTCTTCTGGCAGTCATTCCGACAGTAATTATATCAGTGGTAAAGGCTCCGCTTCAAGCAGGAGGAAGAATGATTGTAAATCTGCTTCTTCTGCAGAGTTGGTTCCCAGACGAACAAATCTGGCTCAGTTATAATAGTGTGACATGGTTCATATCAACGCTTGCTTTTTTGTTTCTATTTATTATTCCAATGCATTGGATTAGCAATCGCCTCGAACAGAAATGCTCAACAGGTAGGTTCTATTGTGGCTTACTGGTGATTATCTGGCTTTTAGATTTCATACTTGCAATATTGTTGTTAAGAAGGGATGTATCAAACATTAAGTACTATCTCTATGCATTTCCGCCATCAAGATTGTTTGACTATGCATCTGGCTTTATATTAGGTCGATTTTTTGTATGTCACAAAGAATATGAGATCAGTGAAAAAAAGGCAACATTTTTGGAAATCATTTCCATAAACATAATTATAGGATATTTGCTTATCTTTCCATATGTTTCGGACTATTTTTCACAATCGATGATGTATCTTCCGGGCGCTGCATTGGTAATATATGTACTTGCAATTGGAAAAGGAAAAGTTTCCGGATTTTTTAGCAGTCCATTTATGGTTGCTGTCGGAAATAATTCCTTGTATTACATGATGAGTCATCAGGTTGTTATACGCTATTGCTCGTTGATTCACAAAAATTTATTAAAAATTAATATTCGTTCCAGTGAATTAATTTGGGCTTTTGTTGCATTTGCGGTAACCTTTGCAAGCAAACCAATCTATGATATGCTGTGCTTCAAACTTAGGCGACTACATTTGGATTGGAAATCTATGAATCATCAGACATAAGAAGAGAGAAATAGAGAATTACAAGAATCGGAAAATTTAGAATTATACATAAATAATGTACAATTGGCCGATAGTTATGAATGTTTGCATCCGAATATAAAAAATGAGATGAACTGTAAGACAACTAAAATGGAAGAGATGTGATGATATTATGCGCTGCGAGGAAAGATTCTACGAAATATATGGAAAAGATCCCGTGGACATTAGCTTTTGCCCCTATCGGATTTGCCCCATTGGTGCCCACAGTGATCACAACTTAGGAAAGATCACAGGACTTGCGATTGATAAAGGAATCCATATTGCATACAAGCCAAAGATGAATGGCGTTGTTGAAATGTGCAGTCTTCAATTCCCGAAACGTGCCCAGTGGCATATCCGGGAGATTGGCGAAAAAACGGGTGACTGGGCAGACTACCTGCGGGGAGCGACTTGGGCGCTGAGCAATCGGTTTCCGTTGACAGTCGGACTCTGTGGCGTTATTGAGGGCTCTTTGCCCATTGGCGGTTTGTCTTCCTCTGCTGCGGTGATACTGTCCTTTCTGGATGCATTGTGCCAAGTCAATGGAATTAAACTGGAGCCGTCTGAACTGATCAGCATTGCGTTTGATGCGGAGAAGAATTACGTGGGCGTTAATGTGGGAACTCTGGATCAGAGCTGCGAGGTTCTGAGTAAAAAAGATCACCTGCTGTATTTGGATTGCAAGGACAACCACTATGAGCTGATTCCAACAAATCCCAATATGAAGCCCTACAAGATTGCGGTGTTTTTCAGCGGTTTGGAGCACAGTCTGGCTGGCTCTAAATATAATATGCGGGTGGATGAACTGCGTTCTGGTGTATACGCCTTGCAGGCTTTTGCGGGTCTGGAGTACGGAAAGTTCAATGAGACCAATGCCCGTGATGTTTCGTATGAAATCTACCAGACCTATAAAGATAAGCTGCCGGTGCAATGGGCAAGACGTTGCGAGCACTGGTATACGGAGTTCAAGCGTGTGGAAGCTGGTGCGGAAGCATGGCGGCGAGGCGATTTGGAAGAGTATGGACGCCTGTCCTTTGAATCTGGCTGGAGTAGCATCCACAACTGGGAGTCCGGTGCGCCGGAGCAGATCAAACTCTACGAGATTATGAGGGAGACCGCTGGCATTTACGGTGGGCGCTTCAGCGGTGCTGGCTTTAAGGGGTGCTGCATGGCATTGATTGATCCCAGCAAGACAGATGTTATTCGGGAAGAAGTGGAACGAAAGTACCTCACTGCATTCCCGGAGATGCGTGGCAAGTACAGTTTCCATCTGTGCGAAAGCGCAGACGGTGTGGGGCAGAAAGCGGAGGGCTGATATGAAGTGTTTGATTTTGGCGGCAGGTTATGCAACCCGCCTGTATCCCTTGACGGAGAACTTTCCCAAACCCTTGCTGAAGGTAGGGGATAAGACCATCTTGGACTGGCTGGTGGATGACATTGACACTGCTGGCATGGTGGATACCTATGTGCTCATCAGCAACCACAAGTTTGCCCACCATTTTGAAGACTGGGCGGCAACCAAGAAACAGAATATCCGGGTGGTGGACGATGGAACAATCAGCAATGAGACCCGGCTTGGTGCTGTATGTGATGTGCAGTTTGCCATTGACCGGTTGGGGCTGGATGATGATATGCTGGTGATTGCCGGAGATAACGTGCTGGATTTCTCCCTCTCCAAGTTTGTTGCCTATGCCAACGAGAAGAAAACCTCCTGCATCATGCGCTATTATGAGCCCAGCGAAAGGAAACTCACCAAATGCGGTGTGGTGGAGCTCGACGATCATGATAGAATTCTGTCTATGGAAGAAAAGCCAGCCCAGCCCAAGAGCCACTGGTGCTGCCCGCCTTTCTATGTGTACACCCGAGAGGATGCCCAAAAGGTCAAGGATGCAATCGAACAGAAGAAATGTGGCACCGATGCGCCGGGCAGCTTCATTGCGTGGTTGTGCACAGTAACGGATGTGCATGCTATGGAAATGCCGGGCAAACGGTATGACATTGGTAACTTGGAAAGCTACCGGCAGGTCCAGCAGGAGTATCAGGGAATCAAGGCATAAGTCTTGCTAAGGATGGAAGAATGTACAGAAAGGGAGAAAGACCATGAAAATTGCAGTTGCAGGTACCGGTTACGTCGGTCTGTCTATTGCCACGTTGCTGTCGCAGCATCATGAGGTCATGGCAGTAGATATCATCCCTGAGAAGGTTGACCTTATTAATCACAAGAAGTCTCCGATTCAGGACGAGTACATTGAAAAGTATCTGGCAGAGAAAGACCTAAATCTGACGGCAACGCTGGATGCTGAAACTGCCTACAAGAATGCTGATTTCGTTGTCATTGCAGCACCTACCAACTATGACAGCAAGAAAAACTTCTTCGACACATCAGCGGTTGAGGCTGTGATTAAGCTGGTTATCCAGTATAATCCTGATGCTATCATGGTCATCAAGTCCACGATTCCGGTTGGTTTCACGGCATCTGTGCGTGAGAAGTACCACTGTGACAACATCATCTTCAGCCCGGAGTTCCTGCGGGAGAGCAAGGCGCTGTACGATAATCTCTATCCGAGCCGTATCATTGTGGGTACCGATGTAAACAATGCACGTCTGGTGAAGGCCGCCAATACTTTTGCCGGTTTGCTGCAGGAAGGCGCAATCAAGGAGAATATCGACACCCTGATTATGGGCTTTACTGAGGCAGAGGCTGTTAAGCTGTTCGCCAATACCTATCTGGCTCTGCGCGTCAGCTATTTCAACGAATTGGACACCTATGCAGAGATGAAGGGATTGAGCACCCAGCAGATAATTAAGGGCGTATGCCTTGATCCTCGCATTGGTGATCAGTACAACAACCCAAGCTTCGGCTATGGCGGTTACTGCCTGCCCAAGGACACCAAGCAGTTGTTGGCCAACTACGCCGATGTTCCGGAGAACCTGATTGAAGCGATTGTGGAATCCAACCGTACTCGCAAGGACTACATTGCTGACCGCGTGTTGGAAATTGCTGGCGCATATGAGGCAAACGAGGCTTATGACCCCAGCAAGGAACACAACGTTGTGGTTGGCGTGTACCGCTTGACTATGAAGAGCAACAGCGACAACTTCCGCCAGAGTTCCATTCAGGGTGTCATGAAGCGCATCAAGGCCAAGGGTGCAACGGTCATCATCTACGAGCCGACGCTGGAGAATGGCAGTACATTCTTTGGCAGCGAAGTTGTGAATGACCTTGAGGAGTTTAAGAAACGCAGTCAGGCCATCATTGCCAACCGCTATGATAGCTGTCTGGATGATGTACAGGACAAGGTCTATACTCGGGATTTGTTCCGGAGAGACTAATACTTATTGCAGCCATGTGTTCCGCCACATGGCTGTGCTACTCAAGTATGTTACCTCTCCGTGGTGAGTGGTGGGCAACGGAATCTTCTCCCGGCTAAAGTATATAGAAACCTCCCAATTACGATACCTGCCAGAGGTACGTTTCTCAGATCGTCGAGATCATCAACAATAAGGGCTACGTTGTTTAACGCATATTTTGCTGATATATATTTCTTGCCATCCAATATTTGCAATGCTATACTTATGTTATAAATACTGAATGGAGGTGTCCCCTATGCCCCGTCCAAAAGGAAGCAAGAATAAACCCAAGACCGTAAAAGCAACCGTTGACTTTGCTGCGCAGATCGCTGAAAAGCAGTCCGCAAAGGAAGCCGCTGCCGCCGAAATTGCATCCATCACTGCGAATATCGATGCGCTGAAAGCCGACCTGAAAACCAAGAAAGCTGAGCTGAAATCTATCGATAAGGAAATCGCCAGAATCGAAGCCAAGAAGGTCAAAGCTGAAACCAAAGCAGCGGAATCGGCAAAGAAAGCCGAAGCAGAGGATGTGCTGAAAAAACTGCTGGCAAGCGGCATGAGCGCAGACGAGATCCTCGCAAAGCTGAAATAAATATTTTAGAGCCGTGTGGATCAGTCGGAGCGTAGAGTTATAGCTCTGGCAGTTCACGCGGTTTTATTATATAAATGGTAATTGGTGTGACTTGGAACGAATAGAACTGTTCCATATCGAACGAAATGGCTACATTTCCCACACCATGGCTCAAAATTACGTCCGGAGAAATTTCAGTTAATCAGCAGGAACATGTTGGCAATCTAGCTGTCATAGCGCTTCTGAGGAGAGTGTCTGGGAGAGCTGCTGCCCCGGCGGAAGCCCTAGACCCAAGGCGTTTGAACCGTAGAATGCTGTAAAAATATACGTTAGAATCTGAAAAATGAAGGCCATAAGTGAAACGAATCAAATCCTTGCAAATGACGCTGAAACGTGATATAATTTTGGTACGAACAAACCGGTTTTGGTACGACAACGGTATGGTCTGGTACTGTAACTGTTGTTACAAAACTGTGAAGAACCACTTGGGAAAGTGCAAAAATTCAGCGTAGCTGCGACGACACCTATCAGGTTCAGGTCGTGTCTTGGTACGACAACGAGAACTCCTACACCTCTCAGATGGTCCGTACCATTAAGTACTTCGCTGAGAACTGCTGATTGCGTTCCTGACCTTCTATCGCAAGTCAAGAAATTAGCGCAACATTCAAACAGCATATTTGCGATATGCAATTCAACGTTGTTGCTGTTGCATTAAAAAGTTGAATTGCTATAAAAAAGGCTTTTGCTCCCCCTCCTGCCGGGTGACCGGTGGGAGGGGGAGCTTTTTGTCTGCGCAGGAAAATTGCGGCCGGGCGAAACGGGCAAAATTCGGCACGATCTATTGAAAGCAACTCCATAGTATGTTAGAATTACAAAGATAGGATAAACTGGGTTTGGTGTAAAAATCCATGTGCTGCGGGCCGGGAAGTACCCGGACAAAGCGGGCGGAAACGAGACCGCCGCAGGGTACAACGGTAAGGAGCAAGAAATTTTTATGATTGCAAGACGTGAAAAATTGCAATATGGATGTCTGTTTATGACCGATTTTGTCTCGCTGGTGGCCAGTGTGGCGGTGGCGTGGCTGATCATGGACGGCCTGTTCGGTAAGATGACGGACTTCCGGGAGCCACGGCTGGTGCTGGAAGCCTGCGTCATGTTGTTCATCGCCTACGTTCTGACCTTTTTCGTTTTCGACCAGAGCGAAGATATCGTTACCCGGAGCAGCACGCGGGAAGTGGAGATCGCGGTCGGCTTCAATATGCTGCTGGCTCTGTTGGATGTGGCGTGCTTGGCGCTGACCAAGGCCACCATGCTAGATTCGCGCTATTTCCTAATCGCAGTGCCTTTCGTCAACATTTTTATGATGTGCGGCAGCCATGCGCTGCTCAAAAAGCTGCTGACCCGCTCGAAGTACACCAAGGGGTTCCGGAGTCTGGTCGGCATCGTGACGACGCGGGAGCGGGCCCCGGTCATCATCCAAGACCTCCGAAAGGACTGGTCGAAGCAGCTTACCGGCATCGCGGTGCTGGAAGCCGTGGCCGAGGATGTGACGGGCGAGATCGAGGGCGTCGCGATCAAGGCCAATTACGATACCTTCATGGACTGGCTCCGTCAGGCGGCGCTGGATGAGATCTACATCGATATCCCGACGGAAAGCGGCAATACACTGGTGCCTTATCTGGAGGAAATCGAGAGCATGGGCCTGACGGTCCATTTCCGGCTTCCGATTCTGGATCGGATCGAAGAGGCGTGCTGCAGCGAGACCAGCGCCGTGCGAATGAGCCGGGTGCTGAGCCGCTGTGCCGGGGACAATGTGGTCACCATGGGCACCGGGGAACTCAAGCTCCACGACCAGATCCTGAAGCGCGGGCTGGATATCTTCGGCGGCCTTGTGGGCTGCATCATCAGCATCCCCATCATTGCCATCGTGGCCATCCCGCTCAAGCTGGAAAGCCCCGGCCCGCTGATCTTCAAGCAGCGCCGCGTGGGCCGGAACGGCCGTGTGTTCTACATCCACAAGCTGCGCAGCATGTATGTGGACGCCGAGGAGCGGAAGAAGGAGCTGATGGCCCAGAACGAAATGAACGGCCTGATGTTCAAAATGGAGGACGACCCCCGCATCACCAAGGTGGGCCGATTCATCCGAAAGACCAGCATCGACGAACTGCCGCAGTTTTTTGATGTTCTCTGCGGTTCCATGAGCCTTGTGGGCACCCGCCCGCCTACGCTGGATGAGTACAACCAGTACGAGAGCCACCACAAGCGCCGCCTTTCCATGAAGCCGGGCATCACCGGCCTGTGGCAGGTCAGCGGCCGGAGCAACATCGAGGACTTCGAGGAAGTGGTCCGTCTGGATGTGCAGTACATAGACAACTGGACCCTTTGGGAGGACATCCGCATCCTCTTCAAAACTGTATGGGTCGTGTTTGCGGGAAAAGGTGCAAAATAAATGAACTACATCATTTTTGGCGGGTCGGGGTTCATCGGGACCCACCTGATCCACCTGCTGCGGCAGGAGTGTGTCCGGCCGGGGGATAAGATCTACGATCTGGATCTCGTCATGCCCGGCGAAGAGGGCGTCGTACCGGGCATCGTGGAGAAAAACGAAGGGGTCGAGTATATCCGCGCGGATGTCCGTCAGCCCATCACGCTGGACTTTACACCGACGGCAGAGGACGTGATCTTCAACCTTGCGGCGGTCCACCGCACGCCCGGCCACCCGGACGAAGCCTATTTTGAAACGAACATCTTCGGTGCCGAGCATGTGACCGCCTTTGCAGAACGGTACGGCATCCGGAAGATCCTGTTCACCAGCTCCATCGCCCCCTACGGCGCGGCGGAGGAGCTGAAGACCGAGGAAACGATCCCCATGCCCAATACGCCCTACGGCATCAGCAAGCTGGTGGCGGAAAAGATCCACCAGATCTGGCAGGCAAAGGATCCGGCGCGGGAGCTCACCATCGTCCGCCCCGGCATCGTTTACGGCAAGGGCGAGCACGGCAACATGACCCGCCTGTACAAGGGCCAGAAGAAGCACTATTTCTTCTACGCCGGGCGGAAGGACACCATCAAAGCCTGCATCTATGTCAAGGAACTGGTCCGCTTCTTCAAGTATCGGATGATCGACCACTCGTTCCCCGGCGTGGGCCTCTACAACTGCACCTTCGAGCCGGCCTATACCATCGAGGAGATCTGCACCGCCATGCAGTCGGCCACGGGGATGAAGTCCTATGTTCCGCTGATCCCCGGCAAGCTGCTGCTGTTCGCGGCGGCGGTGCTGGGGCCCATCGGCGGCAAAAAGGTTGGCATCCACCCGGCCCGCGTGAAAAAGCTGATGGTCTCCACCAATATCTGCGGCAAAAAGCTGGCCGCAACGGACTACCGCTTCCACTATACCTTGGAGGAAAGCTTCCGGGACTGGTATGAGGACTGCGGCCGGAAAGAATTGATTTAATGTGAGGGAAAAACGTGTCTGAGAGTACGCCGATTCGGGTCGCCCAAATGATGACAGATATGAATTATGGCGGCGTCGAGATGGTCGTGATGAACTATTACCGCCACATCGACCGCTCCAAAGTCCAGTTTGACTTCTTCGCGCTGGAAGGCTCTGTCGTGCCCCAGCAGGAGGAGATCGAGCGGCTGGGCGGGCACGTCTATCTGGTGCCGCGGTATACCCATCTGGTCCAGTACGAAAGGGCGATCATGGAGCTGTTCCGGAAAAATCAATACCAGATCGTCCATTCGCACATGAATACGCTGGGCGTGTTCTCTCTGTGGGGAGCACAGCGCGCCGGGGTGCCCAACCGCATCATGCACAATCACTCGGTGGCGGGCAAGGGCGAAACGAAGAAGAATTTTGTCAAGTATCTGCTCCGCCCGTTCGCAAAAATTTACCCCACCCAGCTCTGTGCCTGTTCGGAATCCGCCGGGCGCTGGCTCTACGGGGATTCGGAGTTCCGGGTCTTCAACAATGCCATCGATCTGGAAAAGTTCTCCTTCGACGCCCAGAAGCGGGCAGCCCTGCGCAAGGAACTGGGGCTGGAAGGCAAATTCGTGGTCGGCCACATCGGCCGCTTCTGCTACCAGAAAAACCATGAATTCCTTCTGGAGGTCTTTGCGGAACTTCAGAAGCTTTGCCCGGAAGCTGTGCTGCTTTTGGTCGGAGAGGGGGAAACGCAAGAGCGTATCTTCCAGAAAGCAGAGCAGATGGGCTTGAAAGAAAAGATCCACTTTATTGCACGATCCAAAGAACCAAGTAAGTTGTATCAGGCAATGGACGTGTTTATGTTGCCGTCCCGTTATGAGGGGCTGCCCGTGGTGGGCGTGGAGGCACAGGCGTGTGCATTGCCGCTGCTTTACTCAACGGAAATTTCGAATGAAGCAAAGCTGCTGGACTCAACCCGATTTATGAGTCTTTCAGAGAGTCCAAGAAAATGGGCAGAGGCAGCCCTCGCACTGGCAGAACAGACGCCCCGCCGCGATACATCGAAAGAAATGACCGAAAAAGGCTTTAATATTGCGGTCGAAGCGAAAAAGCTGGAAGTATTTTATCAAAGCCTTTTGAGATAACAGGAGAAACCGATATGGAACCGCTCATCAGCGTCATCGTTCCCATTTATAATGTAAAGGCATATCTGGACCGCTGTGTGGAAAGTCTGCTGGGCCAGAGCTATAAGGATCTGGAAATTTTTCTGGTGGACGACGGCTCGACCGATGGCTGCGGGAAAGTATGTGACCGGTATGCCGCGCAGGACCCACGAATCACAGTGATCCACAAGAAGAACGGCGGCCTGTCCGACGCCCGGAATGCGGCGCTGGATGCGGCCCAAGGGCAATACTATGCCTTTGTGGACGGCGACGACTGGGTATCGCCCTACTACGTGGAAAACCTCTATCGGGCGCTCAGAAAAGCCGATGCGGATATCGCCGTCAGCTGCTTTGAAGAGGTGTTTGAGGGCAGGGGTATCCAGTCGCAGCCCGCGGCAGAACTGGAAAATTTCCAGAGCCTGACCCCGGAAGCGTGCCTGAGGCGGATGCTTTATCAGGACGGCGTGGAGACCTCGACCCCGACGAAACTTTATAAAAAGGAGCTGTTCGAAGGGCTGCGTTACCCGGTCGGAAAGCTTTACGAGGATATTCCGGTCGCGTACGAAGTGCTGAAGCGGGCGGCCCGCGTCGCATGGATCGGAAATGTAGATTACTACTATTTTCAGCGTGCTGCCAGCATCCAGAATGCGGCGTTCGACCCGAAGAAGCTGGACGGCGTGGAACACTGCCGTGCGATGCTGGAAAATGTCCGGCGGGATCACCCTCCGTTGGAACAGGCGGCGGAGTGCCGCTATCTCAGTACGGTCTGCAACATCCTGTTCCAGATCCGGGACAAGGCCCACGAGCCGGAGCGTAAACTGCTCTGGAAGGAAGTGGTCCGCTGCCGCAGTGCGGTGGTGCGGAACCCCAATGCCCGCAAAAAAGCGCGGCTGGCGGCGCTGCTTTCCTATGGAGGCTATCCGCTGCTGCGCTTTGTGTATGACCGGACGCAGTGGAGAGGGCGAGCACGGTAAAGGGAGGCGTAAGATGAAACTTTTTTTTAATGAGGAAAAGGTGCGAAAGGTAATGTTTTTTCTGCTGTTCTTTTTTGCGTGTGTGCAGAATCTTTCCTTTTTCACGATTTCGGATGTGGCCTATGCAAGCTTGTCGTTGAAGCCTGTACACGTATTTTCGTTGTTGTTTCTTCCAATCTTGTTAAAACAAGAGAGGCTAGTGGTCAATAAGCTGGTGCTCCTTTTTGTGGGATATGCACTTTTGATTTCTGCTGTACATGCACAGTCGTTCGGGATCCGTGGGCTGAATGCGCTGTATATTTTTGGCCTTTATATCCTCGTGATCCTTCAGAATTGCGGTAGGAAGTTTACTTGTGAAGAGTGGGCGAATTTATTTTGCAAGGTCGCAGTCATCATTTTGGTGATGATCTTGATCAAGAATGTGATCCAGAAAGATGGCATCATCTGGTACTTTCAAACACCCGGCAAAGAGCACCCGTGGATCACAACCATTTTGGGTGGCCATGTGAATTTGGAGTCTACATGGCTCGGACTGTTTGCGTTTTTCTTTTATAAAAGCCGATGGAAGTGGCTGTATGCGGGAATCAATCTGGCAATCTCGATTTTATATGGAAGCCGCTGCGGAATGATCGTGGCAGGTCTGGCAATCATTTGGCTGCTGCTTCCGGAGCTTGAGCGTCTGAAAGAAAGAAAAGTGCGGATTGCCGTTGGAGTGATTCTGCTCATTGGCTTTGGTGTCCTTGTGTGGTCAGGGATCTTTGAAAATGTGATCCTCCGTGCAGTGGCTCGCTTTTTTAGCGGCGGTGCGGATAATGGTGATCGGACCCGGCTTGCGATGTGGAAATACATTGGCCAAGCCAGTCTAAGGTATCCATGGGGCTGTGGTGTAGGAAACAGCATATTAGCATTGGAAAAAGTTTTCGGACAGATGCCGGGAGATTCTAATCTGCACAATGTCTATTTTCAAGAACTGGTGGATCTGGGTTGGCTCGGTGGAGCGGCCTATCTGTTTTTGACACTGCGCCTGTTCTGGCGCGGCAGAAAGGAACTTCTGACGAATCCATTTCTGGCGTCGTTGGCAGCGTATAGCATTGTGGCGCTGTTTCAGTTCCGCGGAGGCGAGACACTTGCCTTTATCGTTTTAGGAATTTATCTTACATTGCGGGATGAAGGAAATTCAAAATCAAATCTGACGATTCGGAATCCAATGCATAGAACAAAAGGAGAAATTGTATGAGTCCGCTGGTCTCGGTCATCATTCCGGTCTACAATACGCAGGACTATCTGAAAGCCTGTATCGAGAGCGTACAGAACCAGACCTACCCGAATCTGGAAATTTTGCTGGTCGATGACGGATCCACGGATCAAAGCGGTGCACTCTGCGAGGAATATGCGGCACAGGATGAGCGCATCCGCGTGTTCCATAAGGAAAACGGCGGCTTGTCCGATGCCCGGAATATGGGGCTCATGGAGGCTCACGGCGAGTTCCTTGCCTTTGTGGACAGTGACGATCTGCTTGCCCCCAAAGCCGTCGAGACGCTAGAGACGCTGTGCGAAACATCCAATGCGGAGGCCGCCATCGGGCAGGTGAGTGCATTTGCCGGTCACTGTACCTTTGCGGAGGAGAGTGCTCAGGGGGAGGTCATCCCCATGAAGGAAGCGATGCGGCGGATGCTTTTGCATCAGAAGATCGGCCACGAAGCGTGGGGCAAGCTGTATCGGCGTTCCCTCTGGCAGACGATGAAATTCCCGGTTGGACTGCTCTATGAGGATTATGCAGCGATCTACCACGTGATCGCACAATGCCGAAACGTTGCGATCGCACCGATTCCATTATACTATTACCGCGTGCGCAGCGGCTCGATCATGCACAGCGGCATCCAGCGAAAAAATCTCGTGCTGCTGGACATCAGCTCGGACGTGACAGCTTTCATTGCGCAGGAAATTCCGGAGCTGCGGGAAGAGGCCGCCTATCTTCAGCTTGTGACCTATCTGAAACTGTTGAAAGAGATCATGGATGAAGATTTCTATAGTTACCCGATGGCACAGAAACGGATCCTTGCCTATGTGCAGGATCAGCAGGACCTTATTCACCAGCCGTGGGCAAAGCGTGCGGACAAGATCAAGGTGAAGACGCTGCTGCTCAGCAAGCATTTGTTTTACTGGGTGTATGATTGGGGCGAACGTAAAAATAAAAAGAAATTAAAAAGGTAGGGGTTATATGCTGATCTATCTTCTCGTCTTTGGGGTCTCCATCGGGCTGACCGTCTATGGAGAATACCTGAACAAAAAGAAAAACCGAAAGGGCTTTTATCTTTGCATGATCTTTGCAGTTTTGCTGGTTGTACTGCTGGCAGGGCTGCGCGCTGTCCCTGTGGGAACCGATGGCCCAGCCTATGAACGGTGGGTTCAAGAGGCCGCAGAATATGAAGATTTTGCGGATGCGCGTTTTGTGGGACGCAGCACAGAACCCGTTTTTATGCTGCTTGTGTACTTTGTGGCTAAAACAACGGGAAGCGTCTATTTTTTGTTTGCACTGACGGCGCTTTTTACCTATGGCTTGTTTATGGCGGCCCTGATCCGGCTTCGGAACGATAGTTCCATTCCCTTTGCATGGGCGGCGTACCTATTCCTGTTTTTCGGGCACTCGCTCAATGAACTGCGTCAGGCCCTTGCCATGACGGCGCTGATCTTTGCCTTTGTGCTGCTCCGAGAGAAAAAGTACCTTTTCAGCGGGATCGTTGTAATTGCGGCGGTGCTCTGCCATAACAGCGCGGGCCTGATCGCAGCCGGGATGCTTGTCGTCTATTGTTTGCTGCAAAAATGGGATACGTGGTTTTTGAAAGTGGGGATTCTGACCACTACAGCCCTTGCTGTGTTTGGCTATGAGCCCGTTTTCTACCAGTTGAACCGAGTCGGCATTCTGCCCGACCGGTTCAGCGGATATGTGGCGGGGGCAAGCTTCATCCACTTTTCGCTCAATCCCATTTTGGTGCGGCTTCCGTTTTTTCTGCTGGTACTATTCTTCTACCGGGATTATGCAAAAGACGAGGGAAATAGCGGTGAAATGACCAAGGTGGATGCGGATTTTTTGCTGGTCATGATGGGCATGGAGATGATCCTGTCAGAGCTACGGGTCATCAGTGTGCCACTTTACCGTATCTGCCTGTACTTTGGCGTCTTCCGTTGCCTTGGCATCGGGCGGCTGGTCTATGCGGTGAACAAGAGCGAAAAATACAAAAAGTGGAGTAAGCCTCTGTGTGCTGCTCTGACTGGAATGCTGGTGGTGATCTGGCTCTATCAGGTCGTTCTGCAGGGCAATGATGAGATCTACCCTTATACTTCGGAGATCCTGCACATTGGTGCGGATACCCTCTTCTGACGGAAGGAAACAGCGATGCAAACGGAATGGATCAGCGTGATCGTGCCGGTCTACAATGTGAGACCGTATCTGAAACGATGCATAGACAGTATAATAGCTCAAACCTATTCTAATCTGGAAATTCTTCTGGTGGACGATGGCTCGACCGACGGAAGCGGGGAACTTTGTGATGCCTATGCCCGGCAGGATGCGCGGGTGCAGGTCATTCATAAGAAAAATGGCGGGCTTTCCGATGCGCGAAACTGTGGAATCGAACACGCAAAGGGCCGCTATTTCTGCTTTGTGGACAGCGACGACGGCATAGCGCCGCAGATGATCAAGGTGCTCTATCGAAATCTGCTGAATGCCGGGGCTGATGTATCGGCGGTAGCACTGAAATATTTCTCGACGGAAGAGCTTCCGGCGGTCGAAGATGCGTTAAAGAAAGTGCAGTACATGACGGGAAAAGAGGCATTGCGCTCGATTTTGCAGTCAGAGGAGCTAGGGGATTTCGCAGTCAATAAACTGTACAAACGGGAATTGTTTGAAAATGTCTGTTATCCGTTAGGCCGGATGATGGAAGATCAGGGAACGACTTATAAACTTCTTGATAAATGCCAAGGTGTTGCATATTGTCCCGTCCCGCTTTATTTCTATTACCAGCGGCCCGACAGCATCCTGCACAAGCGGACACTGAAATTCTACGAAGACAAGTGGGATATGGGCTGTCAGCGGTATCAGTATATCCGTGAAAAGTACCCGGATATGTTGGAAAACGATGCAGCGATGATGAAGATCGTAGAGCACTGCTACCCGTATCTGAGAAAAGACGAACGCCGCAAGGCTGAAATGGAGCGATTTCTGCAGGAGTTCCGCACAGAGGCCGAGGGGCTTCTGGACAGCGGGTTCATGAGAAAATACCGGCTGCTGAAACAAAGCAGAGGACTGTACAGCGCGCTTTTTCTGCTGAAAAACGGCCGCGCAGCGAAATAAAAACCAGAGGATAAAATAAAACGTGGAAAAGAATCAAACTGTCAGCCTGATCATTCCAATCTACAACAAGGAAAAATATCTGAAGCGCTGTCTGGACAGCGTAATAAACCAGACCTATCGGGAGCTGGAGATCCTTTTGGTGGACGATGGCTCGACCGATGCTTCGCGGAGTATCTGTGAAGAGTACGCAAAGAGAGATACCCGGATCAAAGTGATCCCGAAGGAAAACGGCGGCGTATCCTCGGCCCGGAATCTGGGCATGGAACACAGCACGGGCACCTATTTGGCGTTTGCGGATCCGGATGACTTTATTCATTTGGAATTTGTGGAACGGCTGAAAAATCTTCTGGAACAGACCGGAGCGGAGATCGCTTACTGTAAATTGCTGGATATCTGGGAAAATCGTATGGGGATTACACCCAAAATCACAGAAACAACGCATGTATGGGAGACGAAACGGTATGATTGGTTTGCACAATGGGCGCATACGGTCGCTTGTGGTGCACTATACCGGAGAAGCTGTGTAAAGGAAATTCGGTTCGATCAGGATTTGAAAGTTGGTGAAGATACGTTTTTCTTGGCACAGTGCATCAAAAAAGCGTCCAAAATCGCTTCGCTGGAAAGTGAATTGTATTTTTACTGCCATCAGGATGAATCGGTAACACAATGCAGCTATTTTTCCGGCAAGTTGACAGAAATGACAGCATGGGAGAAAATCGTAGAATTATATGCCGACGAGCCGCTGGTGCAGAAAACTGCAAAAGCGGGATATGCTCAGACCTGCCGGGAATTGGTCGTCAAGTACAGCAAAGATGCGGCCTTTATGCAGGAAGGATACCCGCAAGCGAAAGCGGGTTTTTACAAGTGGGCAGGGGAGCTGATGCGGGCACAGATCTATGAAAAAAGATATTGCTATCTGCTCAAGACGATCTATTCATATTTTTTCTGGAGCACTTGGGTAAAACGAAAACAGGGTGAATAAAAAGGATCTGGTATGAAGAAATCGCTTACGATCAATGCGGTAATGAGCGGACTGAAAACGATTCTGCAAATTCTGTTTCCGCTGATCACATTCCCATATGTTTCTAATGTTTTGCAGGTCGAGAACCTTGGCAAAGTCAACTTTGCAAACTCGGTGTGCGGGTATTTTCTGCTGTTTGCAGGGCTGGGCATTTCGTCCTATGCAGTGCGGGAGGGCTCCAAGTATGTGAACGACCGAGAAAAGCTCTCGGCCTTTTCGTCGGAGATGTTCTCCATCAATATGGTGTCTACGGGCCTTTCCTATTTGACGCTGGCTGTGGCGATCCTCTGCTCGGCGAAGCTGCGGGGATACACGGAACTGCTTCTCATTATGAGTTTGCAGATCTTTTTCACGACGATTGGCACGGAATGGATCTTTACAATTTTTGAAGAGTATACTTATATCACCGTCCGCGGCATTATTTTTCAGATCCTGTCAATTGTGATGATGTTTGCCTTTGTCAAGACACAGGACGATTACTGCATTTACGCAGGAATCACCGTGTTTGCGGCAGTGGGCGCAAATGTTCTGAACTTTTTTCGGGCCAGAAAATACTGTACGATTCGGCTGACGACGAAAATTGACTGGAAAAAGCATTTGAAGCCGATCCTTTTGATTTTCGCCTCAAGCTTTGCCATTACGATCTATGTGAACTCCGATACGACGATCCTCGGAATTCTGACTTCGGATTATCATGTTGGAATTTACGCCGTCGCAACGAAAATATACACAATGGTGAAATCTGTCTTGGCTGCGATCCTTCTGGTGTCTGTGCCAAGGCTTTCCCGCTATGCGGGGATGCAGGATCGGGTGAACTTTGGCCAGTTGTTTCATAAAATATTCGATGCAATGATCGTAACGGTTCTTCCTGCGGTAGTCGGCCTCTTTGTATTGAGCCGAGAGATCATCTTGTTTATTTCCGGGGAGAGCTATCTTGATGCAGGGATGCCGCTTCGAATTTTAAGCGTTGCATTGATCACAAGTCTGTTTGGATGGCTTTACAATACCTGTGTTCTTGTCCCGTGGAAGCGGGAAAGTGAATTCTTGAAAGCAACGCTTATAAGTGCGGCGCTGAACGTCGCCCTGAACCTTGTCCTGATCCCATATTTCAAGGAGAGCGCGGCGGCCTTTACGACGCTGCTGGCAGAGCTGTGTTCCATGGTGATGTGCATCCACTACTCGAAAGGGCTGGTGGAGCTCGTGTTCGATTGGAAGATCGTCGGGTCGGTGGCGGTGGGATGCTTCGGCATTCTGGCGGTCTGCACGGTGGTCAAGGCGCTGCCGCTGCCGCTCCTCGCAACGATTTTTACGGCGGTGCTGGGGTCGGTGGCGGTCTACGGCGTGATCCTGATCGCGCTGAAAAACCCGCTGGTGCTGGAGTATCTGGCCAAATTCAAGCAGAAGGTCAAACGCAGGATCTGAACTTTTCCGCTAAACTCCTTCCGCCATCGCTCACGTGATGCCAGCGCCCTCTGAGAGGAAGCTGGCACGGCGCGCAGCCGGGACGGAGGGAGTTCTTTGCGACGGCTTCTTTTTTGGCCGCTTTCGGTCAAAATCACTACATTTCGCACAGGGAATAGGCGAAGTTTGTTAATAAATTATCTATCACTTCTCCTTGCAAACATCACACTTTTTGTTTATAATAAGAGTGTACGGGGAGGCAAGCCCCGATAGCGAGTGAAATTCGATTCCGATGAAAAGAATTTGAGAGGAGCTTATTACCATGGGTTTAGGTAAGAAAACGATCGACGACGAGAATTACTGCGGCAAGAAGGTCCTTGTCCGCTGCGACTTCAACGTCCCGATGAAGGACGGCGTCATCACCAACGAGAACCGCATCAATGCAGCTCTGCCCACCATCCAGAAGCTGATCAACGACGGCGCAAAGGTCATCCTGTGCAGCCATCTGGGCAAGCCCAAGAACGGCCCTGAGGCAAAGTTCAGCATCGCTCCCGTTGCGGCTGCCCTGAGCGCAAAGCTGGGCAAGACCGTGGTCTTCGCAGACGACGACAACGTTGTGGGCGAGAAGGCAAAGGCTGCTGTGGCTGCCATGAACAACGGCGACGTTGTCCTGCTCCAGAATACCCGCTTCCGCAAGGAAGAGACCAAGAACATGCCGGAGTTCTCTCAGGAGCTGGCATCTCTGGCTGACGCTTACGTGGACGACGCCTTCGGCAGCTGCCACCGCGCTCACTGCTCCACTGCCGGTGTCACCGACTACATCAAGGATACCGCTGTGGGTTACCTGATGGAGAAGGAGATCAAGTATCTGGGCAACGCAGTCAACGACCCGGAGCGTCCCTTCACCGCCATTCTGGGCGGCGCAAAGGTCGCCGATAAGCTGAACGTCATCTCCAACCTGCTGGAGAAGGTCGATACCCTGATCATCGGCGGCGGCATGGCCTACACCTTCATCAAGGCGCAGGGCTATGAGGTCGGCAAGAGCCTGTGCGACGACTCCAAGCTGGATTACTGCAAGGAGATGATGGCAAAGGCTCAGGAGAAGGGCGTCAAGCTGCTCCTGCCCGTCGATGCCGTCTGCATCAAGGACTTCCCCGATCCCATCGACGCACCCGTCGAGACCACCGTTGTGCCCGTGACCGCAATGCCCGCCGATATGGAAGGCTGCGACATCGGCCCGGAGACCACCAAGCTGTTTGCAGAGGCTGTCAAGGCTTCCAAGACCGTTGTGTGGAACGGCCCCATGGGCGTGTTTGAGAACCCGACTCTGGCTGCCGGTACGCTGGCAGTGGCACAGGCTATGGCTGAGAGCGGCGCTACCACCGTCATCGGCGGCGGCGACAGCGCAGCAGCTGTGCAGCAGATGGGTCTGGGCGACAAGATGACCCACATCTCCACCGGCGGCGGCGCTTCTCTGGAGTATCTGGAGGGCAAGGAGCTGCCCGGCATCGCTGTCATCCAGAACGCTTGATCTGCGCTCGTAACAGCATCACTGAGGTGCGGCGGCCATGCGCCGCTGCGCCTCTTTTGTTTTGAAGGTAATTAGAAGGAGATAGACATCATGGATAAGGCAAAGCGTAAGGCAATCATTGCAGGCAACTGGAAAATGAACAAGACCGCCTCTGAGGCAGCCAAGCTGGTGGATGAACTGATCCCCGCCGTCAAGGATGCTTCCTGCGAGGTCGTCATCTGCACCCCGTTCACCGATCTGGTGACCGCCGTGGAAAAGACCAAGGGCACCAATATCCATGTGGGTGCCGAGAATGTCCACTTCGAGAAGTCCGGTGCGTTCACCGGTGAGATCAGCGCCGATATGCTGGTGGATCTGGGCGTCGAGTACGTCATCGTCGGCCACTCCGAGCGCCGCCAGTACTTCGCAGAGACCGATCAGACCGTCAACAAGCGTGCTCTGGCCGCGCTGAATGCGGGCCTGAAGGTCATCATCTGCGTGGGCGAGAGCCTTGAGCAGCGCGAAGAGGGCGTGACCGAGGAGCTGGTCCGGATGCAGACCAAGATCGCCCTGCGCGATGTCACCGCAGAGCAGATGGCCAATGTCGTCATCGCCTATGAGCCCATCTGGGCCATCGGCACCGGCAAGACCGCCACTGCCGATCAGGCAGAGGAAGTCTGCGGCCAGATCCGCAAGGTCATCGGCGAGGTCTACGGCGAGGCCGTGGCCGAGGCGACCACCGTACAGTACGGCGGCAGCATGAATGCCAAGAACTGCGAGGAGCTGCTGAGCAAGAAGGACGTCGATGGCGGCCTGATCGGCGGCGCATCCCTGAAGGCTCCGGACTTCGCCGTGATCGTCAACGCTGCTTCCAACGGCTGAATCCTGATTTCCTGAATCACCCCAGCGCCCGGCTGCGCCGTTTTCAGCGCTGAAGCCGGGCGCTTTTGAGTTTGATCGTTCAATATAAAGGAGAATACCTATGTCCAAGAAACCCGTAATGCTCTGCATCATGGATGGCTTCGGCTGGACCCCCAACGAGACCTACGGTAACGCTGTGGCCGCCGCCAACAAGCCCTTCCTTGATTCTCTGATGGCAAAGTACCCCATGACCACCATCGACGCCTCCGGCATGGCCGTTGGTCTGCCCGATGGCCAGATGGGCAACTCCGAGGTCGGCCACACCAACATGGGCGCCGGCCGCATCGTCTACCAGCAGCTCACCCTCATCACCAAGTCCATCAAGGACGGTGAGATGCTCAAGAACCCGGTTCTGGTCAAGAACATGAAGGCCGCCATCGACGCGGGCAAGGCCATTCACCTGATGGGTCTGGTCGGCACCGGCGGTGTCCACAGCCACGCAGACCACTGGTTCGGCGTGCTGGAGATGGCCAAGCACATGGGCGCCAAGGAGGTCTACCTCCACTGCATCACCGATGGCCGCGATACCGACCCGCACTCCGGCAAGGGCTTCCTCGCCGACCTACAGGCCAAGCTCGATGCGCTGGGCATCGGCAAGATCGCCAGTGTCTCCGGCCGTTACTACGCCATGGACCGCGACAACAACTGGGACCGCGAGGAGAAGGCCTACGCTGCCTTCGTCTACGGCGAGGGTGAGCACTATGCCAGCGCTGCCGAAGCCATAGAGGCTTCCTATGCCAACGACAAGACCGACGAGTTCGTTCTGCCCTGCGTCACCTGTGAGGGTGGCCGCGTGCAGGATGGCGACACCGTCATCTTCATGAACTTCCGCCCCGACCGTGCCCGCCAGATGACCCGCATCTTCTGCGACGACGCCTTCACCGGCTTTGAGCGCCGCGGCGGCCGCAAGCAGGTGAACTACGTCTGCATGGCCGAGTACGACGCCACCATGCCCAACTGCGAGGTCGCCTATCCGCCCGTGGAGCTGAAGAACGTTCTGGGCCAGTACCTGTCCGAGAACGGCAAGACCCAGCTCCGCATCGCCGAGACCGAGAAGTACGCCCACGTCACCTTCTTCTTCAACGGCGGCGTGGAGGCTCCCTACGAGGGCGAGGATCGCTGCGTGATCCCCAGCCCGAAGGTGGCCACCTACGACTTGAAGCCGGAGATGAGCGCTCCGGAGGTCGCAGCCGAGTGCAAGAAGCGGATCGAGAGCGGCAAGTATGACGTCATCATCCTGAACTTCGCCAACTGCGACATGGTCGGCCATACCGGCGTCTTTGAGGCCGCTGTGAAGGCCGTGGAGGCCGTGGATGCCGCCGTCAAGGAAGTTGTCACCGCTGTGCTGGATGCGGGCGGCTGCGCCTTCCTGACCGCCGATCACGGCAATGCCGAGAAGATGAAGAACCCGGACGGCACGCCCTTCACCGCCCATACCACCAACGTGGTGCCTTTTGTGGCCATCGGCTGCGGCGACGTGAAGCTCCGTGAGGGCGGCTGCCTCGCCGACATCGCTCCCACCATGCTGCCCTATATCGGCCTCCCTGTCCCCGCAGAGATGAGCGGTAAGAGCATCATCGTGGAGTAAGGATTTCTCCCGCCTAAATCCAAAAGCAAGCGCAAAGCGCCCCGCAGGGCCTTCTCCGAAGGTCTGCGGGGCGCTTTTATGCAACACAAAACCCCGCCGCTGAGGGATCCCTCAAGCGGCGGGGCATTTGTGTTAAAATACCGGAAAGCGGTTCAGCTTAGAGCTGGCTTTCGTATTCCTTGCGGTAGCCTTCCAGCTCACGTTGGTTGCCATAGACGAAGTGTCCGTTGGCGATCTCTTCCCAGACCGGCTTATCCACGCTGTAATCGTGCACGGACGGATCATAAACAAGCAGCTTCTTGTTCTTCTCCAGTGCGGGGTCGGGGATGGGAACAGCGCTCAGCAGGGCTTTGGTGTAGGGGTGCAGCGGATGGAGGAACAGCTCCTCCGCCTCAGCCAGCTCCACGATGCGGCCCTTGCTGATGACGGCGATGCGGTCCGAGATGAACCGGACCACCGACAGGTCGTGGGCGATGAACAGGTAAGTCAGGCCGCGGCTCTTCTTCATCGTGTTCAGCAGGTTCAGCACCTGTGCGCGGATGGAAACGTCCAGAGCCGAGATGGGCTCGTCGGCCACGATGAACTCCGGCTGCATGACCAGAGCGCGTGCAATGCCGATACGCTGGCGCTGGCCGCCGGAGAATTCGTGCGGGAAGCGGGAAGCGAACTCCGGCAGCAAGCCGACTTCGTGCAGCGCATCCATGACCTTGTTGTGCAGGTCCTCCTGATCTTTGTACAGGTGGTGGTTCAGCAGACCCTCAGCCACGATGTACTCGACCTTGGCGCGCTCGTTCAGGGAAGCCATGGGGTCTTGGAAGATCATCTGGATCTTGCGGATAACTTCCTTGTCCAGCTCCTTGGAGATATGGCCATTGATCTTCTGGCCTTTGAAGAAGATGTCGCCGCCGGAAGTCGGGTTGATGCGGCAGATGGCACGGCCAATGGTGGTCTTGCCGGAGCCGGACTCGCCGACCAGCGAGAAGGTCTCGCCCTTGTAGATGTCGAAATTGACATGATCCACTGCGACGAATTTCTTTTTGCCGGAGCCAAAGGTGATCTGAAGGTCTTTCAGCTCAATCAGCTTTTCACGTTCAGCCATTTAAGTTGGAACCTCCCATCTTTCCCATTTTCTCACGAAGGTTCTGGATGGAGTGCGGACGCTCGATCTTGGGCGCGCGCGGGTCCAGATACCAAGTCTTTGCTGCGTGGGTCTCGGACACTTGGAAGAACGGCGGTTCTGCCACGAAGTCGATGGCCAGCGCATGCTTGTTGCGAGGGGCGAAGGCATCGCCCTTGATCTCGTTGAACAGGTTCGGGGGAGTGCCGTCCACGGTGGGGAGGCTCTCACCCTTGGTGCCCAGCTGGGGCAGCGCCTGAAGCAGTGCCCAAGTGTAGGGGTGCCAAGCGTCGTAGAAGATCTCCTCCACGGTGCCGTACTCCACGATCTGACCGGCGTACATAACAGCCACACGGTCGGCCACATTCGCCACAACGCCAAGGTCGTGGGTGATGTAGATGACCGACATGCCCAGCTCCTTCTGCAGATCACGGATCAGCTGCAGGATCTGTGCCTGAATGGTCACGTCCAGCGCGGTGGTGGGCTCGTCGCAGATCAGCACCTGCGGGCGGCAAGCCGCCGCAATGGCGATGACGACACGCTGGCGCATACCGCCGGAAAACTCGTGGGGGTACTGGTCATAGCGGCGCTCCGGGTCAGGGATGCCGACCTTGGCCAGCATCTCGATGGCCGCCTTCTTGGCGGCCTCACCCTTCAAGCCCTGATGGTGCTCGATGCTCTCCTGAATCTGCTTGCCGATCTTCTTCAGCGGGTTCAGGCTGGTCATCGGGTCCTGCATGACCATGGCGATCTTCTTGCCGCGCACGCCCAGCCAATCCTTTTCGGTGAACTTGGTCATGTCGCGGCCCTCGAACAGGATGGAGCCGCCGGTGATGGAACCGTTGGCGTCCAGCATGCCCACGAAGGTCTTGGTGAATACGGACTTGCCCGAACCGGACTCGCCCACGATGGCAAGGGTCTCGCCGTCGTACAGATCCAGCGAGCACTTGCGGATGGCGTTCAGCTTGCGTCCGCGCAGACTAAAAGTGATCTCCACGTCTTTGGCAGAGATAATCGGTTGTCTATCCATTTACGTTTCTCTCTCCAATCTATCAAACGTGGTTGCGCGGGTCTGCCGCATCCGACAAAGCGTTGCCCATGATGTAGAACGAGATCGAGATGATGGACACGATGGATGCAGGGAAGACCAGCAGGTACGGGTAATCGAGGAAGAAGCCGCGCACCTTGCTCAGGATCAGGCCCAGAGACGGAGTATCGATGCCAAGGCCGAGGCCGAGGTAGGACAGCGTAGACTCCAGATTGATGGTGCCGGGAATGGAAAGCGCCATGCGCAGGATGATGACAGAGACCAGATACGGCAGGATGTTCTTGGTCAGAACACGCCACAACGGGGTGCCGAGGCAGCGGGACGCGAGGTTGTACTCGCGGTCACGGAACATGAAGACCATGTTGCGGACACGGCGTGCCATGGACAGCCAGTTGATCGCGATCATCGAAATTGCCATGATCCAGAAGCTCTGACCGACCATCAGGGCGATCAGGGTCATATAGATGATGTAGGGCACGTTATCGATCAGGTTGTACAGCTCCGTGAAGAAGCGGTCCAAGCTGCGGACATAGCCCCAGATCAGGCCAAAGATGACGCCGACGATGCTCTCGCCAACGGCGACGACCAGAGCCAGACGGATGGACACCTGCGTGGCGTACCACACTTGGCACCAGTAGTCGCGGCCGAGGTTGTCGGTGCCGAACCAGTATTCGCTGTTCGGCTTGATGAACGCCTTGCTCGTATCCGAGATCAGGCCCGTGTAATCGTACTTGCCAATGGCCAGTGCGATGAAGGAAAAGACCGTCAGCGCCAAGAACAGGATCAGGCAGAAGACAGCGACCTTCTGCTTGAGGAAGTTCTGGATGACAGAACCCCAGTAGGAATAGTTGGAATAGCCGATGCGCTCAGCCTCTTCCGGAGAGTATTCCACGAAGTAGAACAGTTCGTCCTGCTTCTTACCCTCAAAATCAGATGCCTTAGCCATCAGCGAGCTTCCTCCTTTCCAGTCAGAGTGATACGGGGGTCAACGACCATCATCAGCACATCGCCCAAGAAAACGCCCACGATGCCCAGAACGGCATACAGGATGACCAGCGTCTGCACGACGTTCAGGTCATAACGCTGGATGGCGTCGGTCAGCAGGGGGCCCATGCCGGGGACGGAGAAGAAGCGCTCCATCAGCAGGGAGCCGCCCACCGTCAGCAGGATGGACTGGGGGATATACTGCA
>ERZ1026876.74-NODE-74-length-61515-cov-196.408705_pt1 | contig 61515 bp, 75 predicted proteins | sample MGYA00380168_ERZ1026876 | MGnify/ENA primary metagenome ERZ1026876 (study PRJEB33269, sample SAMEA4719804) | human gut metagenome | biome: human-associated habitat; feature: organic feature; material: feces | place: Cameroon | collected 2013-10 ... | reverse complement strand
ACAAGATACAACATCAAAAAAAAAATTTAAAAAATTTTTAAAAAAGGGTTGACAACTAAAAGGCAATGACATATAATAGAAGCATAGAGGTTGAGCAGTAGAAAAAAATCCCATCTACTGACTAAGGGAACAATTATCCATACAGTATTAAAAGCTGAACATGACATTTACATTAAGTATCTAACATGGAGGTAGCCAAGTGACCTTGATGAGCAGGTTAGCAGTAACCTAAAAAATCCTTAGAAGTATGGTAGAAAGTAAGGCAAAAAAAAATAAAAAAAAATTTAAAAAAAAGTATTGACAAATAATTAGGAGGTGCATATAATAGAAGTATAGACAACAAGGAAACAACAAAACAAACAAATCAATAAAAGTTCTTTGATAATTGAATATAGAAGACTGTGGGAGCTGGGAACTCCAGAACATACATCTGTGGGACATAGTGGAAACACAAATAAGCACATTGCACAGACTAACTAGATAAATACATATAAAAGTTATGCCTAATCTTAGAAAGGCAATGGAGGTTATTATGAAATATCAATGTACTAAACAAGTTTTAAGGTCTGAAATCAAGAGATTAACAAAAATATTATTTGAAATGTATAATTATGACCTAGACAAAATACAAGACATATACAGATTATACACTAAGAACATGGATGGCAGAATACACTTATATAGCAGGGCAACTAAAGGACAATTAGAGGACTTATATGAAGACCTAGTAAATTATATAAGTGATAATCACTTAGGTATTGAGTAATCAATACCACTCTTACATATTTTAAGAGTTATGCCTCAACTCAAAAAGGCAATTTGGAGGTTTTATGTTAAATACTAATTCTAATTTTGTATATGTTATGGAAAGTTTAAATGATTTTGATTGCATTTCAGTTAATTATCATGACTCATGGTATCATTACAATGACATAGTAGTAAAGGTTAAAAGAGTTAATAATGACATGTTTGGTAATCCACTTTATCATGTTACTTTATCTAAAGATTATGAAAACATGACATACAGAATGAGAGGCTGTCCATCAGTTTATAGATGTTACTCTTCTAAAGGATATTGTACAGTTCAATCTTATAATATCCAAGACTCTATCAAAAAGATGGTCACTTATCTACAAAAGGTCACTGCTTAGGCAGTGCCTCATACATATATGAGTTATGTCTTATCTCAGAAAGGCAATGGAGGTCTAATATGGCTAAACAATTAATACCAACTAAAGTATACAAGGACATGACAAATCTACTTTATTCTAAGGGTCTTATTAAAGAAATACCACAATTAAAATGGACTAAAGACCATACTTGTTATGGTTTTCTATGTTACCATGAATGCAAAAACAAGGTTACTAACTGGATTGAATACAAAATAATAGGTATTTATCTTAATAAAGCTTTATGTCCAACCACTCTTAAGAGTTTCACACAGGCTCCTAACTGGTCATACAAGCACTTTAGAGAACTTATAGACACTGTTGCTCATGAACTAGCACACATGACATACCATGACCATAGCAGTAAGCATGCAGAACTTACCAAAAAGTATATGCACTTATTCTATAAGGAATATGGTATCATGAATACTTTAAATGATACTTTAGAATATCTTAAGGATTGTAAGGCTGAATAGTCTTACTTCCCAATACATAGAAAGTTATGTCTTATCTTAGAAAGGCAGTTTATTAAATGGAGGTTATATGTCTATTAATTTATTACACTCATTAGATGTAGAAAATATTGAAAGAGCAAAAATGGTTTATTTACCACATACTAACAAGTCAATGACAAAGGCTCTAAACAATGGTTGGAAAGTAACAAATACAACAATGGCACACATTGCTAATGGTATTGAAAAGTTAAATGCAGAATTTGAGCAAGGTCTTATCACTAAGAAAGCTACAATCAAATCTAACTCAAAACTTGATGGAATACCATCAGTAAGCTTTCCTAACATCTTTGTACAATCTACTTTCATGAGGCTTTATTATGAGAACTTTGACAGAATGTCAGATATACCAGTAGCTAAGGTCTTAATGGACTACTTTAAAGCACATGCAGTATGTCATAATTGTGGTAGATGTTCTGGCTTATGCTATAACAACAAGTTTGAAGCTAAATACAAACAAAAAGCTATATCAGAATTAAGAATGCTTGTTGCTTATATCACTGACAGGGGCAACCTACAAGCAAAGATAATAAGGTCTGCTAAAAGAAGTAAATCTGGTTACTTTAGAATTAATGCTAATGGTGAAATCCATTCAGAATTAATGATTTACTTTTGGTATTATATAGCAAACCAATGTCCAGACATAGAGTTCTACACTTATACTAAAAGCTATGAACTTTTTGAAGACTTCTTAAGCTTCACTAGCTTACCAACTAACTTTCATATAAACATGTCAGTTATTGAAGGACATGAGGAAAAGATGGCTCAATATCCACATCTATACAGTGGAAATAAGTTCAAGATGGTTACAAGCATACCAGAAGGTAGTACAACAACTTGTACTGGTAACTGCTCCACTTGTGGTAGACTATGTATGAGAGACTTACCATCAGATAACAATACAATATACTGCTTATATCATAACTAGGACTGTTGTCCTAGCTTGTACATAGAGTGTTAATGATTACATATATGAGTTATGCTTTATCTCAGAAAAGCAATGGAGGTTGTTATGACAAATACAAATATTAGACCTGAACTTACTGCTATATCTACTAGACACTCAAAATCTGCTGAAATGTTAGCTAAGATGGCTCACAATACTGATGGATTTGTACTTGATTATGGTTGTGGAACAGGCAGAAATATGAACTATTTATTATCTCAAGGAATTGTTAGTTGTGGTTGTGACATACAAGAGCAATTAGATGCCCAAGCAGACAAACACCTTAGACTAATGGAAAAAGGTTGCTTGGTTCTTCTTTCTGAGAACTTTGGTGACAATCAATTTGAATTTATACTATGCTCTCATGTGCTTAATGTTATAGAAAGTGATACAACTAAGCAAAATGTAGTCAATGATATAGCAAGGTTACTAGTTAAGGGTGGCAAGGCTATCATAGAAGTTAGGACTGCTCATGATGTGGAGTCTGCTAAGACTAAGGAAGCTTACAAAAATGGTTGGATTATCAAGAAAGGGTCATCACACACTTACCAAGAAGCTATTAGCAAAGATAAGTTAGAAGACCTTTGTATAAATGCAGGACTTAAGGTAGTTATTCACTCTTGTAACTCTTCTAAACACATAATAGTTGTTGAGAAATAATAGTTGTCACACTTTTGTGTGGCAGTACATACCTTATCAATATAAGGAAATTAAAAAGTTATGCTTACTCTTTAAAAGCAATGGAGGTTTATTATGGCAATTAGCACTATAGGTCAACTTATTAAAAAGATTATGGCAGATTATCCAGAGGAAATAAATGAATATCTTAATGGTAATGATGCTTTTATGGAAGTAATGCCACAAGAATGCTTAACATTAGTTAGAGATAATATCAACTTATTTAGGCTATCTCATGAAGAGGCTAAGGCACTTATGAATTGTAAGTATGGAGCATACAGTTGGTGCAATACAAAAGATGATGTAAAATACTATTTGCTTCTTGATTATATAGAGTACAAGGTAGTTGATTATGCAAAATATAGAAGCATAAACAGTTATAAGAAGACTCAACTAGAAAGGAGTGGGTATTAATACCACTCTTGTACATAGAGTGTCAATGACTACATATTAAAGTTATGCTTAATCTTTGAAAAGCATGGAGGTTATTTTATGAAATGTATGTATTGTAGTGAAAGAAAATCAGAAGGTTATTTAATGAACCAAATAGGTACAATCCACCAATTTATATGCTATGATTGCTTAGAAGACTATGTAGAAGACAACTTAGATGCCATTATAGCTTATTTTGAACATCTATATGTAACTATGGAAGAGGATGATACAATGTTGGTAGACCAACTCTTTATTGGTGAAGAGTTTAGTTGTGGTAGCTTTTATGGGTGGTGCATAGACCATAAGAAAGCATTAGTAGAAGCAGTAGTAGACCACTTTTGTACAGACATAATGGTAAAATAATGGGGGACTTATTCCCCTTGTACATAGAGTGTCAATGACTACATATATGAGTTATGCTTTATCTCAGAAAAGCACAGGAGGTTTTTATATGTATTATGCTTACAGATTACACAATCAATTAAGTGGAAAGATTTATTTTGGGCACACAAATGTTAATCCTAAAGACTTTACTTTTGAACAATTAAAACAACTTGCACAAGGTAATAAAGACTTAAGACACTTATTCAACTCAATGAAAAAGTATGGTGAAAAGGCTTTTGTGTTAACTGTATTAAAATGTTACACTGACAAGAATGAAGCTGAAGAATTTATAGTAAAAAAGATAATAATGTGTAGCACAGACTCACCTGCTCATGGTTTTAATAACAATAGTGCAGAACTTATCCCATATGATACTTTTGCAATGAAGAAAGATAATGAAACTATGGAAGAGAAAACAACTATTGCAGTTTCAAAAGAGGATAACTCTCCTCAATTGTTAGATACAATCAAAGCTGCTACTGAAACACTTCTTATACTAAGGGATTGTGTGAAAGCAAGGGATGTTCAAAAGTTCTTTGATGGCTATATATACTTTAATACTCTTATCCCTATTACTGGTGTGTATACTCACTTTAGCTTGGCTATAGATGGTATGATAGGTACTCTTTTTGAGATTTGTAGGGATAGCTTAGCAGTGTATATCAAAGAACACATAGAGGTTAGATACTAACTTAGAGGAGGACTTTTTGTCCTCTTGTACATATGCAAGATTGAAATTACTTTCTTGCAAAATCATGAGTTATGCTACTCTAAAAGGCATGGAGGTTTATATTATGAAAATGCTTAATGGTGTTCAAAAGAATGTGGCAGATAATATATTTGAAAAGCAAATTAAGCCTAGACTAAAAGAGAAAGATGGCTTTACTCATGTTATTATGGTCAATAGCTTTAGTAAACTATGCAATCAAAACTTTGGTTGTGATGATAAATATACAACTCAAATAGATGAAATAGTAACCAGTATACAACAGTTAGGTTATGAAATAGTTGATATAAAGCTTACTGTAATAGAAAACCAAGGGTTTCTAACAGGACAAATGGAAGGGTTTAATACTCTTATAATGTATAAGTAATATTCAGAGAGTACACTGCCTTAATTGGTGGTGTACTCTTTTTTTGTTGCACAAAAATAATTACATACTCTTTTCTTACTGTGGTATGTTACTGTTATATCCTGTTATACAGTTATATCCTGTTATATATAATATATCTTGTTATATATCCTGTTATATATAGTATATATCTGTATTATATCTGGTATAGGTTCCCCCATTTAAGTAAATCCATTTTACCATTTGGGGAAATGGCTAAACATCAGCATTCTAGCCTTATCCTATACTTATTCTCCTCTCTTATCCTTGTTATTTCCTCACTTTATACTCTTTCCACAGTGAACTATTCTTGTATATATTCTCTTGTATTTCTTGTATACTCTTTTATATTCTTGTATGATTGTATCATCAAAATGGGTGTATGCTCTTTTGAGTGCATAGGAGGACTTGTGAGCCTTTTTATATATCAAAGGATAAACTATACCACAAACTTATAAACTCTTCTCACAGACACTGCTATGCCCTCACAGAAGCATATACTCTACTACCCATACTCACATAAAAAGAGACACCCTATTACTAGGATGCCTCTTCTGAGTTAGTCTATCTGCAACTTGCTGCATTTGCAAGGAAAAAGCAACTTGCATAGCAGTAGTATAGCAGTGCTAACCCACAACAATACTTTTTCAACTATATCATCAGTAAATATATAGTAATTCAAGTACATTTGCCCTAAATGCTATAACTAACTAGGAGCCTCTGTGAGAGGTTTTATATAGTAGAGGATAAGTTATACATTGAACTTCTAAAGTCTTCTCCTATGCACTGCTATGCCCTCACAGATATATATTCTTACAAGGGCAACAAAAAAGACAGTCCATTGAAGGACTGCCTTTGAGGAGTATATTCTATTTATTATTTTGCCTTTGCTTCATAATCTCTGTGAATTTAGGAATACTTGGGTGTTTTACTTTCTTTGGTTTAACCCTCTTACCTTTCCTCATTTGAGTTAGTTTATCTGCTACTTCTTGTTTTTGTTGGCAGCTTCTACAATAACTTTGAAATCCATCTTTAGATGTTTGGTTTTCATTGAAGTATTTTTTAGTAGCTGGTAAGCTTCTGCCACATTTTTTACATACTTTATACATTCCACTCATACTTAGTAACACCTCCTTTTGCAAGAAAGTAAATTCAATCTTGCATTTTAGTTATTATCATCTTTATTTTCATTAGCTTCCATATTTTCTAAAGCAAACTCTAATTCTCCCATAGCTGATAGTAACAATACATAAACAGATTGCATTAATCCTACTCTAACTTCCATCTGTCTATTACCTTTGTATTGCTCTGGGTTTTCAAGGTATACTTCTAGGTATTCTAGGACACCAATGAGGAATGAAGCAGAGTCCTCTCTGTTTTCATAGTCATTAATGATGTTGGTGTATATCATAATGTATTGTCCATATGCCATTAGTGTACCTTCTCTTGCTAGCACCTCTTGTAGTTCAGCTAGCATACCTATAAATTTTTTAGCTTGATAATAAAGTTTAATCCTTTTAATGATGTGAGTTATAAAATTCATTAATTATCTACCTCCATACTATTTTTCTTTGCTAATGAATCCATGTTTAAAGTGTACTTACTATACAGAAAATCTAATAAGCTATCATTAGTAGATACAAGATACTCCCTTGCACTTCTTCTTTGTGCTTGCTTATCAGAATGGAAACTGTTTTCATCTGACTTCTTCTTGTTTACTGACTTGATGTAACTAAGCATACAATAATCTGCAAGACCCTTAAGGTCATATTGGTTGGGGTATTCCTCCATCTTATCATAGTACATTTCTGGTAACATTCCAGCTATCATTAGTCTGCATTCTTGTGATGGCATTGCATCTTTAGGTGTATCTAATAATGTCTGTATAAGTTTACTAAACTCCCTCTTGTACTCTGAGGGGTCTAGCATTTTCATATCAGTCATTACTCCATTAATATACACTATTGTTACTGAATCTATATCTAACATTATTCTTCCTCCCTATCTAGATATTGTTGTAATTTCTTTCTACAAGAACTAAGATGACATGCAATGTTTTGATGTGTTGTATTGTACTTATCAGCTATCATTGCTAATGTCCAATCCTCCATATAGTAGAGTCTAAATGCTTCCATTTGTTTTTCAGTAAATCCAGCATTCTTTACTGCTAGTTCAGCATCCATAACTTGTGATAGTAAATCAAAGTTGCCTGTGGTTGCACATCTATCCTCAAGTTCTGCCTTGTGTTGGATTGTATATAATAGTTCTTTAACAGTATATTTATCATTCATTCTTTGCTTCATCCTCCTTTACCTTGGCTATTAAAAACTCTAGGTATTGTTGTGCTTTCATTAAGTCCTCTAAGCCATTCTTGTATTTGTATCTTGTAACATACTTGATAACATTACCTTCCATGTAACCCATATTCCATGAGTTAATATACTTTATTGTCTCAATACCTAAGTTATAGTGCATTGGTTTGTGTACATTGTCAAATCCTTCTGCTTGCTTGTTGTTATTGTTATTCATTCTATCAAACTCCTTATTTATTTATTTGTTATACTATATATTATGGTCAAGCCTTGGTTTTGTGACAACAAAAAAAGGACAGCCACCTAAGTGACTACCCCTTATTCTAGTACAAACATAGTAAAATGAATACACCAAAGATTATACCTGCAACAAATACTAAAGCATACATCTTTAATTATCACCTACCAATTTTTTAATTTCATCAATAAAATCATCTAGTTTATCTATTTGTACTGTAGCTTCTTGTACCAGCTTACCATCTTTGTGGTAAGTTACAACACCATTTTCATATACTATTACATCAAACCCACCAACATGTGCTGTGTACTTCTCTGCAACTCCTGTAACATCTATTGTATGAGCAACTTCTGGTAACCCTTCTGCTAAGTCAACTATTGCTCTATCAGTATCATTAAACATTGGTTCTTTTATATTGCTGCCTTCTAGTTCTACATCAGTATCATCAACATTAAATCTAAAAGTAAGAACTTCACCTTCATCTGTTGCTAGTATCTGTGGTTCATCACCTTCATTAACTTGGAATCCAAAGTCTATTACTGCACTAATCACTGGAGTAGCATGACAGTCTCTTATTTGTTGGTATAACTCTGGATTCTCACTTTCAATTACTTTAGATATTTCACTAGCTGCTTCAAAATATAACTTACTAAGATTATAACCAAATGTTTCTCCTTTAAATACAATTCTCATTATTTTCTACCTCCAAATATTTTATTTATTAAATAACCAATACCCTCAAATATAAGACCAACTACAGTGCATATAATAGCAACTATAAAAAACAATAAAGCAACTAGATAAGGCAAGATATAGCAGAAGATTGCTGCACCTGCCAAGCAAAGAACTAATTCAGAAAATGTTAGATTAAATATCATTACTAATCCCTCCTTGTACTATTTAGTATGTTGTGTACTTCTGTTTGTGACATTTCTTCAAGTTTGCCTGTGCATTTAGGACAAGTGTAATACTTGTTAAATCTATTGTCATAAACTACATGTGTTCCATCACAGCATTTAGGTTGGATGTGGTCATCACCTTTAGGGTATTCTTCCTTAGCATACTTAGGAGTAAGTTCCTTATCTATGATGTAACAGTATCTATACTTTTGAGTTCTAGGTAACCATACACCTTCTACACCCTTAGTAGCCATTCTAGGATTAGCTTTAAGTTGACCATCAATGTTACAGTAGAAGTCTGTTTTAGGATTTGTTATTCCATAGTAGCCAAAGTTACAAGCTTGGTAGATGTAGCCATAGTGTCTGCTACTATCTGCTAATGATATAATAGCTTTAATTCCTTTCTTCTTTAGTTCTTTAATTCCTTTAGATAATAGGTAGCTTGTAGCATTTGTACCATTTAATATAGGGTTCATAACAAGCCTAGTTAATTCAAGAATATCTGTATGGTCATTAGATAAACCAAACCAACCTTTAAGTGCTACACCACCACCTACTTGCCCAAAGACTGCTGCACCTAGATATTCTGTTTCTTCTGTAAGTCTAATACCATAAGCATAAGTTATCATAAATTTCTTTGTACCTAAATAGTGGTAGTCTGTGATAAGATTTCTAGCAACCTTAACATTTATTTGTTCTACTACAAAGATGTCCTTTGCCTTTACCTCTCTGTCTTTAAAACTTTCTATTAATTTTGTGTTCATACTATCAATCTCCTTAATCATTTATTAACTTATACTATATTATATGTAGGTCACACAAAAGTGTGACTGTTATTTTACTTCTTATAAACCCTTAAAAATGTGTGCAATTATATCTACAGTCCATCCATTACCACAAGCAGTATATCTTTTAGAATTGCTGATAATTATTGTTCTACCTTCCTTAATACCATATAGAGTGTAATTATCTGGTAGATTTTGTAATCTTTCATATTCAATAGGTAGTAGTTTTCTGCATCTGCCATCTTGATAAACCTTCTTAACCCTATTACCACCATCACCATCACATAAGATAGTAGCACATTTACTGTTAAGATTGTATACACACCTCATGTTATTCAATAGTCCTTTACCTAGTAGTTTACATTGGATTCTTGCATCATCACCAAAATATTCATATTCCCTATTGTCATACCAATATTTATCTGGAACATTTTCTATAGGTTCTACAATGTCAGCTAGTACAGTGTGAGTATCTTGTGGTTGCCCATTTATAGGGAAGTTGCACCAGTAATATCTTTCCCTAATAGCAGCACACACAAGGCTAGAGTCAATCATTATAGGTTCAACACCTAAGATTTCACTAATCATATCCCTCCACTTGTCTTTCATTGATGCTACATTTTCTAACAAGAAATACTTTGGATTAACATGCTTTAGTATTCTTACATAGTGATAGAATAAATTACTTTTACTCCCTTCTAATCCATTGTTATCACCAATGTTTTGCTTAAAGCAGCTAAGGTCTTGACAAGGTGAACCTCCAATAACCATATCTATGTGACCTAGTGAGTCCAATTGTTCTTCTGTAATCTTTGTTATATCTCCAAGTTGTATTGTATCTGGATAGTTATATTGTGTAATAGCTATTGCATTAGGTTCTATTTCACTAGCATAATATTTATCTACCTTTATACCTATCTTGTCCAAAGCTAAATGTCCACAACTAATACCATCAAATAAACTTAAAACTTTCATTTAAAATACCTCCTACAGTATATCCTTTATAATATATACTATGATGATACAATAAAAAGTGTGACAAACACCTGTCACACTTAAAATTACATTGTTGGTAAATCACCATTTAATACTTGTTCAGTAGACTTACCATCATAGTAGTATCTTTTATAAAATTCTATGTCAGTTCTCATCTTAACATGTAATGGCATTGTATTGCACATGATGTAGTTTATTTGCTTGACCACTTCTTCTGGTATATCACTTGGTACTTCCATTAATTGTTCATCATGAATGGTAGATACAATATGATAATGTTTTTCTGGTGGCAAGTCCTTGTTCAATTCAGTGAAATACCTGTCAAGATTAATCAATGCTATCTTACAAATATCTCCACCAGAGCCTTGGTCTGTGGCATTGAATGACTGTCTGAATGCCCTTTGGATTTCCTTGTTAAGACTATACCATTTGCTTCTTAGGTCATATGGTATCTTTTTAGCCTTGTAAATACCATCAAGTTCTTTATCCCATTGAGTTCCTGTCTTACCTGTCTTTTGTTTTATAAGTTGGTCTAAGTGTCTTAGCATCTTAGCCTTTGCAGGTATCTCTGGAAACCTTCTCTTCCTTCCTTGTAATGTTTCTACAAAGCCTTGTTCTGCTACAAGGTCATGGCATTTGTGGATTTGAGCAGTCAATACAGGATTACCATTAAAGAAGTTATCTAGTATTTCTTTACCTTCTTCCACAGATACATTAACTTGTTTTGCTATAGTAAATGGTAATGCACCATACATACAACCTAATAGAGCAGTCTTTGCATGCTTCCTATATACTGTACCATCACCACATTGTTCTATTGGTAGTCCATATGATTTACTAGCAATAACAGAATAAACATCAGCACCACTATGAAGGGCATCATATAGGTTAGGGTCACCAGATAGTTCACAAGCTATAAATATTTCCATTTTTGAAAAGTCACAAGACATGTATAGCTTACCTTCTGGTGCTACAAATATCTTTCTAGCAGCAGGGGGTATATTTTGTAGGTTAGGATTTTCACTTGCTAGTCTACCTGTCTTTGTTCCCATTTGGTTTATCTCTCCATGTAGGAAGCCATCTGACCATACCTTTTGTGGTAGTGGTTCAATGTAAGTTGATTTAAGCTTGGTTAATTTCCTATATTCTAATAATACTTTAACACCTTCATATTCATCTGATAATGCCTTTAAAGCTTCTTTATCCACAGAACCATTGTGGTTGTCTGGTAGTTTAAGAGTTCCATACAAGTATTCTGCTAGCTGTTGATTACTATTAAGATTAATATTAGGGAAGTAATCAGCTAATTCTTCTTCCATCTTGCTGATTAGTTCTTGTAATTCTTCAAGGTATTTCTCTGCATAATCCATGTCAAGATTAAATCCTCTGTAGTGCATCTTTAATAGCACAGGTATCAAAGGCATTTCTATATCAAATGCTATATGCCATAGCTTAGGTTGCTTGCTAAGATGTGATAGTTGCCATCTGTACAATGACCATGTTAGGTGAGTATCTTTACAAGCATAGATATAACCTACATTGATAGGAGTATTCTCAAAGCCACCCTTACCAAACAATTCCTCATAGGTATCTGACTTGTCATCAAACCCAAAGTGCTTACCATACTTAGTAGCTAGTTTCTTTAAAGCATAGGACTCTTCATTTTCATTAAGCACATACATAAGCACCATGGTATCTACAAAGTTAACCATGTTGATTGAATATTCATCATACAAGAATTTCTCATGGTCAAACTTAACATTGTGGAGTACCTTTAGGACTCTGTCATCCTCTAGGAAAGGTTTGATAGCATTCATACATACATCTGATGGTAACATTCTTTCACCTGTTTCATGTCTGAATGGTACATAGAAATGTTGGTCAGCTTTAGGACAGCTAATGGAGTAACCTACAATAACATCATCATGTGTAATTCCAGTAGTTTCTGTATCTACTGCAATTATTTCTTCTGATACCATACAGTTAAGCATGTAACTTAATTCTGTCATGTCATTTACACAATGATAATTCTTTGGAGCAGTGTCTATTAGATGTCTTATCATTTCTTCCTTCTTAATAGCTACAAGTCTTGGGTATAATACATTAATAACTGTAGTCTTGCTGATGTCCTTAGTGTTGATACCATCTAAGCCTAGTACATTGTTATTTAATGCTTCATATACATCATTAATCTTTCTCTTGTCATTATCACTATTCTTTAATTCCCTAATAGGTTTCTTTCTTTTACCAGTCTTTGTAATCCACCCCTCTATGAATACTTCTGAAAGAGTGGGGCAATAACTAGCATCTGCTTTCTTTTGTCTAGCAGCTTTAACCCTATTCTCCTTGTTAGTCTCTTGTTCTAAGTTTAAATTTAGTTTCATTCTATCAACTCCTTATACTACTATACTATGTAGGTGTCACAGATGTGTGACTATATGGGTATAACAAAAAAGAAGGAGCATCACTGCCCCTTCTGCCTAGTTATTTAAATTCAATTTATAATCTTTGCTACTTTATTCATCCTCTACTACTATTATCTTTTCCATTAGTTCTGGCATGCTAAAGCTATCTCCAATAGGTATATCATATTCATCTAACAAATCCTTAGAGTCTTGTGCCATACTTTCTATTGTTTTTATAAGAAGAAATTCACATTCTTGTGGTGTTTTAATAACCCCCATAGATATACCTAAGTGTAATCCCTTTGCTAATGAGTCTAACCCACTAACTGCTCCTAAGCTTCTGATTAATTTTGTATATTCCTTTTTAGTTAATACTTTCTTTTCATTTTTATTTGCCATGGTATCAATCTCCTTTATTATTCAATAATTAATTCTTGTGCATATGGTAAGCTAGCTATGAATGGACATATAACTTGTGTCCAACAAGGTAATCTGTGGTGTAACCTCTGATGGTATATATTCCTTAGCACTTCATAATTAGTAGCTACAGTTCTTCTTTGTAGAAATCCTTCTGGTAACAAAGCCTTTGCCCTTCTTAGCATTTCATTCTTATCCTTTGTTGCCTTGTTGAAATACAATGTCCTTAATACATTTAATTGTCTGATAGTATCTTGTAATGCTTCTTCATCATATGGGTGATATATAAATTGGTCTTCCCTTATACACCTTTCTTTTCTGAATAGCTTGTGCATTGTTGAACAAGAGTTTTTAGGTTGGAAACCATAGGTGTCAAACTCTGACCATAGATACCTAGGGAGTACAACATCAAACCCTACATAGATTTGTCTAAGGAATTTTCTGTGTTCCCCTCCTGCTTTGATAAGCCTTTGTGCTAAGTCCATGTCATTCTTACCTATGAAGATGACTCCATTTGCAAAGTCACTGTCTGCTTTATCCCAACTATCCTTAGGATTTCTCATGCCTCTAAAGGCAGTGGCAAAGCCAGCCACCTCCACATTCTCTACTCTTACCTTTTCTTCATTTACAAAGCACATACTATTCTTCCTCCTCTTCTTTTCTGTTAGGTTTAAATCCCATTGTTCTCTCTTCATCATCTATATCCTCACACATTTCTTCAATAGCCATCTTTAATATTTGCACTGAATTGTATACCATTTGTAATCTATCTAGTGACTCTAAGGAGTCATCTGGAGCAATCCTATCTATAGTGTTTATTATTCCTATCATCCTATTTATTTGTCTAATACTTCCACCTTTCATGAACCATACCTCCTAAATTTCTTCACAGTCAATATCATCAAATATTGCCCAGTTGAAATAGGTAGCATCACATAAGTTAAGTGGATTGTTAGTCATGTTTGCTTCTTCTATCATGTCCATTAAAGTTTTAGCATCTATTGGATGTGTTATTATTCCATATGGTTGGAATTGTATTGCATTTGGAGCAAATTCTACTCTGTCTTTTATTGCACAATAAGTTTCTCCTACATTAAATTCTCCTGTATCATCCTTTGTAATAACCACTCTTACTAATTCAAATCTTTTCATATTATTTTAACCCCCTTACAGATAATTCAATTTCATCATAGCATACAAGAAATATATAATCATCAATTTTTATGAGTATTTGGTATGGACTAAGGTAGCTTTCTACTTCACCAATAGCACCTAGTTCAATACCACATCCATTTAAACTTCTTGTATTGTCAATTACCTTAACAATATCTCCTACTTTAAATTCAAACATTCTTATCAATCTCCTTTACTTGTTTTAATCTTTATACTACATACTATGATGGGGTATTAATTTTGTGACAAGTTACTTCTGTAAGCTATATCTATATTGTTTGCTATAATATCTGCTATCTTATCTTGGTTATTTAACATTATCTCTCTATCTTTATCATGGTTAATGAATCCTACTTCAACAAGAACACTGTCATGTATTCTCCTTGTATAGAATGGTGACAAGTAATTACCTCTGTTGGATAATCCAAACTCTTCTGCTAAATCTTTTGTCATACCTTCTGCCATCATCTTAGCTGCTGACCCATTGTAGTAAGACTCAACTCCAGTACCTCTGTTAACTCCCTCACAACTGTTGGCATGTATACTAACATAGTAGTCATAGTCAGTTCTGTTAGCCAATGCAACTCTATCATTGATGCTGATTGGTTGGTCATAGTTTCTTGTTAATGTTACACTGTAACCCTTGTTTACTAGCTTCTCTGCTACCTTCTCTGTAATTGGATTAACAATGTCCCTTTCATTCCATTGTAGGTAGTCTGCTCCACAGTCATTCATGGTGTCCCTATGTGCTAGGTCTAGCATTATTGTTGGGGGTCTACTTATAGTAGGATGTACTATTGGAGTACATGCAGACATAGCTGCAAGGAATTGGCTTCCTATAAATATAGCTAGTGATAATACAACACTCTTTATTATTGTTCTAATTCTTTTACTTAACATGATTACCTCCATAAAACTCTAATATTATAATCTAATCCATCTAATTGTTCTGCTATTACCTTTTCAGCTTTCCTTTGTACAATGTCTAGATACTCTTGGTCTTGCATCTTACTTAGCATTTGCTTCTTAGCTTCTGCTATCATTGTAGTTGTTTCCTCTGGTTCAAGTTTAATATCATAGAATGCTAGATAGCCTTTGTTATCTGTAAATTCCATCTTGTCCTCATGTACAATAACATCATATTCAAGATGTGCTATAATTGTTACAACCTTTTGACCTATTATGATATTTCCTGCCACATTATCTAGGTCTAGTTTGTAAATTCCTATAGCAGGAATGTTAATGGTCTTGTCATTCCTAAAGAATCTATTGTTATATCCTTGGTGTATTGTAACAGTATTCTTTAAATAAGCTTGGTATATCTCTAGCTTGTTGACAGCCTCTAGCTGAGTAACAATAGCCTCTGAATAGTCTATCTCTTGCCTTTGTTCTTGTACTATTTGGTGAGGCACTTGGGGTGCTTGCTTGTTATGGTTTACAAATACACCTACAAAGAATGCAACACCAAGTAGTAATGCTGATAGTAACCTTTTAGTTTTCTTACTTAACATACAACCTCCTTATAGCAAAAAGGGAAGGCATTCCTGCCTCCCCCTATTATAATCATATTCTATTTTGTTCCTGTGCTTCCCAAGCCACCTCTGTCTTCATTGCCTAGGTGTTCCACTTCTTCAAACTCTATCTCTGGTTGAATTTCCATTATTCTGAATTGGCAAATCTTATCTCCTTTGTGGATATAAGTACCTTTAACCATTCTACCTGTAACTTCTCTCATTTCATCTTTACCCATTAAGCAATATATAGGCATATGCCATTGGTCATTGTCACCCATGAAGCTGTGGTCTATTACACCTACTGAGTTAGTTTGTATGATTCCCCAAGTTTTAAATGTTGAACTTCTAGGTGCTAGGTGTGCCTCATAACCTTCTGGTAATTCCATTGCTACTCCTAGTGGTATCATTGCTCTTGTACCCTCTGGTATAAACATATCTTTGTTAGCAAAGAGGTCAAGCCAGTCACCATTGCTTATCTTCTCTAGTTTCTTAGCACCATCAAAGTATTTGATTCTTATTGTTTTCATTTAACATCACTCCTTAATTATCTTATACTATACACTATGATAAGGTATTATTTTTGTGACAAAAAAGAAGAGGTGTATTAACACCCCTTACTTTATAACTCCATTATTTCCTTTCCATATAGTTCAGCAACAGCATGCTCTATGATGCAGCCTCTGCCATATGACCAATCCTCTATAAATACAACTAAGTCTGCATCTGACATTAACTCAATGGACACCCCTAACAATACTATAGGAGTACATTTGCTATCCTTAAAGAAAGTATCTATTATTTCAGTGTCTTCTCCAAACATTGTTTTTATTTTCTTTGTAGCCTTGGCTCTTGCTTCTTCTATTTCTTCAGAGGTTTTACCTCCCATTTTCTGTGATATAAAAACTTTCATACTTACCTCCTATTGTAAGTGGTCTGTTACAGATAGTATAACTAGCATTATAAATGCACCTAACCCTGCAGCACATATAGCTGCTATTACATCAAACATGCTTATACCTCCTTGAACACTCTCTTGCTAAACTCTTCTTTTCTGTTAGGACTCCAACTTGATACCCTTGTAAAGAACCCTACTACTCTTGTTATGTGGTCTTTGATAGGTTTGCCACAACAAGGGCATTCTGTCATCTTGTTACCACCAATAGATACATGACCATCTTCACACTCATTAAAACCATAGTTAACAGCAAAGTGTTCTACTCCCTTGTGCATAGCAAGCAACATTAACTTATACATCTTTTCATCTGTATCAATCTCTGACAATACATTGATGTGTGTGATAGCACCACCAGATAGTATAGCCATATACTTACCTTCTGTTTCTAATCTGTCCATGATTGGAACATCAGCCATCAATGGAATGAATTGATTACTGTATAGCTTACAGTCTGTACCATGCAATAAATTATCTTTAGCTGCTAACTTAGTACCTGTGTTTTCAGCAGGTATCTCTTCTACATTAAAGCTATGTCCTGTATCTTTACTGCATTGTACTGCATAGTTCTCTATGTGCTTTAATACTTTTCCTACAAAGTTTCTTCCTTCTTCTGTCTTGATGTCATAACCCATATAACAACACATTTCATAAACACCATTGATACCAAAGGTACTAAACATACCATCTAAACTAAACCATCCAACTTGTTTAAGGTCAAAGAATTTAAGGAAACCTCTTTCAATTCTCCTTTTTAGTATCTCTTCTCTGTGGATTAATAGTAAATCTCTAGCTTGTTCTAGCTTTTTATCTAGTATCTTAAAGAATATAGTTTCTGATGATTCTATTGGATTGCCATTCATAGCTGCTGTCAATGCAATCCTTGGTAAGTTTATTGTTACAACTCTGTGGCTACCTATATTTAAACCACCATTACCAAAGCTATCTGCCTTAGCTTCCATTCTTTCAAAGTCATTAACTAATCTACAGCAGCTAGCAACCTTAGTTCCATCTGTACAATAGATATTGAAATTACCTTTTGCTCTATTGTAATGTGCTACTCTCATTGCAAAATCTTTGTCCACTGGTTCATTGTTTTCATCTTTGTCAAAGTTAATAGTAACAACTGGAAATCTATATGGTAGTCCTGTACTTGGGTCACCCTTACTAAAGAAGTCCATAAATATTTCTTGTACTGCTAGCACATAGTCAAAGTCTGCACTGCTACCATCTGGATAAACATAGTCATCAAACAATGTGTGTAGTTTGCCTCTATCAAAGATACTAATGTTAGTGAATGGGGACTCTCCTGCTAGTCTAAATTTGTTATTCATAACATGGACAAACTTTTGGAATTGGTTGACAATGTATTTTCTCTCATCTGCACTGAAACCTATTCTCTCATTACCATTGTAATCCCAGTCAGTTCCATAACCTTCTTTCTTTAAGTAGTAGCAAAGATTAACAATCAAATCTCCCATTGCTATTGCTCCTGCAAACTCTTGGGATAAGTCCATAGTAGTTTCTATAACTTCTGCCATGAAGCTATCACTTCTTGTTGGTGGTACTGATTTTAAAGTACCATAAGGTCTCCCTTCTAGCATAATAAATTGTGTGCTATAAGCATAACAATATGGAATTTGTATTTTAACTGGGTCATGGAAATAAAGGTCACCTTCTACAATAGCATCCAATAGTTCATCAGCATAGTCTGTGCCAAATCTTTTCTCTGCATACCTGTGTAACAAGTAATAACCTTCTAACTTATGAGAGCCTTTAGTTACCTCTGCATAGTAGTTATTGTAGCTATGCTCCTCATTACTATTTGCATTAGCATCTACTGACATATTACAAACTTCATCTGTAAAATATTGATGACTCATGCTAGCAATGTCTATTTGTTCTGGAGAGATACCTTCTAATTTAAGAAGTTTCTTACCTATGGATGACTCCAAATAGGCTTCATACCATCTATCAAAAGTTTCACTAAATTTCATTTCTATTTTCATTATTTATACCTCCAAATATTTTTTATATCTATATACTGATTGTCTGGCTATCCCAAACATTCTGCCTATTTCAGCACCACTAACACCCTTAGATAAAAGTTTTACAATCTCTTCTCTTTGTTTTGGTGTTAACTTACAATTAGCCTTTTTAATATTAGGCATTTGTTTTCTACTATTTTCAGATTGTGTAACAGCTTCTAGGTTACACCTCCTATTATCATGTGTATTTTGATTTATATGGTTTACAGTTAAGCCTACAAGATTAACACCATCTGCTACTAATATTATCTGATGTATACCAAATCTGTAGAAAGTTCCTTGGTAAGTTGTTCCTAACCTAAGATAGCCATTACCATTATCACACCCTAGGTACTTGTTGTCTTTTACTCCCCACACAGTGCCTCTATCTATATCTACAACCCATCTGTTAGTGATAAGTATTGCTAACAAAACATTATATTTTTCCTCATCCAACAATATCACCATTCTTATAGTAATACTTTTGATTTTTTGAGGCTAACTTAATTCCTTTGCCTAACTCTGGTTTATACAAACCACACTTAATACAGTAGCATAATCTCTTTGCCCACTGTGGTACTTCCTCATAGTCAAATCCTGTGTACATCCAAATCTTTATCCCTCTGTTTACTAAGTGTTCAGTTAATACTCTGATATAATCCTCATCTTGGTGTAGTGGTTCACCCCCACAATAACAAACATAATCATATTCACCTTTGTTATATCTGCTTACAATCTCTTCTTCTAAGTCTAACAAGTCATATGCAGTACCACCAGTGAAGTCTTGTAACTCTGGATTTTGACAGCCTTTACAATGAAACTTACACCCACAGAAATAAACTGTTAATGCAACTCCATCTGTATTTACCATGTCTAATTCATCAAAGCTTGCTACTCTCATTAATACCTCACCACCCTTAAAGGAACTTCTAACTCCTTACATATATTAATCATACCTTTTGTTCCTCTACTCTTGCCATCCCAAAAGCCTACTGCATAATCAGAATGTCCAGCCATTAATCTATTCCTAATCATGCCTGCCTTCTTACCATACTCTTCCCAATGAGCAGGGTATCTTTCTACTTGATACCCATGCTCCTTAGCATATAGCTCTCCTAAAGAGTCAGCACCCTTTGCTGTGCCACTCACAATTATTATTTCATCTTTGATACCTTGTAAGTAGTAGTCTAGTTTTGTTTTCAATAGTTTGTAATTGCTGAAATCTCTTGACCCAAACACTACAACCCTACTCATTATAGTCTCCTCCAATCAACTACCTTTCCTGTAGCTTCATCCATTACAATTGGTAGGCTACCCTTACCTTCCTTTCTAGCAAACTCCATTACTGTTTCTGCTACTATATTTTCTAATGTAGTAATATCCACATATCTGTATTTAATTCCTTTTTGGTCAAATAACTTTTTGCAAATTCTACATTGTCCACAAGTAGCAGTTCCATAAATTGTGTAATTATATTTCATTATTCATCATCCTCCTCTTCCTCTAACATTGACATTGCATAGCCATATCCTTCCCAGTTATCAACACCTGCACATATAAGTGCATTAAGTGTACTCTTTGCCTCTACTAATTCTTCATATTCTTCCTTTGAGATTGTTATTGTATCTTTCATTTATCATCACTCCTTAACTCTTTATACTACATACTATTCATAGGGACAAAAAATGTGACAGCTAATTAAGCTGTCACTTCTTTAATCTTTACTGGTAGATTTTGTTTTAATATGGAGGCAACACCCAAGGCTACTGCATCAGACACATCCTCTGTTACATAGCTTTGATACCCAACATAGTAATAAAGATTGTCTTTAACCTCTTCCTTACTACATTTTCCATTGCCTCCCACTAACTTCTTAACTGTTGTTGCTGCTATCTCCTTTATATCTGAATACCCATTTTTAAAACAAGTTTCAATTACAACACCTAATACCATAAAAGTTTTTTGAGTTGACTGTATCTTGTTGGTGCAGAAGGAAGCCTCCTTAACTATCATTTGAAATTGATATTTGTCAAATAGTTCTATTAGCTTACCTTCTATGTTTAGTAGCTTCTTGCCTACAAGAGCAGTGGGTACTTTCTTGTTGTTAATAATGCCCTTCTCTACTACTTGTATTGTCTCTTCTTCATAGTGAATTACTGCATAACCACTACAGTTTAAAGACAAATCCAAAGCAAGTATTAACATCCTCCTACCTCCTCACAGTCTTCCTTGAAAGGACAGAACAAGCACTTACTTGTATCTGCATAAGGTGGAGTACCTCTGTTAAGACAGTCAACAACCATAGCAAACTTATCTAATAGTTCAACTCTCATTTCCTTTGTTACATTAATTTGGAATGCTCTTATGTCTGGTCTTGCATCTGCTCCCTTGCTCCAATTATCCTTAGCTAAACTTTCATAAAACAATATGGAGGTGTCAACTCTATCTGCATATGGGTCTTCATGGAATAGTAGTGAGTAACAGATACATTGCATAACATGATGCTCCATAGGTTCTTTCATTTTGTAAGTTCCTACTGCTGCTACTGTAGTAGACTTAGTTTTTATCTCTAAGTTAACAAGTTTATCACCATACCACAAGAACCCATCTGCCATACCTCTGATAGCAAACTTAACACCATTGTGGTCAAGTTCTCTTGTAGTAAAGATATTGTTTTCCCAAGCTGGTAACATACATCTTTCATACTTACAGTTTGCTCCAAGCACATCATAAGCTTGTGCAACTCTAAAAGGATTACTTTCTAGGTACTTCTCTGCATACAATAAATCTCTTTGTATTCTGCTATGAACAGCAGTACCATTACTACTCCATCTTTTATTGTAAGGGTATAAGTTTAACCCATTGCCTACATTACCATTGCTCTTAAAGTAAAGTTCTCTAGGACACTTGCCAGCAGAACTAGGATTAAATGTTACAATATCTGTTCTCCTAGGCTCTCTATTTTTAATCCCCTCAACATCTAACTCTTGTTGCTTTAATAATATTCTCTCTATGTCATAGTCATCATAAACATCTAACCAATGAAAATCATTCATCATACAGAAAAAAGCAGATGCAATCCTACCAGCATAACTCACCTCTTGTTTGACTGCTTGTGCAGCCTTTCTATTTATTAAACTCAATTTTATTTCCTCCTATACAAAAAAGGGATTACCACTTGGCAACCCCTATCTTTAATTAGCACCCACTAAGGTAGGGTATCACCATCAAAATTACTATTGCATCCATATCTGAATGTGTAGTAATCTCTAAGAGGCACTCATAATCTGAATGACTCCATAATATTAGAATGGCATATTGTCATCATCTAAGTCTTCTACTTCCCCTGCTTCTTCTGCTTCTTCAAATACATAGTTAGGGAAAATCTCTTCTACTGGTATTCCTGCTTGCTTTAAAGCATTCATAATGATTGACTCTGACCTTGGTACTAAGCAACCTTCAAAGAAACTATCCTCAACTTCCACATCATCAAATTTGTGGTAAGCTACTGCTAATTCACCTATAGCTTTCTTTGATATTATTGGTGATAAAGTATAAGTTGTAGAAGTTTTTGTACCTGTTCTCTTGAATGTGAACATCATTTCTTCATCTTTATCTTGTATTTGTTCTGCATATTCTTCAATTTGTGAAATTAAATTTCTTAATTGAGTCTTGCTACAATCCCAAACTCTTATCATACCTTCATCTAAATCAGCCATTGCAACTAGGTATCTGTTACTTGGTCTTAAATCTTTGTATTCCTCTTTATCATGTTCATAAGCCTTACATAGTGGACATTCAACTCCTGTTGGTGCTAAGCAAGGTTGTGTAAAGATACCAAAGTTATATCCATTTGAATGTGCTTTATATTGTACATAGTCTTGAACACCTAGTAATCTTACTCTAACTGATTGACCATCTTTTAATCTGATATAAACCTTCTTTAAATCAATGTTGTCCTTGTTTACAGCTTCCTTTACTTCTTGTCCTCTTTTACTAATTAAACTCATTATTTCTATCTCCTTTTCTATTTAAATTTCTTGTGAACTTCTTCACATCTTATTATACTATTTACTATGCTTTTCTAAAGTAGTTGTGACATCTTGTGGTTTACAATCATCACAATAGGTGTTTCCTTTTTCATCTTTATAGATTACATCAGTAGCTTTCTTACATCTTTTACAATAGAAGGTTTTAACATGGCAATTAACAGCAGTTCCTATAAGTTTTCTTAACATTCTGTGTAGCCTACTTCTTGTAGTGCTTTTGCAAATCTATCTCTTGCTCTTTGTACACTCTTCCTTAGAGTTGCATCTTTAACATTACCTAGATATTTTTGTAATGCTTCTTTTCTTTCCTTCTTGTCTGCATATAAGATGTGTATTCTGATTATATCAGCATCTTTTTGTTTTAAAGAGTCTATTGCTTTCTTTATTTTAGGTGTTGCTTCTATTTCAGATATTACTGACTCTTCTAATTGGAATGTATCTGGGATAGCCTCACCAATAGTAACAGAGTCACCATCTTTATTTGTTGCTGATGGACAAGAGAAGCTAGTGTAGTCACAGAATATTCTTCTTTTATCTGCTTTTGCCTTTCTTAATATTGTTCTGCATTCCATGTTAGCTGCTGTTTGGAAGTAGTAGAAGAATGGTGCTTCTGCCTTTTCATCATCAAATCTGTAGTGTTTAACTGATTGTACAAGTGCTAAGTCAAATGCTTCTTCAAGGTCTGCTGATGGTACATTGAAACTACTATATTTATGAGTGTAGTGGCTAACAATAGTTCTCTTTAAACCTATTAATTCAGTGTACATATCATGCCAAGCCTTGTTGTCACCATTGTGTATTCTCTCTGCTAACATATTTACCTTTTCAATACTTTCTTTTTTCATAAAAATTCACTCCTTAAAATATCTTTTATTTGTCTCTCTATACTTATATTATATGCAAAACATTAATTTATGACAATGTCTAAAAGAGAGGATGACATCCAATCATCCTTGATTATCTTTTACTACATTGAAATATCTAGTTGTATCTTAGTGTAGCTTCTGTTTTTAAATAATTCTGTTAGTTCTTTACTTGGTATATCATTAACATCCTTGTAGCACATAGGAAAATCTAATGACATTACTGTGAAATACCTTGGCAATCTCTTCTCCATACTATCTCTAAATCTATAGCCAGCCTCATCATTGTCACTAGCCATAGTTATTGTTTCTATCCCAGCATTTACAAGGAGATTTACTTGTGTCTTGTTAATCCCTGCATGACCCATAGCTACTGCTGGTATTCCATTACTCCATAGATACATACAGTCAATTTCTGACTCTACAATAGCAACATCCTTATAGCCTTTAAAAATACATTGTGCCAATCCATAAACATAGTTCTTAGTAAGCTGACCATCTGGTTCATAGAAAAACTGTTTATATCTGATACTCCTATACTTGATATTAATTATCTCTTTCTTTGTGGAAATCCAAGGTAAAGCTATAGCCTCATGTTCCTTGTCATATCCCACAAGAAATAAGTGTTGAACTGACCTAAGTATACCCCTTCTTCCAAGATAAGGATGCCTATAGTGCAGATGTTTCATATCCTTCCAATTAAATACTTTAGGAGTTTCTTCTTGTGACAAGTTTATTATAAGCTGTAGTCTGTCTACCTCTCCCATCATTGCATAATAAGCTTGTATTAAATACTCCTCTGTATCTTGGTATTCTTCTTGTCTAAGATAAGCTAGCAGTGATATAAAGTTTCCTTTGTGGTATAAATCTGTAGGACTACCAGAATCTACCCAAGTACCATTCTCTAAGTTGACAGCAAATGATGGGTGTCTTTCATACCTAAAAGGAGAGCAAGCTTGTAGCTTATCTCCTCTTACTCTGTAGTCATTAAAATGGTCTAGGTATGGCTCTAACTCTGACCATATATTTATTGGAACATCTACTCCTCTAATCCTCATTACTTCTTACTCTTCTTTCTTGCTTTTGCTTTAATTCTGTCTGCCTCAATGTTAGCATCATTGATTATTGTTGAAGCTTGCTCTTTAGCTGATGCAATTATTTCTGCTTTCTCTTCTGCAAATATTTCATCTACATAGTCCCTTAAGTCCTTATACATAGTTGCAAATTGTTGCAATGTCCTTACACCACTACCATTTATTTCTCTGTTAATAACAGTCTTTAAAGCTGATGCTACTGTAGGACAAAAGGCTACTTCCTTCCATTCTTGTGATGTGCTACCATCTTTCTTCTTTATTTCTCTTAACTCCATTAATACCACATTGTTTACATCCTCAAATACAATTTTATACTTTTCATTTAATAACATAAGATAACCTCCTATTTAAAATATACTATGAAATCTGAATATTTAAATTCTTTATAATCTTTTTCATTAAGGTATACTCTGTATTTCTTCCCTACAAATTCATACTTATATTGTTGACCTTTTATAAATCCTCTTGTTGATAGTTTACAACTTGTCTTTACCATTCTCAATCACCTCATACTATACTATATGAAGCTGTCACAAAAGTGTGACAGCTTCTAAAATACATTAGTCTTAGCCTCTGTTAAGAAACCTTCATTATAGTTACATTCAAGGTTTACTATTTGCCCCACATTGTTTGCTCTACTCTTACATACTCTCAATGCAGCCTCACCCTCATTGTAATCATAGGTTAATACTGTACAAGCATCTTGGATTACTGCAACTGTTTCAGAATATGATGTTAAGTCTGGTGGGTTAACTATCCTACAACCTGCATCATCATCCATTATCTTACTGTCCTTCTCTCCTTGGGTGTTAACTTGATGGACAACAAGAAGCACTACCTTATGCCTACCACATAGTTGTCTTAGTCTTCTTGATGTTACTGTCATGTTATCTCTTAAGCTTCTGCCACCCTTATGCACCATTAAGTTGAAGCCATCTAATATAACAAGTTTAATGTCTGGGTTAGCTTGTAGGTCTGCCTCTATGACATCCACAGATAATCCATGGGGTAAGTCTTCCATTGACTTAATGATATAAGGAGCATGTGTAGAGTTCTCATTAAAAGAGTCTAGGTACTCAAAGTATCTGTCCTCTACTGCATCATACAATTCACCATTCCTCATAGCCATATTGTTGAAGTGACCTACAAGAGTATCAAGTCTTTGTGATTGGCTATACTTTGATAACTCTGGTGAGTAGTGGAGTACACTGTTGCCATTAAGCCATGCAGTTATACCAAAGTCAGAAGCTACCCAAGACTTTCCTCTATTTGTATAAGCTTGTAACAAGATATAATCACCAGCAAAAGAACCACCACCTAAACCTTCATTAAGTGACTCAAAAGGTGTAGGTATAATAAGCTTACTCTTGTTATTCTTTGCATCAAGGTATTCAGCCTTTCTCTCTGCACCATTAGTTGCCCAGTTAGTTCCACTGCAAGACACTGCTTGTGTACTTGCATATATTTCATCTGTTCTATCCTTTAACCATTGAACAAATTGGTCTCCCTTTAGCTTATTGAATTGGTCACTAGCTTCATTCTGCAAGAGTTCAAATGCTTCCCTTCTTGCTCTGTCACTCTTCACTCTCTTACAAAGATATTCTATATGGTCAGAAACTTCTGCATTGTAATCAAAGGAATCACACTCCCTTACAACTGTTTCATATGAAGGGCATTGCCCATACTCTAAACAATAATTCTTTATGAAATTGTAAGTGTCTTTTTGAGTAAAGAAGTCATCCTCTGTTATATTGTACTTAGATAGTACATAGAAACTATTGTCATCTACTACCTTACTTAATAAGTTACATTCTAAACTCATATGATTACCTCCTAAAACCTATTGTCTATTCCACTTATTTCTATTGGTATACAATCCTCATATAGTCTACTCTGTATTCTTTGTCCTAGAAATTCATCAATGCTTTCTCTGTTTACATTGCTAGTGTATATTGTTGATAACCCCTCACCAACTCTGTAGTCTATTACTTCATATAATTCTGACATGAATGCTTCTGAACATCCTCTAAGTGCAATGTCATCTATGGCAAGTAGTCTGCAACTCTTCATCTTATCTTTGCAAGATTGATATTCTAGCATTGCATCAGCACTCTTGTACTGAATACTGAACTTGTTTTGGAAGTCACAACATCTTACAAAGTATGCTGGCAGAGAGTTCATAGACTCTCCATCTACTGTAATAGTCCATACATGAGCAAATATAAAGTGGTTTAATATTGCACATGCACAAGTGGTCTTACCTGTTCCAGTACCCATAGGATTATCTGTAGTTGCATTGCTGAATAGATACACACTGTAGCCTATATCAGTATAGTGTAATATGCCATCACAATACTTCATGACCTTTCTGTAAGCTTCTGGATTACTCTTCCTAAAAGGTAAATTCTTAGGAATACAAGACCTATATTTCTTTTGTATTCCAGCTAGCTTAACTGCTTTAACATACCTAGAGTTCATTATACAAGCTGGTCTATCTTGATTAGGGTGTTTGCACTTATCATTGTATATGCAATTTTTACAATCCATTAATTCATTCCTCCTTAAAAATCAGACAATTTAGGTTTACTTGTTGATGCTTGCCTTTCTTTACCTGTGTAATTATCTTCATAGTTACAATCTAAATAGTCTATATATCTGCCATTCCAAAATGTACTCTCCATCATAATATACTTTTTATCTCTTCCTTTACATTCTTTAGCATACCTATCTAAGCATCTAGTTAATTCTTCAACAGAATACTTCTTTAATAACTTAGGTACAACCTTATCTCTTGTTGCTTTTGTTTTCTTACCTAAATATTTTTGTTTAATTACTTTTTCAAAATCACTATATATATCTGGTTTACTATCTGGTTTATTATCTGTATTTATATCTGGTATAGGTTTGACTGTTTGGTCATTTCCATTTTCCTGTTTGGTCAAATGGATATTCTCATTTTGGATAATGGATAGTGCTAAATCAGTTAAGGCATACCACTTAGTTCTATCATATGCTATCTTGTTATAATTACCTGTTATAATAGCACCATTGTTTTCTAGATTAGTGAGTATTCTGTTTATCTGTTTCTCACTCCAAAATGGGAATAACTCTGCAAAAGCTTTTGTTGAATTATAAGTCCAGTATCTACCATCATGATAATGCTTATTGTTAGCCTTATTCTTTTTTATCCAAAAATATAAGTTTTGCAGCATTACTGCTCCATCAACACCAAATTCCATAGCTACATTACTATCAAAAGTATAATTCATATTTCTTACCTCCTTTGTCTTTACTACTACCATATGTCACAAGAGATAAAAGTGTGACAACTTACTTTCTCTTCTTATATTTCATACCTTTGTGGGATGCTCCTATCTTTCTCTTTGTTTCTTCACTATGCTTCTTACCTTTGTGAGCCTCACTCATTAACCTCCTTGTATCTGCACAAGGTCTGTTGCTAGTTCCTCCATATTGTCTGTTATAACCAATCCTAGGGTCAGTAGTTTCTAAACAATATATATAGTATTGCTCCAATTCATTAAGCTTATCCTTGCTACACTCACATAGAATAGTAAAGGAAAAGTTTTCTATGCCATACTTATTTACTGCTTGTTGCAGATACTTACTAGGATGCTTACCATACTGTAACAATGACAAGTGAGAAGACCACCTAAGTCCTATGTCTTCTGCTTGACCTATATACATCTTTCCATCTATTTCATTTTGTATTAAATATATTCCACAATAATATTTCAATATATCACTCCCATTCTTATACCTCCACAAGAAGCTACAAGCTTCTGTGAGAGGCTTTTTTATTTCACTAATATAGTTTATCCAAACAAAAAAAAGAAGGCTCATAGAGCCTCCTAGTTAGTTTTATTTTATTTTATTTAACTGTGATGAAACTATCAAATCCAGCCTTCTTTAACTTTTCAACTTGTGCCTCTGCATTTGCTCTGTTAGCATAGCTACCAGCAACAACTCTATAGATTGTACCTTGTGGTTGAGGTTGAGGTTGAGAAGGTGCTGATGGTGTGCTTGGTGCTACCTTGTACTCTCTACCTGTAAGAGCCTTAATAATAGCAGCACATATAGCATCAAAGTTTCTATGGTATAAATCAACATCTGCTCTACTATCTAAGAAACAGATTTCAATTAAGATAGATGGTTTACTTGTATGCCTTAATACATATAAACCTTTTCTCTCTTTGCCACCTCTGTTCTTTAATCCACTAGCTTGTGCTATTGCTGCTGATACAGAAGAAGCTAATGAAGCTTGGCTATAGTAGCAAACCTCTGTTCCCATAGGATTGTTAGTTGTTTGATAGCAGTTAAAATGAACACTAACATCAATACCATCCTTAAACCTATTGTGGAAATCTACAATGTTTGCTAAGTTTTGTCTAGAATCAGAAGAAGTATCATGATATTTATACACTTCTATTCCCATTGCTTTACACATTTCATATATTCTATCAACCACTCTTCTAGCTTCTGTTACTTCATTTACAAAGCCACTAGCACCTTGACAGTTAATGCTGTGACCACTTGATATATTTATTTGATTATAAGCCATAATCATTTACCTCCAATACTACTCTTCTTTTTCATTTTCTTTTTCTTGTGGTTTGTTGTTTGGGTCTGGTAAGTTATCTTTTACAAAAGGTAAGTAAACACCAGAACTTTGTGGATTGTTTAAGAAACCTAATATAACTCCAATAGAGCATACACCTGTTATAATATTCATGATAGTCTCATTGTCTACTAGAACACCAGCACTATTCAAAATGAATAAAATAGCAGAAGTTAGTGCAATTATTGTACCTACATTTGAAAGTCTCTTGATTAAATCTTGCAATTTCTCTTTCATGCTTTATTCCCCCTTTTAAAATAATGATTGAATCATATAGAAAAAGAATCCAATAACTCCAGAGGCTAATACTCCTAAGAGCCACTTCATTAAACCAAATCCCTTCTCCATATTACTAGACAAGTTATCAATGCTGTCTGCTAGTTTAGTGCTACTAACAGCTAGGCTATTTATTTTCTGTTCATGGTCATCTAAAACTCTATCATGTTCAGCTAACTTCTTGTCATGTTCATCCACCCTATATTCTATGATTTTGTCATCCACAATTACACCTCCTCCTATATATTTATAGCAAGAAGTCTGTTGGCTTCTGCATTTAAATCAGCAATAAACTTAGTTACTGCTGTTTGAATACTTTCTCTATTTGCTTTGTATAGTTCTTCCTCTGCAACATTGAAGCAGTAGCTTACAGAGCCATTCTTATCTACTGTTCCATACAAAGTAGCTATAGTTACTTCTGTTCCTTCTGCATTAGTTACAACTATAGAATCACTAGCTACTACAGATTTATTTTCAACCACATTAATATCCATGCTATCACTCCTTTCACATATCTATTCAAAAAAGAGAACACCATTAAAGGTATCTTCCTCCAAGGTGTCCTCATTGTTAAAATGTCTGTGTACCAGTTATCTTAAGAACTGCATTTCCCTTATAGCCAGTATAGTTTTCTACTCCAGTAGCATTAAGTTCTATATAATTAGACCCATTCTTTAATGAGTCTATTGCACTATTAGGTACAGTAAACCAATTACCAGCATCACTTTCTAATGAACCTACCCTTGTGCCAGCAATATAAACATCTACATAATCAGTTTCAATGCTTATAGAAGTTGTTCTTTCTAGATATAATTGCACTACAGCATTGTTTATGGAGTTCATAGCTTCTGCAAAATCTGTTGAACTAAAATATATTCTACCATAATAGTTTCCAAACTTGTTAAGTTCATCTGCATTAGGTGCTCCTTGTAATAGAACACCATTTCTAAAACTATACAACCTATATGAAGAATAAGTGCCACCATTAAAAGTCTTGGTAACATTTATGGTTACACTACTAGCACCTTTCTGAACAGAAGCTGTTGGCTTAGTAGTGCCTGTAAAGGTTGATACATTATGAGCATCAACATAGGGTGCAAAAGAAGTTACTACTGGAACTGTTTCAGATGTAAGATTTACAAATGTCCTACCACCATCACTAATATATGAAAACATAGAGCCTTGACAATTAAATGCCTCTAAGTAGCCATCTTTCATAATACCCATACTCCTACAATTACAGAAATCAACCTTTGAGAAGTAGCAATGAGTATGATGAACATTTATTGGATGATTGGAGAAGGCATCCTTAGTATAGTTTACATATATATCATGCAAATATAGTAATCTTACATTATAACATTGTATAGCATAAGCATCACTTGACCCTCTTTGTAGAACAGCAGTTTTATTACCATCAATATTAATTTCTGCCTCTACATTAGAGAATTTCATTTGCCCTGTAAATTTGCACCCAGCATCAATATATATTTGGAATGTAACCCTACCATAAACATTATTTAGTTCTATATTGTTTGTAAAAGTGGAGCCTTTAATATAAATACTAATTACTGCACCTTTAACATTTTTTGTACTAGAGTTTACAATAAATCCTCCTTCAGTATGGGTGTTATCTATGCCTAGGTAGTTAAGAACTACCCTCATTGCTCCTGCCCATCCCATTGCATAATTGCTACTATTACCAGACTGATTACCACTACCTGTTTCACTACAATATACTGCTACACCTGAACCTACTTGCTTTGACATAGGCATAAGTTGAGGTGCTTTAACATAACCATTACAACTTAAGTCACCAATGTAAGCATTACCAGACTCACCAAATGAAGCTATCATATTGTTGTCACTCTTGTCATACACTTTTAATCCAGTAGCATTGAGAGTTGTGTAAGTGTTGAAATCACTGTGTTCTACCTTGATACCATTTTGTTCAGTAACACTAACAACACCAACATGGATTTCATCTGGGTGTGCAGTCCATGCTTGTGCATTAATACCAGTAGTTAGCATAGGTTTAACAAGCAATACTCTGTGAGTAGCAGCACTAGCATTAGTTAACTGAACCACAAAATTTATCTTTGCTGAACCATTAGGCACAGTAAATGTTAAACTATCATACTTCCAAGTTGCTCTATCATGACCACCATTAATATTTTGGTAGGATTTTTTTACTAGTAATGATGTTGTGCTTTTACTATCAATACTTTCTACCTGTACCACACAAGAACAACCACTGCAGTTTACCCAATATCCTACTGTATATGAGACACCAACTACACACTTAGTTGTTTCTTGACAGAAACCAATGTTCTTACCACCAGTAGTGGCATTGTCAGCACCCATAATAACTAAGTTCCTTTCACCACTCATTGCAGCACTAGGTGTAGTAGCTGTTTCACCAACAACCTTTATTGTCTCTTTAGCATCAGTACCCCAAGTTTTCCAATAGTTCATGTTATCCCTAAAGTCAGTATTCCTCAATATATTGTATTGACCCATACTAGCAGACTTCATAAGGATTTCAGTGTTATTAACTTCTAATTGACTTGTACTTACCATACCTTTCTTAGCATCTTTGATAGCATCTGCCTTAGCAGTATCAACATAGCTAGTCTTTGCATATCCAGTAAGTGCATCTGGTATAGCCTTGTCAGTATAAGTCTTAGAAGCATTGTATATAGCAGTATTGATATAGGTTGATGCTTCTTGAACTCTTACTCCAAGAGTTGATGTTGATGTTTGTAGGTTTGTCAATGAAGTATTCCAAGCTGTTTTCCTAAAGTCATTTGCAAAATTAGTATTTAAAATAGCATCATGAGCAGCTTTAACAGCATTATACTTATTCTTGTAGTCATCATAAGCAGCCTTTAAATTAGTCTTAGCAGTACCATCAAGGTAAGTGTTTGCATACATTGTAGTTGCTACTTTGTAGTTATTATTGTATTCAGCAGTGATTGCTTTAAATGTTTCTTTAACAGTAGTTGTATAAGCATCCTCTGGTGCAGCAGTCCAATCTATAAGCTTACTACTTCTTACTACTCTGATTCTTCTAATTGAAACAGTACCACCTGTTAAATAATCTGTTCTAAAGTTACAATTCCAACAAGTATTTTTTATATGGTCAGAGTCTATAATATTAACAACATAGGCAGTTCCCACAGCATTAATAGGTTTTTTGTCTATGTTAGGAATATACATTCCATAGAATGCCCCAGAGTTCCAAGCAGTAACATCACCAGAACCTTGGAATTTTATAATAGGTGTTCCACTAGCTGCATAGGTCATGTTCTCCAACTTATATTCAAGAGCAATTAGTAACTTGTCACCAACAGACAATCCACTTGTAAGCACTTTGTATTGCAATCTACAATCATTAGTACCACCTTTGAAATTAGTCATGCTTACCCAATCATCAGAAGTTAACAAAGCTAGGTTTCTTGAACCTACTACAACACCATTAACAGCATCTGTAACTCCTTTATTAGTTGCCATATCTTTAGTAGCATTTTTCACAGTGGTATTCACACTGCTATTAGTAGCCATATCCTTAGTAGCATTGTTTATAGCAGAGTTAACACTAGTATTAGTTGCCATATCCTTTGTTGCAGTTGTTATCTCAGAGGTAGTGTCTTCTGGTGCTGGTGTCCAGTCTGTAGCCTTATTACCTTCTTCAATTTTTACTTTACAAATATAAACAGTATTAGTTCCAATACCAAATACAAATGGCTTCATATAATAAACATCATGTGTATCTGGTGTTTCAAATACAACCCAAACTTTTGTCCATTTATTTGCTTCTAATTTTCCACTTGTAGAAATAACTTTTTCTAAATGTTGCCCACCATCTTGAGAAATGTTTAGCCACATGTGTAGTGGATTAGAACTATTTACTATCATACTTCCACTAGACTTCATCATCATGCTATACACATAAGTTGTATTTCTTTTTAATCTAATGTGTGAACTATACTGAATACCATTAGCACCAGTGATTTTTATAGTTTTTGTACCATCAATAAAAGTTCCCTCTACCTTGCCAACAGCACCACCACCATTGTTTATCCAATTACCCATGCCAAATTGGTCTATATTACTTTTAAGAAATAAGTTTCTTCCACCAATTTGTATATTATCAATAGCAGTTGAAGTGTCTTCTGGTGCTGGTGACCAATCTGTAGCCTTGTTACCTTTTTCAAGTTTAAAGTCTGTAACCCAAGCAGTACCATTTTTATCAAAATGTGCTCTTGCACAACAATTAATAAAAGATTCAGTTGGAGTAAAGGTTACTGAAATTTTAGTCCATTTTTCATTAGTTATATTTTTTGGTAAAACTGTAACTGCTGCATTTGGTATACTAGATTCAGTAGTAGCATTACCCTTATATCCCTTTAATTGTAATGTTAAATTACTATCTACAGTAGTTTTATCCTCAATATAATACCAACAAGAAAGAGTATAAGTAACTCCTTTATAAATAGTTGAGTCAACTAGATTAGCATAAGTTTTTACACCATACCAAGAATTTTGTGTCAATCCTGTATTTGAAATCTTAACTGTTGGATGTCCATTTAATTTTATGCTATTATCCAATATTAATTGTAAGCTATTACTTGTATGCAACCATCCAGAAATTCCATTAATAAATGCAGAGTTCCTTATTAAATTTCTTCCACCAATTTGCAAGTTACCAATAGCATTATTTACAGAACTGTTTGTAGCCATATCTTTGGTAGCATTATTGACAGCATTGTTCATTTGAGTTGTTGTTACTTTGTCTTTAACAGCATTATTTAAAGTAGTGTTGTTTACTAAGTCTTTAGTAGCATTAGTTACAGTAGTATTCACACTACTATTAGTAGCCATATCCTTAGTAGCATTGGTTATAGCATTATTCATAATAGTAGTAGTTGGCATATCTTTTGTAGCACTACTGATAGCACTATTTACACTACTATTGGTTGCCATATCTTTTGTGGCATTGGTTACAGCACTATTTACACTACTGTTAGTTGCCATATCTTTAGTAGCAGTGCTGATAGCAGAACTAACATCAGAGGTTGTTGTAAAGTCTGCAATAGCATTATTTAAAGCATCATTACTTACTAAGTCCTTTGTAGCTGCTGTGATAGATGATGTCATATCACCAGTGCTTACCATACCTGCCTTAGCAGAAGCAATAACAGATTGGTTATTAACTTCTAATTCAGCAGTAGTTACAAGACCTTGCCTAGCTTGTGCATACACATTAGCTAATCTAGCACTATTAGCATCCTCTATGGCTTCTGCTAATTCCTTAACAGCAGTTGCATATGCAGTAGCATAAGTGTTATATTGAGTATATTCTGGAGTAGTGACTGTACCATCAGCTATCATTGTTGTGATATACTTATTATAGTTGTTATATGCTGTAGTATAAGCAGTCATCTTATTGTTTAAATTTACCTTAGCAGTAGAACCAGCAGGTAAATACTTATCAACATACACCTTGTTAGCCTTAGCAATATTCTCATTATATTCTGTTTGTAGTTGCTTTTGTAAGTCTTTGATTGTATTAATTCTTGCCTTTCTAGCTTGTTCTTCTGCATCTTCTGGAGCAGGAGACCAATCTGTAACCTTGTTACCTTTTTCTAACTTGAAGTCAGTAAACCATACAGTACCATTTTTTACTACATGTGACCTTATTACTACATCATTCCATTTTGCAGTTAATGTTATTGTTCTAGATATTCTAGTCCATTTCTTTGTAACCACTGATGCTTTTACAACACTGTAGGTGTCAATACCAGTTACACCAGTAGTACCATCTTTTACTCCCTTAAGTTCTAGTGCAAACCCATTATCAATTGAGGTAGCATCTTCTACATAGTACCAGCAGCTATAGGTTAATGTCTCACCATTAGCAAAGCTAGCATGCTGTTTTGGTAAGTTGCCAGTAATACAACCTCTCCACTTATTTTCTGTTAGACCACTTTGATTACTCTTACAAGAAGGATGACCATTTAAAGTTACTGTGCTATCTATTGTACAGTTTGCTCCTAAAGACCACCCTTGTCCTCCATCAACAAAAGCAGAGTCAAACACTAAGTTTCTTCCACCAATAGATAAGTTGCTAACTTTATTATCAACATAGTTCTCACTAGCTAAACCCTTTGTGGCATTACCAATAGCACTGTTCACACCAGAATTAGTTGCCATGTCTTTGGTAGCATTGCTAATTGCACTGTTAACAGAACTGTTAGTAGCCATGTCCTTTGTGGCATTTCCAATTGCACTATTAACAGAACTATTAGTTGCCATGTCTTTAGTAGCATTATTTATTTTTGTAGTTACACTACTGTTTGTAGCCATATCCTTGGTTGCATTAGTAACAGCATTATTAACAGAACTATTTGTAGCCATGTCCTTAGTTGCATTAGTGATAGCACTGTTCATATCAGAGTCAGACACCAAGTCCTTAACAGCATTGTTAATATTGCTAGTTACAGAATCCTTAGTAGCTAAATCTTTAGTAGCACCACTGATAGCAGTGTTCATATCAGAGTTAGACACAAGGTCTTTAACAGCATTGTTGATATTACTGCTTACAGAGTCTTTAGTAGCATAATCCTTAGCAATACTATCCACAACACCTTGTAAATCTTCATCAGTAGCCATACCTGTTTTGATATACTCTATAGCAGCAGTATTTAAATGTTTAGTAGTGATAGACCCAGCAGCTATAACATTAGCATTCAAATGCCCAGCAGTAATATAGTCTGCATTAACAGTAGTACCATTGATGAATGTACCTACTTCCCAAGCAGATGTAACTGGGTTGTATTTAGCTAATGCCACACAACCACCCTTTAATATAGTAGCTTTTGTAGGGTAAATAGCTTCTCTATCATCTGGGACAGGTGCATCAAATACCCAAAAACCATCAGAGTCTTGTGCCATTACATAACCACTAGCTGACATAAACTCATTTTGTATCTGTGCTTTAACATCATTATAGTAGTCTTTACCACTTTGATAAGGAAGAGAATACTCTGGTATAGTAATTCCTTGTATCTTATCTTGTAATTGACCTAATTGTTCTTCAATAGACTTTTGGCTCTCAATGTTGCTAGTTGCAAGAGTCTTTCTGTATTTACCAAACACATAAGTATTGTTTACAGGATTAAGAATATCCTCCTCAATCTCCATAACTCTTGTAGTTAGCCTTAACTCTGGTTCAAAGTTCTTGTCTATGATAATACAAGTATCTCCCAAGTCTACTTGCTCATGAATGTAGTCTGGGTTATTACCAGACATTCTGTACAAATCACTAGCAGTAACTTCCATTGTAGGAGTAATAACACCATTGGCTTTTAGGATAGACCATGCTTGTTTACACAAATCTTCTGCATCTTTAGCAGTATCTCCTATCCATTCTGCATACATAATCTTTTCCATTAAGCTACCTGTCTTATTGTTATATCTCTTATACATTGCATCAGCATCTGGGTTAACAAGGACTGTTTGACCAATAGGCTTATTTACTGGGTCACCCTTATCTACTGACCATGCAACACTAGATATATCAACATAGGTAGTTTTGCTATTACCTTTTTCATCTTGTGAGTTTAGCTTAATTCTAGGATATATTGCAGTCTTAATAGAGTCTAAGTCTAGGGTTCTCTTTAACCCTATGATGTCCTTACTGTCTTCAAATCTTTTACCAAGGTTGCTTCCTATCCTCTTCTTTAAGTCTACATACCTTCCTATGATTTTATTTTTACCATCAGTTTCATACCTTATTTCAAATTCACAGTTATACTTATCCACTAACTTTTGGAATGCTTCCAAACAAGTAAGACCTGTGATGTCCATATCCCACTTACTATTATAGATACCAGATTCTACAGTACCTACAGACCATCTTGTGAAATACAAGATATATGCTAAGTAGTCTGCTGGGTTAGTAGTTGTAGGCATAGGAGTTGCATTAGTAACAATATTGTTGATTAACTCACCAAAAGATTGTTCTGCATAGATAGTTCTAGTAACAGAGTATTCATCAGAATCATCAATATCAGTTATATGGAACTCTTGTACATTACCTTTTGTATCAAACAATACTAAGTCAGAAGTATTTGTAATTGCTCTACTAGCTTCACAGTTAGTAGGAATAGTAATTTCAATAGTAGATATATTATTAACTTTCCTTGATATAACAGCAGTTTCTGCTTTACTATCATGGTCAGAGAATTTGTCAGTGTCAATAGTTGCTATGACATGAGGGTTACTACCCCCTCCTTCAAATACATAAATAGGTTTTCTTGTACTCATTTGCTTCACTCCTTTCATTGTATAATACTTTTATTAATATACCTCTGCAAGTAGAAAAAAGACTGTGGAACTCCACAGCCTATTTCACTACAGTATACTTCATTGTTATAGAAGTAATTGCTGTTCCTATAATTGTTACATTTAATTTTTGACTTCCTTTTAAAAGGGTCAACCAATCACTACTTATATCAAGTAAGTCCATCCTCTTCTCATTACCTAATGCAACAAACTTCTTATTGTTATCAATAGTGATTGTACCATTAAGAGTACCAGATACCAAAACAAAATCACCAGTAACTGTATTCTCTATTTTAATACTCTTAGTTCCATTAGGACATACAATAGTAAATATAGGAAGTGTTGGAACATAACCATTGTAGTTTACTGTTGTAGCACCTGTCTTAGCAAGAGTAACAGAGGTTTCCTTTGAGGCATACCTTCTAGGGTTAGATGCAGTAAATGTGACTGAACCAGAACCATACAAGATAGCATCTTGAAAATCAGAAGCATCAGAAACTCTTGCCATGTAATACTCACCACTATCATCTAATTGTAACTTGCTTACCTTATGGTCATTTCCCATAAGCCATGCAGCCATAGCATCTATATAATAGGTATCATTGTGCTTACCATCATATTGGATAATATAGTTTACCTTGAATACCTTTTTACCAAACCTTACTCCACCATCAACATCACCATAGCTTCCTATTACAGAGGTTGTATAGTGTTCAATCTCTGGTAACAAATATTGGTCAACCCCTGTAATCCTTAGAAAGCTAGGAGGTGTAACTCCATTATACATTAGTTTAAACATTAGTTATCCCCCTCTTCCTATTCTCTCTGTCTTGTAACCTTTGTAATTTTTGTGCTATTCTATTAATGTCTGCTTCTTCTCTGACAACAAGTTGAGATACATTAAAGTTGTTTGTAATTGAACTATCCCTACTGTTCTTCATGTCATTCATAAGAGAAGCTACTGCTTGTGCATAAGGTCTCATGTTTCTCTTGTTTTCTAGTGGTAATATTGCTTCTTTACCTGCTTCACCAACACCTATCATAGAAGCCTTGTCAAAGAAACCACCTTTAGCATACCAACTAACAGAAAATGTAGGATAAGTTACTCCTAAGAATGTATTAGTTGATACATTAATATGAGGTAGCCTTGGCTTAGGTATTTCAATGTGCATGTTTCTGAAAGCACTTGTTATGCTAGATATAATACCAGTAAGTGTGCTCTTAGCAGCCTCAATAGGTCTAGTGATGGCATCTTTAACACCATTCCAAATACTTGATGCAGTTGATTTAACAGAATTAAATGCACTAGAAGTATTACTCTTAATACTTTCCCATGCACTAGATATACCACTCTTGATTCCATTTGCTACATTAGATATAGAAGACTTGATACCATTCCATGCACTTGATGTAGTGGACTTAACACTACTCCATGCAGATGAAGTATTAGACTTAATGCTATCCCATGCACTAGATACTGTAGACTTAATACCCTCTACTACACTAGACATGACAGACTTAACACCATTCCATACAGATGATGTTGTGGATTTAACAGCATTCCATGCAGTTGATGTATTACTCTTTATACTGTTCCAAGCATTAGTTACATTAGTCTTTATACTCTCAACAATAGGAGATATAAAACTCTTAATAGCATTCCAAACTGTTGTGATTACAGACTTAACAGCATTGAATACTGTAGTAGTAACATTCTTGATGTTAGTCCATGCAGTAGTCACTATTGCACCAACAATTGTACACACATTTTGTATAATGTTTTGTACAACACTCCAAGCAACACTAACAACTTGTTGGATTACATCACAGACAGCAGTTATAATAGCCTTTATCATGTTCCATATAGGTTCAATTGTAGTCCATATTGCTTGGCATACAGTTACTACTGCATCCTTAATAGTGTTCCATACTGTAGTTGCTACACTAACAATACCATTCCATAAACCTGTTAAGAAGTTTACTATACCTTCCCAAATAGGTTGTACAACAGACATTACAGCATTACAAGCAGTAGATATTGCATCTTTAATACCATTCCATACAGTAGATGCCATACTAACAAGGTTGTTCCATAGGTTAACTATAAAGTCACATATTGTTTGCCATGTATTTTGTAACCAATCACCTATAGCTTGGCATACATTTACTATAGCACTCTTTAGTCCTTCCCATATTGAAGAAGCTAGAGCAACAATACCATTCCATAAAGCACCAAGCATTGTACCAATACCACTCCAGAAAGTTTGGAGACCTTCTCCTATACCTTGACACATATTAAGTATGATGTCTTTGATTGCTCCCCAATCACCTTCCATAATGGCTTTGATAAGGTCTAAAACACCTTTGATTACAGAGTAAATAGCATGCCATATACCACTAAGAGTAGTTGCAAGACCACTGAATAGCTGTTCAACATAAGGCTTAATTGCTCCCCATACAGTTTGTATTGTTGTTGCCACTCTTTCTACTATAGGCACTACAATATCCAAAATGATTTGGAATACCTCACCAATTATCTCTGCACATTCTTGGAATACTTCTGTAACAAAAGGTGAAATTGCCCCCCATACAGTTTTGATAATGTCAGCTACAGTAGTAACAACCTTACCCACACTATCTTTTATCTTGTTGAAAGCACTTGTGACCCCTTCTTTAAAACCATCTACATTATTCCAACAATATACTATTGAAGCAACAAAGGCAGCTACAGCAGCAATAGCTATACCTATAGGACTTGTCAATACTCCAAGTATACCCCCTAATCCTGTGATTGAAGAAGTGAACCCTGCTATAGCTGACATACCACCACTAATAGCAGAACCTATAGCACCAAAGGCAGTAATTGCACCACCAATACCATTAGCTAATGTACCAAATACAACTAATAATCCACCAATAGCTACACCAACAACACCAAAAGCACCAACAAGACCTAATAACTTAGGGTCTAACTTACCAACCCAATCAACAACCTTGCCACCTACATCCAACAACTTTGAAAGATAAGGCATCATAGCATTACCTATTGTGATACCAACATCATGTATCTTGTTCTTAAATATTGCTAGCTTACTTGCCATTGTTTCATATCTCTTAGATGCTTCATCAGTAAGTGCAGTATTATCAGCATAAGCTTTATTAGCATTTTTGATGTTACCATCCATTTGGTCAACACCAGCAGCAGCTCTTAATATTGTATCTCTTAATCTGACTTCTTTAATACCCATGGCATCAAGTACAGCTATTGCTGAACCACCATTCTTCTCTGTTTCATTAAGACCTCTTAAGAAAGCTACAATAGCACCAGTTGCATCCTTCTCATAAGCTTGTTTAAACTCACTAGCTGACATGCCTGCTACACTAGCAAATTGGTCTAGCTTTTCACCACCATTAGCACATGCAACCTCCATGTTAACCATTAATTTACTGAATGCACTACCACCAGCTTCTGCTCCTAAACCTAAGCTTGATAAAGTAGCTGCAAAACCCATGATGTCAGCATCAGTCATACCAACTTGTTTACCAGCAGCAGCTAACCTTAATCCCATATCCATGATTTCAGCTTCTGTAGTAGCAGTATTGTTACCTAAGTAAACAAGAGTTGAGCCTAACTTATCAACAGTATCAGTACCACTTCCTGTGATATTCAAGAACCTAGCCATTGATGTAGCTGCATCATTAGCATTTAGATTGGTTGAATCACCCATCATAACAGCAGTCTTAGTAAATTTAGTTAAGTTATCTACACCTCTAATACCAAGTTGTCCTGCTATTTCCATTACTCCTGCAATTTCATTAGCAGACTCTGGCATTTCTTTAGACATATTTCTAATAGCAGCACTCAACTTTTGATACTCTGGTTCAGTAGCATCTACTGTTTTTCTAACACCAGCAAAAGCATCTTCATAGTCTACTGCTGCCTTTACACTACCAGTAAGAATACCAGCAATAGGTTTAAATGCAGATACAATTGACCTACCAGCTTCACCTGCTCTTAGACCAATGTTTTGTATTTGCTTACCTGCATTGACAAAGCCATTACCCATACTAGTTGTTTGACTTGTTGAACTAGAAGTCAAGTTTTTAATAGCTGATTGAGCAGACTGTATTCCAGAAGTAAACTGTGAACAATCCAAAGTAAGTGTTGCTCTTATTTCTGAACTAGCCATTTAATTTCCTCCTTTCAATGTGACAGTCTATGTGACTGTACTTCTCTATCTCAAAAAGTAGCCAGTTAGGGGCATAAAAATAAAGGTGAGCCTTATGCTCACCTATCATACATTCTCTATAGTTATTTTTATCTTATTAGCAAAAGTATCTTTCTCTATCACACCTATTGCTGTAGTATCACAGCCTTTCATTACCACAGAATAGGTATCAAATTTGTCCATTGAGTAATGCCTTACATCTATTACATTTAGATTTTTACATCCCTCAAAGGTACAATTTTTAAAGGTACAAATACCAGAAGGGTATGAGTATAGATATATTAGATATTGACAGTTTGCATTTATACATTTAAAGTGGCAATTCTCAAATTCTAGTAGGTGGTTATGCCCCACAGCATAAGCATTACCTGCATATTTGATAAGAGCATCCTCAGAAAATGTAATATTACAATCTTTGAATACAACTTTATCCCCCTCTTGTGCATCATTTGGTGATAATTCTATATACACATCATTAAAAGTGCACTTGCTAAATTCCATAGAAAGTAATGTCCCTCCAGCAGGGAATATTTTACATTTATCATTAAATATACAGTTATAAAAATATATATCATTACCATGACCTAGCCTTAACCCTACAGAATATCTTAAGGTGTTATCTTCATCACTAGAGTAAAAAGAAGAGTTGTACACCTTAATAAAGCCATTAATACAATCAGCAGAACCAGCACTAATAAAAGTATTTGATAGCAAAAAACTACTGTTATTAACCTTGCAAGAAGGTAACTTAGCAAGAGTGCACCTATTCAAAATATCATTTGGATTAACACTATTTAGTGCCACTTTTATATTACAGTTTTTAAGAACTTTCCAATGTGTATTAGAGTCAGTATTATCTGCATATAAATCTAGTGTGGAATTGACTATATTATCATAGCATGAAAAAGCATAGCTATCCCTTGGGTATAAGTCCCTTGAAATAGAGCCTTTATGGTTGTCAGCATAAAATCTCTGTGTACCCCTTCTCATAATAACCTTAAAATTCTTATTTCCTCTTAATACAGTGTTATTACCATAGCATACTAAAAGATTCCCAGTAGTTCCTACTGCATTTGATATTATTTCATTATCTATATAGTACATATCATACATGTAACCCCATCCATCTTCTGCATCTATGGTTATAGGGGTTGTTTGTGTTGCACAATTTTCAAAGGTACATTCTTTAACCAAAAAATAAGAGCAAGTAGGTGCAATGGCACATGTTCTTGTATGAACAGATGCCACATTCAATATTGAATTACATATACTTGCATGCAGACTCACTATGCCTGCTTCTGTATTCCCTGTTATATCACCTAGATAAGTTACCCTTACATATTCTGCTTCTATAGGAATACAAGTATCTCTGTACTGGTAGCCTATTTCATCATATAAAAAGTGCTTATCTTTGTCAAAAAATGATATTTTAATATTCCAAGAAGCACCCTTTAAATAGTTTACACCCCCATATGTCCCAAACATCAACCACCTATCATCTTTGCTGATTCTTCCTGTATATATCTGTGTCATTCCTGTTGTACTATATTTATCATCAGTAACTTCTACACCATTAACAAGCTTAATTCCATTAGTTCCTTTACTGAATGGCTGAAATCTTAGGTTTTTCCCAGAACCAAAACAAATAGAGTAACCTTGCACATCTTTGATTGTCACATTATTGAGTGTGCAAAATTTTCCTTCACTAAGGACAACTGAATTAGCATGCTCACCCCAAGTGTAACCTGTATCTGGATTTGTTTCCATACTGTGTTCACCATAATCCCCTATAATAGTACCATTAGTTATATGAGAGTCTATACAACCATCAGCATACCTTATAATACAAGTATTTTGTCCCACAAATACATGATGCTTAATAGTTGAGCCATTTAAATTAAGTGTGAAATTTGTAGGCACTGTTATATACACATCATCAGCAGATACATCCTTATTATCTGCTGTGGAATCTTTATCTATTCTGTAATACCCTTTTAGAAGAGTAATACCATTATACCCAGCCTCTTTTTTATCCTTTATAAGATGTATTAGTCCTTTTCTTGTATTTGCTAAATCTGTTGCATCTTCACTATTATGGTTATTTATAGCATAAGTTGCAAGGTCATCTTCTGTCATAGTATACATGTTTACAATTGAATTTCTATCCTTTACAAGTATAGGTATATACAGTTTATGAGATTTAACACCTCTATCTGTTGCTTGTATTGTGATTCTATATTCACCAATAGGTAGCTTGCCTAAATTAATTGTATGGTCACCTGCTGGTACAGATACTCTGTTAGTATTAGGTTTGCCATAAACACCATAATCCACATCAAAGGTTAAAGAAGTATCATCAAGTAACCATTCTTTTTGATAGTAGTCAGTAACATAAAAAGGTATGATAACATCTTCATCATTATAAGGAGTGAAATTGTACTCATATGTTGATATATAAGGATGTTCATACTCCTGTATACCAATAACAGATTGTGCCATTGCTTTTATTTTTCTAACACCAAGCATAAGACTATACCTTTTATAATCTAAATACATAGCTATCATTCCTCCTTATTATACTGATTGTCCATCACAGGTAGTTACTGACATTTTAAATTTAATATGCCCAATTTCTTTACCTAGGGCAACCCTAGCTATATAATGAGTTTTAAGTAAGTTAGTAATTGACTCCTCTGTTTGTCCAACAGTGGCAACTCTTATACTACAGTTCCCATTAAAGCTTGGGTAGGTAGTTGTGTTTGCATATGGTGACAGAGCACTACCAGCAGTGAAAAAGTATGGTTTAGTTGCAGTGTAAGCTGTTTCTGCAACTTCTACAACAAGAGAATAGACCATATTAGGCTTAAGCACACTGTATTTTTCTGGGTTAGACATCATAATTTCTATATACCTATATGCAGTATCATTGTCAGTTGTCATAACAAAGTAACCATCCTCTGTTACTTGGTCAAGTTCATTAGTAGTTATGCTAAAATCATTCATTGCTAACAAAGTTTCTGATGGTGTTACTGCATCTATATTTAGAGCATCAAGATTAACTATTACATTGTCAACATTTGGACTTGACAAAGTGATTATTGCTGATAAATTAGTAGTAAGTTCTGAATGATTTGCTACTACATAAACATCTTTAGCAGTGTTGTAGTTATCTGGTGTGAATTCAAGAGAAGTTGGATTTGTATAAGCTACATTTGAATCATCTACTGCAATTGCCACTGTTTGGTTTTTACTAGGTGCTTTATCCAAGTAAACTTTCATTATTTTATTTATCCCTTCTAATATTACAAGTTTGCCATCTGAGATATTAGTGACAATATTACCATAAGTATCTTGTTCTACCCCACCATTATCTATAACTGTGACATCTATTGTCTTGGTATCATTAGGAGTTGAAAGTTTAATTATAGCAGTATCATTTAGAGCATCATCATCCTTATTAGCAGAGACATTAACTGTCTGAGAAACATTATAATTAGTAGTATTGAAAGATATTGTACTTGGAGATACTACAACATTCATATTATTACTACTTATATCTACTGTTTGGCTAATAGAAGGTGCTGAGTCTAGTGTAACTGTAAAAGTAGCAGAGTCACCCTCATTAACAGAAAGTGTACTTGTATTTAATACAATCTTACCATAGTCAAGTATTTGTTCAGCACTTAAAATACCCTCATCACTAACAATAATTTTAAATTTGTAACCACTTGGACTGAATACTATTACATCACCTGTAGTAGGAGAATCACTACCACTACCACTGCTAGGGGCATTAACCCACCCAATATTATTACCACTAGCATTTACAGCAAGTATTTTATTAGCATCAGATGCAGTATACTTTGGGACACCTATGACAGATGAATCATCATCTACAAGATATATTGTGCTTGCATCTTTTTCTGGAATAGCCTCATATTCAGCCTTGGTCATAGGATTACTAAGTTTTTTACCATTTAAGCTAGAAGCATTGATATTATCTGTTGGTTTTAAGTAGTTTGAATCATTAGTTAATTGGCTAGTTTTTGTAGGAACTGTAGGATAATTTGGTAAAGTGATAGTTCCATTCTTATGAGTGTAGGTATTACCATTAACAGATACAGCAGTAGTTAAGCCATCCTTGCCATTAGTACCTATAGCACCATTTTCTCCTTTGTCACCCTTGTCACCTTTATCTCCTTTAAGAGCATCTTTATTTGCTTCTACATAAGAAGCAACAGCAGAGTTAACCTCATCAGTAGTTGTAACAGCATCAGACATAGCATGGTTATAAGCAGTAGCTAATTGCTCCTTTTGGGCAGCAGTCATGCCTGTGCCACCACTACCTCCACCAATTTCCCCATTTTCAATCTTTTTAAGGATGGTGTCCACATCATTTCTCAATGTTATATACAAAGCATCATGATTGGTACTCTCTGGTGCAAGTTCATTATAGCTACCTTCCTTAACAATATAGTTAAACTCAACCATAGTTAAAACCTTATCTACATTGTCAACAGTTTTCATGATATACAATTGACCTTTGTTGTTACCACTACTAGCTAACATTTGGGAATCCATTTCAATAACTAACTTAGCCTTATCTGTAGTAGTGTATTCATTCCTATACATTTGCTTATTAGGTTTGCTAATAACAAGTACATAATTATATGCAGTCATATCAAATAATTGAATACCATTTGTTACAGTAAGTTCAATATATGAAGTATGACTATCTGTATTATAGAAGGTAGCACTACCACTACCACTACTAACACCAGTCATAACATCTATGAATATACTGTAAACTCTATCTATTACTGTATATGCCATTTTTATTCCTCCTTTTATTTAGCATCAGCAATTTCTTTCCATCCAGTAGGATAAGCTTCTGGTGACCATACATTATTATCAATTAAACTCTCATATACTTTTCCATTGAACTTAACCTTGTCTCCCTTCATATAAGGGTTAGTAGAGTCTGGTTGTACAAAGTCTGGTATACTTCCATCTGTAGTTTCATTAATAACTTTTGCAAACAAACTAGGTGCAGCATCTGGAGTCCAATCTGCTTGGCTAGTATGTGCTTGTATTACTTTGTATAGAACACCTTTATAAAGCACCCTTTTACCAACAGTATAGGCAACTCCATTGCCATCAAATTCCTCAAATAGCATTGGTACTTGTACTGCTTGTGAGTCTAATAAATTTTCAAACAAGAAACTTAATGCTAACTTTTCTTGCATATTATATTGTGTTTCTTGAAAAGTAGGATTACTTTCTATAACATAGTTAATAGTTATATTATCTTCTGTTTCTGTAAAACCATCATTTCTTAGTATTTGTGTACCAACATCATAAGATGGCACAATATTAATAACCTCTTTAAATCCATTAGCTATCATAGCTTCAATATTCTTGTTAAAGTTTAAAATCAATTTATTGTCATCAGTTAAATAGTTTAATGGTGCATATTGTAACACACCATCTTTTACCTTTGCATACATAAAATTACCTCCTTAAATAAAAATAAAGCAGAGCATTCTGCCCTGCCTAGATTTTGAATCTCCTTTTAAGTTCTTCAACCTTATCAGCAGGAGCATTCATATGACTCCTCTTAGGCTTATCTCCATTAGAGTGTCCATGCTTCCTCTCATAAGCTTCCCTATCTTTAAGTGGGATATAAAGTGATTCTTTTAATTGCTCTATTCTAATAGACCTCTTGTAATTACCAGATGACAACATTATATTAGCAGTATAATGGGATAATTGGTCAAACCATAAGTCAATCTCATTGGTCTTTACATCACCATCCCACATCAATGCACCATTGACCATGTCCAAGAAGTCCCTAACATCAATCTCCTCTAAGTCCTCTGGTTTTAGTCTAAGTAATCCATAGGCATACTTTCTTGTATTCTCCCAAGATAGATTACCTAGACCTACTAGTTTTTTGATGGTGTAACACTATTCATAGCTTCCATAATCTTACTAGCTAGATACTCCATGTCACCAATATCAATTAACATACAAACTTCATCAAGAGTTAAACTAGGGTCATAAGTGACTAACCCACAATATAATATTTTTGCAATATCATCTATTGTCATAGGTGTAGTCTCATTGAACTTAGTTAAGTCTACTTTTAATTCATTCATTTTCTTAAGTGCAAATACATTATATTTTAAGAACATTTCCTCCCCATTTATAGTAACTGGTGTAGTATTTTTTATTTGTCTTTTTGCTTTTGCCATTACAGCAACCTCCTTATATTTTTTATTTCACAAGGTCAGAGGGTAAAACCCTCTTTTAACAATTTGTTTTCAACTATTTGCCATTTTCAGTAGCAACTAATGGTGAAGCACCACTAACTGTTAAGCTGTAAGAAACTGCTGAGTCTAATGGGAACTCAATTGGGTAGTCTGTGATGTAACCAGAACCAGTATACTTTCTGTTACCCATAACAATTTCTAAATATACCTTTTCCCTTTTTTCAAAACAGTCATCTAATAATGTGATACCTGCATCACTTGTTACAATGAAACCATCAAATTCTACTGACCATTCTTTTAATCCAGCCATGTATTCTTTGTAACCATCATTAGTTTTGTCAGTAACATCTATAGTGTCTGCACTTCTGTTTAACTTAGCACCAGTTTGTCCTCCTACAACTGTATAAGCTGTTGGAGCAGCACCAGCATTTCCATCCTTAGCAACTTTAACTAAGACATCACACCCAGCTATTTTAGCCATTTTTCATTCCTCCTTAATAATCACAAATTATAATTTTGAAACTTGCTTGAAAGATATTTAAGCCATTTTGGTCAACACCAGCAAACCTACCAACTGGAGTTATAGCTGATATTAACAAGACTTGAATATCACCAAAGACTAGAGAAGTTTCTCTATCTAGTCTCTTAATCACTTTGTTAGCATTTTGTAAAGCCTTATCTGGTCTCTCTGCTCTACAGTAAACAGTACATTCCAGATTCTTTACATCCCCCTTACTTCCCAGTATGTCTGTGAAGGTAATAACACTACATTCATTTGGAGCAGTAACTGGGAATACAAGGGGATAAACAGTCATGGATAATTCAGACTTGAACCATCTGACAAACAACATAATGTCAAACATAATACCCCTCCTATGAACTGTACCTAGCTAGTAAATCATTGAGTTGTTCTTCTATATATTTAAAGTAACCATCAGCATTACCTTCTGCTGTTTCACTAGCAAAGGCATATCCAACAACAAAACTTTGTCCAGTTATATTACTGGTTACTCCACCTTTATTCAAACTACCTTGACCTAGGTTGAATGGGTAATCATGTCTTAAAGCACCATAATCAAATCCTCTATTGTAAGAAGACACCCCTATTTCACCCTTAAAGCTACCATCACTAGCACTACTTGTTGCACTGATGTTACCTTCTAATTGACCAGTATCAAAAGGTGCAGCACCTCTAGTTACATACTGCATGTCATTAAGAAGGTCTACACCAACTTGCCTAGTAAGTGCTACTGCTTCTTGCTCTAGTTGTTGGAAGTTTGTTAAGTCTTGAAAAGTGATATTAACTCTAGCACTACCCATAGCCTCACCTCCTAAACAACCAAGCAAGTAGCAAGGACTTTACCACTAAAGTCCCTTACAGGATAAACAGTAATTAAGTCTTTCTCTACAGTATTTCCACACATATCTGTAAACTCTATCTTGTCCTTATGCTCTATCATTACTAAGCCTCTAATGTATATCTTAGCTGTATAAACAATAGTATTACCTATACCACTAGAATAGTCATTATAGGATATTGCTTCTTGCTTGTAATTATATGATATATGACATTTATATTCTTTAGATACTTTTTCATACTGTGCTACACCCCACTCATCTACATCTGGATTTTCAGATTGCCTTGTAACAATGATTCTATCTGTTAAAGGTACAAGACCCATGTGATTACTTATCATACCTGAACCTCTCCTTATCTCCCTTGTAAAAGCCAGTTCTTGCAGTATCTACAAGAGGTACTTCATATCTTCCAACTCTTCTTTTTTGTCCAGTGGCTGATAAGTCATACCTAGTGACAATCTCTGGTGCAATTACAACACCAGTTTTACTGCTATCAAACTGCAATGACATATCTCCTAGAGTAATCATTGTAGCACCTTGGTCTGCCCTATCTGTGGAGTCATCCCTTTTAATAAGCCACATTATTTCAGCAACAAGGTCATCAAGGTCTATTGTAGTTTCATCTGTTTTACCAAATATATCTGGAAGCATAGATACTAAAATTCTATAGGAATTATATATAGCTTTTAATTTCTGTTTATCTTCTAAACTATCCCAAACTGCTGAATTATAAATGTTCATATCAATGTAAGCTTGAACTCTTGTCATTACAGCAGAAGAGTTGTCAGCCATATCAACTGACCTAGTTATAGCCATGCACCTCACCTCCTATAAAAATAAAAGAGGTAGACATCCCTGCCTACCCCCTTACAAACATACTATTTACCTGCTGGTACTTTCCTAATAGCTACTGCTTTAGGATTAAATACAGCTAAACCAACAAACCATTCTATTCTAGTTTTTAATTGTGGTTGAGATTCCATTTCTCCTAAAGGTGTTGCTCTTACTCCACCATTTTGTAATCCACAAACAGCTTCTTTAGCACCAAATTTAAGAGCAATAACTACTTCATCAGCAAGTAATTCACCATCAACATCTATGATGTCAATATCACCATATTGTACAAATTGAGTACCAAACTCACCTTGTCTGTATTGGCAGAATGCTCTACCTTTAGCTGTTAATTGTCTTCTTGTCTTTTTGTTCATTATAAGAGCATCTGCTCCACCAACAACCATGTCAAGTAATGTATCTAAGTCATTAATGAAATCATCAGATTTTTCAATTACTTGTGCTTGGAATAATGGTAAGGCATCTGCTGGGATGTTAGCAGGTGTTGCTTCTGTATATCTAGGTAAGATACCTACAAATTCATTTGCTACTGTTTCACTAGGAACTCCAGCAGTAGCTGATTTTGACCCACCATTAATGAAACATTTTTCAAATTTGTGAGCAACTGCTTTTGTTCTTAAAGCAACTTCTATTGCCATTAAGTTATTGATGTCTGATTCAACAGCAATTTGGTAAGTATCTACTACTGCTTCATCACCTAAGATAACAATTCTTTCTGTTACAGGAATTGTTTCTATTGCACCAATAGTGTAACCTTCATTAACCTTTCTGAATTGTGCTGAACCTAAATTCTTTTCAATATTGTAAGTGTAACCACTACCTTGTACATTCATGAATGGTAATAGTTGTAATAATTTTGACTCTGTTGCAAGAATTTCAATAACACCAGCTTGTAATACATCATTTGTCATTCTTGCAGATTGTACTAGACTAATTCCAGCCATTGTAATTCCCTCCTATATAAATTTATTTTTTAGAAAATAGCTGTGCAAATGCACTTGTCATCTTTTCATAAGGTGACATGTCTGAACTTTCTGGATTATTAACTTGTGTCCTATCAACAGGTATTACCCTACCAATTTGGACTTCTGGTTTCTCAACAGGTGCATTGCCCTCTGCTTTAAGTAACCAGTTTAATGTTGATAAAGCATCTTGATTTTCTGGTACAAGATTTTTCATATTATCTGGTAATTTGTTTTTCTTGTCCTCAATTATACTATCAACTGCTTTACTAAGTGCTTCAACTTGTGCTTTATAATTTTCCACTTCTTGTTTTAAATTAGTTATTTCTGTGTCTTTAGCACCAAGTTGTTCATTGAAATCTGCTGAATTATCTACAACATTATTTAATTCAGCTTGTAGCATATCTATTTGTGCTTGTAAGTCTGCCTTAGTCTTTCTGCTTTTACTAGCTGACTTAGGAGTAGGTTCTTTAGCTTCTGGTTTTTCCTCCTTTTCAACTGGTTTAGCTTCTGGTTCAGCAGGTTTTGCAGGTTCAGCAGTAGGTTCATTATTAACATTAGTTTGTGTAGCTTCTGCTGGCTCTGCATTTACATTAACATTTATATCTGCCATTAATATAGCCTCCTTTATTTTACTTCATATATACAAACTGTTACTTACAAGAAATTCAAGTCCCTATCTTTTCTTAACTCTACTATTCATTCTTGCTACAACACCTTCACTTATTGGTGTAATATGATGTTTACAATTTGGGTGGAAGCATTCCATTGAATCTGCTATATCCTCATAAGAAGGATAGCCATCTACTTCCTCACCAACTGATATTATCTTTCCTTCCCACTTAGAACAAGCATCAATAGCATTGTGGCTACTGATAATAAACAAGTGGCATCCTAATTCATGACCTTGTTGTGCTGTTCCATACACATGTGCTTGTTGTGCCTTTGTTCTTACAACCATTTCAGAATAAGTCTTCAAGTTCCACCTTCTACCCATCTTATCTACAATACCTGTAAATGCTTGTGTATTTGCATCCTTACCAAGCTTACCTGCTTCTAACTGTCTTGCTAAGGAGTAAGCCAAACTCTTGTTACCTTGTCTTATTGCTTGTTGTAGCTGCATAACTTGTGAAGTCTTAATCCTCACAAATTTCTTAGCAGACTCACTCATATACTGTGTAGCAATGAGCATATCATTGTAGGTATCAGTCTGCAACTTATTTAGAGTGGCTTGTTGGGTATCAGTGTATATAACATTAGTACCCCCACCTAAGCTACTACTAGCATTTAGGTAGCCACTCTCATAAGCTGTTTTTATCACAGATTCTACTTTAGGTTTAGAAGAGTTTTTCAAGGTATTAGACAAAGAGGTAATCCTGTTGAGCATGGAAGTCATGCTTTGTACATGGACTGTATCTACAGGATAATCAACAGCCATACCAAGTATGATAAGCTTAATAAGTTCATCATTGGCAGTAAGGTACAAATCAATTAACTTTTTAATTTGTTTCTCCAACTCTCTATCCTGCATCTAATCACTCCTTAAATCCCATCCTTTTTAGGGTCATAACCTCCAAATTCATCTGCCTTATCTGTTCTTTTCTCTTGTTGCTCTATTGCATCCTTTTCATCTTTTGGTGGTTCTTCTTCTTCATTTTCTTCCTCACCACTGCTTGGTGTTTGGAATGCTGTTGGGTCAGCCATCCTTAACATTTCTTCTTGTTCTTGCATAATCTTTTCTATTTCAGCATCTGCTTGTGCCTCTGTCAAGTTGTCTAGTCTCATAAGAGCAGACTTCCTAGATATTGTAGGCATACCACCAGTTCTTACATTCATTTCATTTACTTCTTGTAAACTATCTACTGGTAAACCATCTTTGAATACTATCTTAGGTCTAACAGGTTCATAGTCTGCTATTCCCAAAGCTTTCTCTAGTAGTTGTGCAATATATAAAACAGTAACTACACCTTTATTAAAGTATAGCTTCTTTCTGTTAACCTTGGATAACAAGGATTGCATTCTGAATTTAATTGATAAACCAGAACTACCAGAAGTACCACTGTCATTCATACCAAGAGCAATAGGTGGAATTTCAGCAGCTATAAGAAGCATTTCAACTAACTTATCTAATTCAGTCATTGCCTCTTGTAAGTTACCATTCCAAGTTATATATTGTGGTATAATGTCATCTTTACCTAGTACCTCAAAAACTTTATCTCTTGCTACTCTAAAGTAAGGTCTACCTTGTTCATCCTCTGCTAACAATCCAGTAGGTACTGCCATTGCTGGGTCAGCATGTTTATCTAAGATAGAAGCTATTTGTGATAGCCTATTGTTTAATTCATCAAATATTGCTTTGTGTTCTGACAAGTCATCTAGTCCTTCCCAAGTTAGTTCCCTGCCAGTGTTAGGAACATGTACAATAAGAGGACATGGAACACCTGTTTGTTGTACTTCCAAATTTCCAATAGGACTGCCTATTTTCCATGTCTCAACAATACCATCTATATCAGTAGTTTGTGGCTCTAACTCATAACTGTGGTATTGAACAAATCCTGCATAATGACTCTCACATTGTAAAGTCCAATCCTCTGTTTCTGGATTATAACAAGGAACACAAAGATGATAAGCTTTTATCTGCTTTCTGTTCATAGGGTTAACTTCTGGAAATACATCAATAGCTGATATATTCTCTATGAATATTCTGAAAGGGTCAAGGTCAGCAGGTAACTCCCCACCATATTCTTGTCCATATCTTATTCTAAAGAAAGCATCACCCATTACAGAAGCACTTAATGCAGCTTCATAGCACTCTTGTCCTAAATAGTTTTCTGTTACCAATCTTTCTATGGCTTCAGCCTCTGGTGTAGAGTCACCAGTACCAGCAGTAATAATAGCTTCTTCACCAAACAAGAAATCAGCAGACTTCTTACAGATGATTCCAGCTAAGTTTGCATACACATATAGTTTTCTGCTGCTATTCCACTTCTCAAAGACTTCAAAATGTTGCCCCTCAAATATCTTGATGTTCTCTCTGTATCTAAGGATTCTTCTTCTTTGAAAAGGAAATTCAGCACCTCTAACAAAGCTAATAGGTGTATCATTAGTAATGTTACTTTTCATTTAAATACCTCCTTACCATCCAATAGGTTTTTGATAATGTGTTCTATGCCTAGTCTTACCAGCTAGGTCAACAACACTTGCTAGGGCATCTGGTAAGTCATCATGTTCACCATTAGGGAACACTAATAGCTGCTCTAACAGTAGCCTTTGACTTCTCTTCAACCTTAGATACCCAGTTTCAAATATTGGTTCTAATATTTGTATTCTATCCTCTTTCTTAGCTTTTGGGTTACAAGCTTTAATTCTAGTAGCATACAAGCCATGCTTCATGATATTCTCTTGTAATTGTCTGTAAAATTCATATTGCATTTGGATAGTTTCAACACCAAACAATCTAGGTTGCCATTCAGCTATCTTCTGTTCAGCAATTAAAAGAGCCTTGTGTGCTGGAACTTTAGCACTCCAAGCATCTAGTACATACATGACTCCTGTTATCTTATCTCTACCTAAAATAACAACAGCATTGTAGTCATCCCTTTTGTTACCCTTACCTACTGCTAAATCCCAAAAGCCATAAATATCTAATGCTATTCTCCTATGCCATTGGTCAAACAAATCTCTGTCATCAAAGAATATAATGTCATCCTCATTGAATATTTGTGAGTCTGGGTCATATGCAATATTCATATACTCACTGTTGAAAGCCTTTGTACCTATTGTGGACTTCTTCTTCATCAATGCAGAGTAAGTCCATTTACTCCATAGTGTTTTCCATCCCTTGTCCATTTCCTCTCTGTTCTCTTCATAAAAGGCATCAGCCTTAGCTTCTCTTTCTTCATCAGCCTTATCATCTAAAATCTCACAATACTTCATCCATAATTCCATGTTGTCTGGTTCTTGAACTATTGCTGCATACTTCCTACACTCATAATCAATCCTTGTAAGAATATCTGGTAATAAACCATTACCATGTACCAAAGTACCTACATACAAGAATGCTGTTCTACCCTCAACACCAATAGGTTCAATAACTGAATTATACCAATGTAAGTTTTTCTCTCTCAATTCTTTTGTATTAGTGTTAGACATAGACTCTAAGTCATCAAGGATAACAAGGTCTGGTCTGTAAGCACCATTCCTGGCACCCCTCAATGCTTTACCCATACCTGCTGCCCTAATCATAGTACCCATAGTAGTAACAAATTCCATACCAGTATCTTTCTTGTTATCAAACTTAGATTGTTGCATTATAACCCCAAGGTCATCCCTTAGCTTCTGATTGAACTTTAACTGACTGTTAATATATTCAACAAACTTAGTTGATAAGTCTTCTGTTTCAGATATAATTAAAATATACTTCCTACCACCATCTGTAGCACAATCAAAGTAACATTGATGTATGGGGAATATATTTGATACAAAGGTTGACTTAGCAAAGCCTCTAGGCATACTGTAACCAACCTTACCAGCATGGTTATCCCAAGCTATTCCACTTAACATTTCACACAGTTCCTTGTGTACATTTGGTGCATCATCAATGCTACAACCATTAGGTATAAGGTTACTGTCATTACTTGGGTTTTTATCATCACTAAAATATTCATAAGCAAAGAAGAGAACATCATAAGCACTCCTACATACTCTGTAAGTCTTCTCTAACACTACTAAGTCTTGTGCAAATGCTAAGGCTAACTCTTCTCTTTTCTTCTTACTCTTAGCCTTAGATACTTCTTGTTTAATTTTCTCTATACCTTTTAAACAGGCTTCTGCCTTATTTCTGTAGTCTTGTTCTGTCTCACATCCAAAGTATTGCATTGTATCCCCTCCTATAAAAGTACATAAAAAAAGAGCCTCATTGCAAGGCTCATAATACTACTCTATTTCTCCTCTTTCTCTCATAACTTTCAATGCTTTGCTTATTGTACTCCTACTAACTCCTGTAAGCTTCTCAACCTCTCTCATTGACTTTCCACCTTTAAGATACATCTTAACAGCCTTTTGTACTTCCTTACTCCATCCTCTAGGTCTACCAAACTTGACACCCCTAGCTTGTGCAGCTTTAACTCCTTCTTGTATTCTAGCAGTAATCATATCTCTTTCTAATTGTCCTATTGCTCCCATAACTGTAAGTAGGAAATCACTCATAGGGTTTGAATCTCTAGTATCTAACCAACTATCTTTTATTGACACAAGGTATGCTCCTTTATCTTTGATAATAGTCACAATGTCTAGTAAATCCCTTGTACTCCTTGAAAGTCTGTCAATACTAGCAATGTAGACTACATCACCTTTCTCTAACTCATCCAGCATCTTGTCTAACTCTGGTCTTTGTCTCTTTGCTCCAGAGATAACATCCTTGTATACCTTATCTACTTGTATATTCCTAAACAAGAACTCTTGTCTCTCCCATCCATTACCTTCTTCAATACTATCTTTATGACTTAATCTCCAATATGCTTTATTCATACTTTTCACTCCTTACTTTTATTATACTATATAATATGCCATTGTCTACTAAAGTGTTACAAAAATCTAATAAGTCTTCTAATGAGCAAAACCACCAAATAAATGGTGACTCTTTACACAGTACCTTGTACATACCTTACCTCCTATTAATTGCTCTCATTGCTTCTGACATCCACAAGGTTTCAAATGGTCTAGCAAAGTACAGAGAGGTATAGCCACATCTGTTAACAAGAACATCCCACTCCTCTAGCCTCATTTGGTCTGTCATTCTGTTAGTTGTATGGAACTCATAGAAATCATCATGACTTTCAAACTTTGCAATTAATCTGCTAGTATCACTTGGTCTACCTTCTGTAAGCACCTTCATATACTTACTGTAGCTATCTAGTAACCATTTGTCACAATAAATACATTCACCATAAAAGTTATATTCTCTTAATACATTGAGGAAGTTACTGCCCTCCTCTGGTAAAGCATAGTGCTTAAGTTGGTCTAGTCTAAACCCCCAAACTCCACAAACTACTAATTCATCTAAGAACTCTGTTACCTTCTTTTGGAATGCTATGTTGTCATAGTCAAACATAGGCATTCCTGTACATCTGTGAGTACATTGCCATCTATCACAATAGTTCATACATTCTATAGGTTCAGCTAAATATTGTAGTAACTCTGGGTCAACAGTCTTGTGTGGTTTAAGGTGTTCCCATTCATTACCTGCACAATGTCTTAGGACAACATCACAGATAACCTTGACTCCATAGCTGCTAGCAGTATTACAAAGGTTAATTAACTCTTCTTTTGTTCCTATTTGACTATTACCAATCTTTAAATTTATTGGTTGATACAAAAGCCACCAAGCATCCCCATTATCCTTTGTTCCTTGGATTGGTGATATTTGTATTGCATCAAATCCTTGCTCCTTAACCTTTGGTATACATGCTGTTATATCCCTAAGTTTCCATTGAAATAGATGTAAAACTTTCATAACAATACCTCCTAGAAAAATACAAAAGTTCCAAAGTTCTTAAATAACCAATTGTTTAGCTTGTGTAGCTTACTATTCATACAGCTAACTCTCTCACCTATGGTGTCATTCTTTAATGCTCTGTCTACACTATATCTAATATAATCCTCTGTAAATAGTGGAATACCATTGACTAACTCTGTTGTATCAGAGTCTATAACATCATACACAAGGCTTACATCCCCATAGAAGTCTCTGTGGTATTTGACAAAAGTACCCTCACTATTCTTCATTCCACCTCTACTTTCCTTATTGTGGAATGCTCTCTTACCCCAATAGCTATTCTTATACACATGGAAGTAGATTCTCTTACCTTTGTATTCCATAACAATATCTACTCCCAACACAAGGTCTAATAAATCATGGGTAATCACTTTAGCATCTGGGTACATTTCTTTTAACAAGGCTACTGTGTGTACTTCATTTACAAGAGATAAGTAACCTCTGCCCTGTCTGTTTTTAACTGCTTGGATAATAGCATTGTCAAACTCTAACCCTCTGATATAAGGGTTCTTTTTAAGAGTCTCTCTTATCCACCATTCCTCTGTTAACTCCACACCTCTGTCTACATACTCTTGTTGAGTAGGTATTCTGTGGAGTTCATCACATAAATCCTCAAATAAATCTGCAACCTCTGCACCAAAGCTATTGATGTTTTCATACCTCATAACTTTCTTTCTATCCTCATCTGATAATTCTTGTCTTACAATAGGAACTGTGGAATACTCTGGTCTTGCCAAAAGTTCCTTAATTTCACTAGCACTCATGCTGATGCCATCCCTTTGAATAGTAAGCTTCTCACAATCATTACATTCTTTAACTGATACTTTCATACAAACCTCTCCTAACCTTTATAACTATATAATTTTTTATCATATCTGTCATATACAGTATATTTGCCATTTTCCTTTGACCATTCAATATAATACACTGTAGACCCCTTTTCTACTGTATATCTGATATATATTGGCTCTCTTCCATCTTTAGGTTGTGGTGCAGATGTTTCACCTTTTTCAAAGCCATCTAACTCAACAAAAGTAGTTTCATCCAAGCTGTCCCAAAAACCTTCTTCATCCATTTCATAAACATAGTCAACTGATTTAACAGTGTATTTTGAATTGTTAGTAAATGTAATTTGGTTGTTTTCAACTTCTTCAACAACACAATCACTATTGTATAGTTTAACTGGTTTTTTAGTTTTAGCTTCTGCTGGTGTACTGAATAACCCACAAAGTGAAACTCCTAATAATAATGATATTAATGCTTTTTTCATATAAATCTCTCCTTTAATCTTATACTATATTCTATGTAAGGTAATCAATTTGTGTGACAATTTAGTAGACTGTTAATATCTAACTCCCTTGCTATGATTATAGTATATATCCCATAGGATAATTAAGCAAACCCCAAAATTGGGGATAACAAGATATTACAAGATACTATCTTTATATACCTCAATATATCTCTGTTATTCTCATTATTTCTATATAACAAAAGAAGAGGAGTTACTCTTCCTCCCCTTCTGTAATACCAAGTCTTTTTAATATTTCATCTGCATCATTATTAACTGATACATCAACCTTAGTTTCTTGTACATCCTTAAGCCTACCTTGATTCTTAAGCATCAACTCAATAGCCTTTATCTTATGGTTAGTGGAAGTCTTTGGATTGTTAATGATACCTCTTAGTTGAGTGTAGGTGTCTGCTAGGAAGCTTCTGTTGAACTCCTCTGCTTCTGCTACTAATCTGTCATTAAATAATTTGTTCTTCTTCCACCTATATAATGTAGCAAGATTAATCTCCAACTCATTGGCTATTTGTTCATTGGTCTTTCCTGTAACATCCTTCATTATAAGTTCAGATATACATTGTAATTGCTTTGGTGTTAGTTCTTCTCTTCTTGCTCTAGCCATTGTATCACCTCCTTTCTTTTATGTGGCTGTTGCTTACTGCTGCTTACTGTACTCCACTGTAGCCTATCTGCTATACCCTCAAGGTATTTTTTATTTTAGAAATTGTGTATGCACTTTCCTCCAAGCCTTTTGGGGGTGTCCCCCCCTTGTGTGGGGTTTCAGCCAATTGAGAACCACTTGAGAATGGCTTGGCTGCAAGGCTGAAGGCTCCAAATGAAAATTAATTCTCAACTGAAAATGAAATTGTTGTCCATGAAAGACCCCTTAAAGTAAACAATAATAACTGTGGATTGGCTGAGAATGGCTCCATCACAAGGTTGAGCAATAAAAGTTTTTTGGGTCATAGACATGGCAAGTGATGCTGATGTACAACAGTGAAAGACAGTATATAGAACAGTATATAACAGTATACAATACAACATACAACAGTATACAATACAGTACAATGCAGTATACAATACCACATACAATGCAGTATACAACAACAGATAACATGGCACACAATACAGTATAATACAGTATGCAATACCATGTAATGTAGTATTATATATTAACAAATGTAGTTGCATTAACTATACAATATAATATAGAATAACCCCACAAATAGTATTGTCTACCATATTAAGTGGTATTGATAACCATATTAAGTAGTATCAATTACCATATTGATATGTGGTATTTATTACTATATCATGTGGTATTCTGTACTATATAATGTCTACTATAATACTAGATTAAGTAGTACAATATAACATGGTATTAAATACTACATTACCTTGTTTCAACTACTGTCACAAAAGCTAATAATTACTGCAAGTTGTGGCTTGCATTAATACATTAAGTGGTAGAAAATACCCCCATATTTGCATAACATAATATGGCAAAATTAAAAAAAATTTTAGAGCCTACAAACTGGCATTGTTGTGCCAATGTAAAGGTTACATTGTAGGTTTACAGAATAAGGGTCTTAAAAAAATTTTTAAAAAAGTGTTGACAAAATAGAGCCAGTTGCATACAATAGAAGTATAGACAACAAGGAAACAACAAAACAACAACATTACATTAGATAAGAAAAAAAAATAAAAAATTTTTAAAAAGTGGTTGACAAATGAAAAGTAGTTGCATATAATAGAAGCATAGACAACAAGATACAA